>Ga0302186_10001984_pt1 | contig 16215 bp, 11 predicted proteins | sample II_Bog_E1_2_FD_198782 | JGI IMG/M metagenome (GOLD analysis project Ga0302186, IMG submission 198782) | Peat permafrost microbial communities from Stordalen Mire near Abisko, Sweden - II_Bog_E1_1 | ecosystem: Environmental > Terrestrial > Soil > Wetlands > Peat | place: Sweden: Abisko... | reverse complement strand
ATTGTATTGGATATTAATATCTTATATTATTTATTTTCATCTTTATGAATTAAAATTAAAAGGATCTCCTTTTACATAACGGACAAATTGATCTAGCCAAAGAGGAAAACACTTGCTTTCGAGTTGGGCACAGCCTATTAATACTCACTAATATGTCCATTTTTTAAATTCGTTTGGGAGCATAAGAGGGCGAAGGCTTTGAGTTTGTTAAAAAGGACATAGATCATTATATTTTAAAGAGATAAGATGTCACTGAAGCAGTATCATTCAAAGCAATATACGGCGTCATCAGACTCAAATACAATGCTTATCTAATTCTGGCGACTTAGCACAGGTAAGTTGGTAATATTAATCAAAATGTAGTATATGAAGTCAAAAGCTTACAAGCTGTTGCAATAGGCAATAATCATTAATAGCCTTATCTTCACCATCTTAAATAATCCTTTAAATTGCTGCAGCTCTACTATTCTCCGGCCTACAACCTTTCTCAAAGATTACAGTATCACTATGAAATTCCTCCAGCTTATACTCACAATTTTGTTGCTAATTACACTTATACCCTCTGCTATTTGCATTATCCTCACGAGCTTTTGACTGTCTTTATAACTGGATATGCTCATTCACTTGTCATATAAAACGGTGATGATATGCATATTGTTTCAATCATTTCAAGAGGTAATTTTAAACGAATGGGTCGCAGATGGCTGAGGAGAGGAATTGATAAAGAAGGCAATGTTGCTGTTCATTATTAAACAGAAATTGTACATTAGTTTAAGGGTAAAGATACCCACAACATATACTCCCACGTACAGCAAAGAGGTTCAGTTCCCGTACTTTGGAGTCAATATCCCCAGTTGAAATTAAAAGCTAAAATATGTATTATTGGTACCCAAATCCAAAATCAATAGTTGGCATCCAAATATTTTCAGAAGCTTTAGAAGCATTAAAAAAGAGTACTACTACTTAATTTGATTGGCAAAACTGGTCAAGAGCGAGAATTAGGAGATTAATTTCAGTTAGTTTTTAACTCCAGCAACCTTAGGAACACCAAGATGTGTTGGTTTGATTATAATGCCTAATATTCTGAAAAGAAAGAAAAATGCTTCAGCTAACTCATACAACACTGGAAATAATAGATCGATGAGATAGGATATTTCGCTCTAAAATTAAATGACACAAAAGAGCTGGTCATAGTTCAGAGACAGAACGGAATTATTCGAACCAATTGCATAGATTGTCTTGATAGAACAAACTTTATCCAGAGCTTGTTTGCCAAAATATTTTATCTTAAATTTTAGGCCAATAGAAAGGGCTTGGAAGATAATATTTTCGATTATCCTTTCGAGACCTTATAAATTCAGTCAATGGAGAAGGCTTTTAAGAGCCTCTGGAGATAAAATGGAAATGCTATCAGTAAACAGTATAGCGGGACAATCGCAATGAGAGGGGACTTTTTGTAAAGAGGAAGACGCACTTTTGGAGGTTTGATGACTGACTTAAAAACTGGATTAATACGATTCTACAATGGTAGTTTCTGCGATTATTATCATCAAGTAAACTAGGATATATGCAGAATTGTTTGGACTTGCATTTCAAAAAAATCAATTTGCGGCAAGATGAATAAAACTTCACTGGAAAAACGATAAAAAAGATAGCTTTGGCTACCTCTTTTTGCTCGGTAACTAATGTATTAATTTAGATTGGACTGATACCAGTTTTGGCATATGCAATTGTCTAAAATGAAATCAAAGAGTAATAAAAAAAGTTTATTTGGAATATAGGAGCTAATTTGATTGGAATGGGAGTCTATTATAAAGTACTTCAGTTGCTGAGTAAATACATTTTGCAGTAACCCCTATCTCGCATAGAATAAACAGAATATGTAAATGCATGATTATATAACCAACTTTTAGTCCAATGCAGAAATTAATATTTAAAATCTTAATATTTTGTTGAATTATGAATCATTTTTCAATATGACATTCTTCCTTATTTTTTTTAAGAGAGTGGCAAAACCATTTGAGCCCATTTTCAGTATTAAAATGCATGTGTTTTCGAAGACCGGCCATAACTTCAATATTTTCTTTTATGGCCTTTTTAAGGGTGTAGTTTAGGAATCTGAGCTTATAGGCTGCTGTCACATAACCTGTTCTATCAATACCTGCACTGCAATGAATGTAAACAATTACATTCCTTTAGTTCCCATATAACTCATTTCGTAGTTCAGTGAGAAAATCATCAATATCATCGAAATCAACTATTGAACTTAGCGTTAAAAAGACTTGGCTTGCCCACAACGGCATGTTCGATGGATCGATTAGTGACCCCAATACAAGCTTATGACGATAGTCTCCTTCTCCAGGATTTTTTTAGAAAAATGTTTATTCAATATATGTATTTCTGGTTTCTTTGGCAGTTAAGAAATTCATAAGGTTATAGACAATAAGTTTGTATTTCGTTAATCCTGTAAGTTTTGAAAGATTTCCTTTTAGTTCTTAGATTTGAAATGATTTGAGTTAGCTTATAGGCAGATTACCTCTCACGAAAAAATTGTTGCCTTAGTTATTATGATCGATTATTCTTAGTCTTCCAGGCAGAAATTAAGCATCTGCTAATATTATCAGTGAGCACATGACTATCACAAACGAAATTGTACTTTGAATCTTCATATAATTAAAGATATAAATTTTAAAACTCAAGAGGAAAATCAATATTCATAACAAGCGAAGGAAATTTATGACTGATGAGTCAGACATAAAATATTAAATGAATTTTTATGGTTTATCTAGCAATATTATTTTAAACTATGTTTCATCAATTCACATTTTCATGGCAGTTGCAATGATTTATTTCATTATCTTTTTCGCACTCTCTTCTTCATATTCTTTTATTATGCAGCAATTATCCCATATAATTAAGTAAATTTAGTATTTTTAGGACTGTTTCCAGTAACTGATGCCTGCTGATGAGTGGACTCCAAATCATCTTCTGATTCTGAGTAAAAAATTTAATTGACATTTGGACTGGATCGAGTTGAGAAAGGTTAGCTGTCTGTGCTGAGTTTACTGGAATATTGTCCATCTTTATTGAGGCATTAACTTTGTTTTAGTTTGCTTTTGCTCAACCTAATCTTTTTGGTCGTTTTCTTTTGTGCCACATTCAATAAAGATGAGAAATTTTAATGAGATTAATTTTGGCCCATTAAACTAACTTATTCACTATTAGCTTGATGAATTTGCATTTCTTACATCTCTCTCTTATTACGACAATCAGTCTATTTGGCCACCTAAAATAGAGTATTATTCTCGTGAATCATATCCTTCAATTTTTCAACAATCCTAATGACAAAATATAACTCATACCGATCCAACAGCACTTTGCAGAGATCTAGTCGAATGTCAAGAGCAATGGGTGACCTTGAAATTATCTTTTTTAGTCTATCAGTGAGGGTTATGATCAAATGAGAGTAGCCTGATTTATCCAGAATTGTGTTCACCTTTTTAAGGCACATGGTGAATATGCGATCACATCTAGCTCTAATTCTGGAGGGTTCAAAATGCTGTTGATCTATTGCAGGACAATATCGATTTTCAAACTCCTCTTTGACTCCACTTAAATTTTTCCTTTTTAAATACATTTCAGCAAAGTAATTTTCTAATTCCTCTGTCCAGAGTGTTTTTGCTTCAAAAATTTTGCTTTCAATTCTCCTTGCTTCGTCATCCGGCAAAGCTTCATCGATTACGTTGACGAATTCAGCTCCTCTTGTTTTCAAAACCACCGATTTGTATAAAGCCAAGATAACATTTGGAAAATTATAATTTGGAAAAAACTGCCTTATTTTGATTGAAATGTCACCCACGTCATTCATTTGCAGTGCTTTGTTGTTTGTCATCCTATTTACGAATCTGTATGTTGCCGAGGAATATAAAGTATTAGGCCGATACTTCTGTTTGTATTTTTAAAACTTATTTATCTTTCTTTTCAATGAAGGAAACATTGATTTATGGGTAAATTCGATATAATGACTATCTGCTTACAATTATTATTGTCCTGTTTCTAGCAGTTCCTCATTGATAAAGCTCTAAAGTTGCTAAATTTAATTTTACTTTAATTAAGAGGTTGGCCACTAATCTGGCATCTCTTTCTCATTCTTGCATATTTGTTTTTGAGTGGACGCTACATTAAAAATGGTGATATTTTGTGTGTGCTCATTTTGTGAACTTAATTTATCTTCCATCTCTGGCATTTGACTCTATCCAAATTGTCTTTTTTTTTCTGAAAGCAACTATTCTCCATTTATGATCTTCAATAAATTTTAGTCCATTTATGAATTATTGACTGGCTACAAGTTATAACGGTGCTTAACTGTATGAAAATTGTTTAATTTTTTTCGATTGAGGTTGAAATCGGTTTTTGAATGTTAAATATTATTAATTTGCTGGGAAAGTTCATTGCTATTTGGGGTGAAATAATGATATGCTATATTTTTGACTGTAGAATGATGATTTTTTTGCATATTGGTCATGAGTTGGCAGGATGAGACGCATATTTATCTTGAAAAAATCATTGCATTCACATTTATATGGAGCTCACAATTAGCTGATTTGTATGAATTCACAAAAATATTTAAAGAATTCGAATTATTTTAGTAGACCACAGTATGGCATTTTAATGACAAAATAATACCTCTATTTATCATACAGTCATATCCCTATTTATTATTTGCAATTTGAATGAGATTAAATAAACATTGAGTTCGACCAAACTCATAAATTATTATTACTCAAATCTTTAATTCGATCATTACAGATCACATGCATAATTCTATCATTACGTCCATTGTTGTGAATAGCTTACTCAGTCTTAGGAGACTTCACCAGTCACTTCATATGTATACCTTGCTCGGTCCTTACTCCAAAACTCTCAGTCTTAAAACTAAAGATATCATGTAGCTCAATACTGTAATTATGCCAACTCATTGCCGAGAGTTCGAGCGATTGGTCACATTTTACAAGATTTAACCTCCTCTTTCGTTATGTGGATTGCATAAACCCACTCTTACGGGAGCTCTCGCACACCTTTCACTTGCGTAGGCATATGCAGAGCAAATATTAGCACAAATGATAGCTGATTGTGGAGAAAGACTAAATGATTCTATTCGTGAACTGAATGAGCATGAACTATAATAAAAACTGCTCAGAACGGCATTGATAAATTGCAGAAACTCCATTGATAGAAGTTCGACCCTCTTTCCCTCAAACTAATATCAAAATAAGATGGTGTCGAGAGCCATAAAGTGGCTATTTTGAAAATGATTTCCATTACCACAACTGAAACTCATAGTTCTATAGAATTATTAACAATTATATCGTGAATGTAGCCCAAAATTATTAGAATGACCATTCAGCAAACAGATCTCATCGGGGATCTCATTCAGCGTCGCGCAGAGCAGCTTTAGCTCCGTTACCCTGAGTTTAAGGAAGATTTTTTTATCCTTTAGCAAAAACTGAAATAAAATGCTCAAATATTTAAGGCAAGAAAGTAAGAGGAGGGAGGAGAACAGCTCTATCGAAATGTTCTGGAGGAGCTTTAATTGAAAGAGTATCGATTGATCAAAAACCCTCCTAAATTCAGCATCAAGTACAATCGTAAGCCTCAGGAAAGGCATATATAAAAAAAAGAGGAAATTCAAAAACCTCCTCAGCAGAGCTAATCGCAAAGAAGCAGTGAGATGTCTGAAACTGGATTTAAGCCATACCATATTTCTAACTTTAAAAAATCTCTTCAAAATTTCCGTATAAATCTGATGGATGAACCTCGCAAAAACTCAAAATAACCAAAGTGATGTAACATATATAACTTTTATTATATCGATCATTTCATTCAGAGTAAATTTTTGTTGATGAAGGAGTGCTTTAAATTGATCTATCATTGTTTTGAGTTACGAAAGGGTGCTCTTTTTATTTTTCAGTTTTCCTTATTTTTTCATGAAAGGTGCTTAGTAAATTTTGAAAATAACGTTTCAAGGTTTTTGGATAATGGCATCTCATATTTGCCAGATTAATAATTACAAATTGATGCTTTTCTATCAATTTAACAACAAAGGCTGTCTTTCCGAACCTATTCTTAAATACTCCTTCAATGTACTCAACTTGGCAATCAAATAGTTTGTCCCTCCTCGTGATATTTTCTAATAAATGGTCAATTTAATCCAAATATTTTTTTATTTTTTATATTTGAAGGTGTGGGTCACTCATCTAAGGCTAACATACATTTTTCTTTTTCTTTAACTTCGGTTCTTTTTAATTTTTTTACTTATCTATCTTTTTTGTTTTCCATTTATAATTGTCTACAATTTATCCATTTATGCATGGCAGCAATTCTCTCTTTTTCTTTTAAAAATATTTAGTAATTAAATATTTAAAACATCTGCAGTTGGACTATTCAACCCATACTTGACCTTTTTCCCTTTCTATCAAAAAGAAGTATGTGCCATCAATGCTGATTTAATGGTCAACAACACGGTCTGTCAAACTGAATAGATTCGATCCAGACCTTCTTGCAAGCATAATTTTGTTTAAAATCTTTAATTTTGGATTAGCCATGAACAAGATAATAAAATAGTATGTGTGCATATAGATTTGTGTTATTTTTGATATACTAATGAAGATTATAAACTATCTGAATTCATGTATTGATAGCTAATATGTTCGATTGATTGTCATGCTTAATCCTTAGATCCAATATCCCATCCACATAGGTTTCCTTTAAACTCGTCAAAAGTTGGCTTTTCAATTATATTTTTTGAATATAAAATTGGTGAATATTTCTTTTTTTTTGGTATTTTGGGTTCTGCTTGTGCTTTTTTTGAGTCCAGATAAGGAACTAAGGCATAGAAGTTAGCCATACTTTGGAGAGTTAGATGATTTTGGAACAATTATGGATGCAAATTTAACTAATTTTTGTGAAAAGATTTTCTAAATTTGGGAACAAATTTAAATGCAGACTCATCTTCGTGACCTTAATGAAAGGAAAAAGGTCTGATCAATATAATATTCTTGTGAGTAGCTACCTAGGAATCAGTCTTAATCTCCTTTGATAGAGGCTGATTATAAAATTTCTTTGAAACATTATGAATGGATTTTGATTTTTGCATTATTTTGGGACACCTTTCTTTTTTTATGGTGAGCAAATCTCCTTTATTTATTGATTTCTTTTAGGATCTACTGCACTTTAAATGCATCATCATTTAATTCTTCCAGTCCATTATCCTTTAGCTCTATTCTGGGGAGTTTCTTTCCGTTTATAACCCTATTTCGTATTGTTTAAGGGCTAAACTCATTCTTTCTTTCATTTTATGAGCATTACCTTTGTCAATGATTGCTTATGGAATGTCTTTTAAATATCTTTTGTTTGTTTGAGGAAGTGGTTAATTATGAAAGTTAGAATGAGTAAAATGAAGACTTGCTTAGCTTTTCTTTGATGCCTGAGTATTTTTGCAATCGCACTTCAAGCAAAGGCTATTAATGGAGACAAGTTTTGCAATTTAAGTCCTGACCTGTTCAATCTATTGATTCTTGATTTGTGAGTAAATGATGGTATTGATATAGGAGGGGAAGGACATATGAAGCAAACTGCAATTTTATTGATTTATTAACTAATAATGGCTGCTAAAATTATATTATATGAAGTTTGTCAAACCCTTATTCAGAAACAACTATTTTTCATAAACTTTACATCTTGCAATAAAACGGTATTTGTTAACATCCAGAGTTTCAAAATTAATAATTTCTATAACTGATGAAGGGTGTCAAAAAAAACATAGCCAATGCTAAAACTTCCAAGGCCAACAGCAAACTCTCTGAAGATATGGTACCTTTCTTTTTATTCAGGAAAACGAAATCAAGGACGCTTTTGCCTTTTACGACAGTGGTAATACAGGTCTCATTAGCCGCCAAGACCTACGTAGCATTCTCGGTAACTTTGCCTACACCAAAATGAATGGAAAGGAGATCGAGGATGAGATAAAATCGGCGCATCAAGATAAAGATAGCTTCTCTCTCGTCGAAGTTATGGATCTTATCACTAAAAAATGGTTCTTTGGTCGGGGACGTGAGGAGGAGGCTATGGATATGTTTGCCCTATTTGACAGGAAGGAAAAAGGATTAGTGGGCATCAACGAGATAAAGTCAGTGTTCAACCAGTACCTGGACATCAACATCAGCGACAATGACATTCTTGAATTTATTGAATAGGCAGATCTGGACAAAGATGGCTATCTAAATCAGCAATAGTTCTTCAATAAGCTTGGATACCAGTGATTGTGTCCTACCTCACATTTTATACTTATTACTTATTATAGCAGTTACAATCGATGACTCACAATCCAATGCCCTATTTTGTAGATTTTTCGCCCTCTGCTCTCCTTAAGTAAAATCATAAATTTGACTCCAATGAAATGCAAAGACATAAGACTATCACTTGCAGTCCTTTGAGTCAAGATACATATCAATACATTTTTGAATAGCAACAAAGCTAAAGTTAAATCATAAAATCTATCAAATATCCCGAACAGGATTTATCTACCATGAAATCAAGCACAATATCCATGAAGAGACCGAAAGAATACTGCCCTCTTTCCAAAAAGCAACAGATAGTTTAAACACAAAATTTCGACAAGGAACTTGAATATCTGAAAAGTTCATAATATAGGCAATATTTATAGGGAATTATGCAGGGAGCTAAGACTACACACGATTTAATTTATCAAATGAAAGAGAATCGAAATAACGATGTGTATCTATCAAAATACGAAGGAGGCAATCAAATCAATAAATCCGGGGATAAACAGCAAAATGAGAAAGCAAATAAATGCCAAAAGACATAGACCTACGCCTTTGTAACAGAAGAAAATCATACATTCCTAAATTTATTACCAATTTATTAGAGAGAAGATTCTTACAAAAAGAATCACACAAACAATCAAAGGATCAGTCAACTCCACTGTCAGCCTTATCTCGAGGATTCCACTATTGGCGAACAATTTAAACCCGAATAGAGAATGATTACAAACAGCAACACCCAAAATTAACAAAATAAAATGTCTTTAAAAAAATATGAGGCCTGCACAGCTTCACTATCATCTCTGGCAACTGAATCTGAATATAAGCCTAAAAGCACAAGTAAATTGAGAGGCTAAATTATTATTGGTAAGCTATCAACTAAAAATACTGTCGATAGCAAAGATTATTGTAAAAGAAATAATAATATGAGTTAAACCCCTTTTAATGTTCTAAAAATAGATGATATATTTGCATAATAAAAGAAATCACAGTTGAAATAGTGCAAAGCCAAAAAATAGGATAAACATAATTTGGATTTCAAATTTAAATACTATAAACAGATAAATTGTTTTAGTTAGCTGAGTATAGTATCTGATGCTTCGAAAATGGCAACGGATAGCATTTATTCTGTAGATTTTAAACTCTCCAAGCCCACTCTTCCGACTTCCTAAGGCTCAGCATATTTTGTAGGGTCAAAACCTCTTAGGCAGAGGACTAGTAGCAAACAGAACATCAAGCAAAGATGCAGTCATAGTGGTAGCAATAAGTCAGGCCGTAAAAAGATGTAAATTATAAGCTTGAGTAAACAGCCAAGGGTAAATCACATTTGATATTTTCTTCATTGCTACCATTTATTAGATATATTTAATGTCAATGCCATAATCAAATACAAGTAAAGAAATTCCCTTTCTCTATGCCGAAAATTGTCCCCACTAACCCCTCATATTTTAACCATTTATTTCAGAAATTGCACCGAAGAGCAGAAAGCTCAACCGTACTAAAAAGTCAGTATTATCCTTAAATAAGGATCCTCACCAAATAAGTAGAAGCCAAATTTGCAGTTTCAATAATCGATATGAAGTGGGTGAGCATAATCGGGAGTTAGCTAGTTTGAGCAATCGTATAGCAAACTGCAAAAGTTTAAGTCAAAGGAAAAAAGACCATAGCGATGCCTTTGTTTATCCGGCTTATTTGATAAGAGATAGGAAGATTATAAAGAGTGAACCCCTCAAGTATCATTTTCGAGTACAAAAGTATTGTCAGCATAGAAAAATAAATCAGCAACATCAGGATTAATCTAATAATTATAATTCACCTTTCACCAATCAATACCCTCCAGTTATCCCTTTGCCTATTGTCGAAAATAAAGTTATTCACAATCTGCCCCTTTGTGCAAGTGAATCCATATTGTCATATATAATAAGTCGCAAATTATTTGTATATAAAGACTTACAAATCCTGAAAGCACGCCTTCATCATTACTACGGTGAAAAGTAGGTCCAAATTTAATGGAATTAATTAAAGCCTCATCTCTAAATGTTGTTGTCTACTCACTGATTATTATTATTTTTGACTATAAACAGATCAATGCAAGGCATTTAATATGATTATTAATTTTATTAATGTCCATTCTCTTCATTGGAGAAAAAAGCAATCATTTTTCCAATCACCCTCATTTCTGGATGGATAAAAATGAGCAGCAAGCAATTGTCAATCAGAAAAAGATCACTCAGCAACAATATCGTTAAGATTTGCTGTAGCAGATGAAGCAGCACAACGAGAAGAAGAAAAAAGAAAAATAACGATAAAGGGAAATTGATATGTAACGTGAAAGAATTTTCAATGAAAAATTGGCTCAGTACCATTCAGCATTTCACAGCTAAGATCAATTGAGCTCTAATAATCAAAAATCTATAAATGATGAAATAAATATAGCTCCTTTTTCCTTGAAGTCGACCCACAAGCAATAGGCATCAGCCCTACCTCGACTAGAGCCATCAGCAAATCTCAATAAATATAGATTCAAAGATCAGATAAAAGAATAGAAAAATATTTGTGAATTTCCCTGCTCAAGACCTAATTCGCTGAAAATGAAAACAGAACATCTCTATGAAAGCAACCGCGATTTATTTGATAATAACAAGCGAATGAACAGTCCTTAGATTCGTCATAAGCAAATGCAATAATAACTCAATACAAAGATAAGTGAAGTATATAACTTAATTGCCAAATCAGTAAAAACATTAAATTAAACCTAATAACTCTAAAAAATAGGGCAAAAGATGTCTCCAATCAAATTGCATCTTTAGTAAAAATATAAAATGAGATACTCCTCCCCGAACAACCCTGAATAAAATTAAAATTTTTACAAATTACCTAAAATAAGCCAAAAATTTAGAGTGAAGTAAAATTTGAAAGACAGTGAAGCAAACTGGAGAGAGTGGTATGCCAAGCAAAAGCTGCATGAGCTTTAAAATTTGTAACAGAGTGAGTTGACAAAAAATCATCAAAAATATGGCATTGTGAAAAATGTATCCAATATTTCTTCTTTCTAACATTAGATACTTTGATGATTTAAAACCTTATATGCAAAATAATTTTATACAGTTTGAGTACAGCAATAAGAGATCTTTTTAGAGTTTATTTTGTTTGACATGTATAGCAATACAACGATCATTCTATATCATGATTTCTAATCCGATCAATTTATTGCATATAAGGAGGTTTCTTATTGCATGTGATTAGCATATAGATAAGGGTCAGTGCAGTCCACGCAATCAAGGCTATAGGAAATACGTTTTTCTGATAAAATGCTGAGTAGAACTTCATGTATTTTAGTTGCAGTCCCACCATCATATAGATCTCAGTATTTCTCGTATAGAAGGGGAAAGAACTGATGCAAAGCTGAATCACTCCTACTGAGGCTATCAACATCAGAATCACGTTAAATAGGAAACTATTCATCCATGTCTATCCTTATTTCATGGGGTGAAAGCGACAACACCAAGGAATGCGCATTCCGAATTTCACTGTTCCTTTCTGAACGCACCATAGCATGTATAAGCATAAGTAAGCATAGATACCAGTAGCCAAAAAACCTGCACTACTGTTGTTCAACTGTATCAGAAGTTCGTTCATTAAAGGAATGAGTGGCTTATCGAGAACACCTTGGGCGATATTGCCTAAAATGCTAATTAAATAAAAAAGTACATCTGTAACACCCACATTATTGATGTAATGAAAAAGATAAAACCTAATACCAGCTTCAAGAAAGGTACAATTGGATTAGTATCTGCAAATTTTAATTACAAGTTAAATACTTCAAATTCCTCTTCAAGAGAGAAATACTTTGCTTTAAATTAAGTTAACTTGTTATTCACTTGACGCTTACCTCGCCATCTATCCATCCATCCTGATTATTCGTTCTTGTAATTTGTTTGATCTGCTTACTTCAAATCTTCTCCATTTTTGATTAGAGTTGATATAGCATTCACCAAATTTCGTTTAGTCTTCATCATATCCTCGGACCTTCTGGCCTTTGGACGACGCCTAAATTCATTGATCATATCAATGGGCAATGCAAAGAGGCCCACTCCTCCAAACACTGCCAAAAAAATCCAACCGAAGAATGACATAATGGCAATGACATATACTGCGAAGGATGCTTAAATTTCGAGGGTAATATCTCCTTATGTTTGCTGTATGCTCGAAATAGAAATGTTGTCTGTCCAAGCTGATAATCCATTGGCAGCCACAGTGTGCACTGGCAGTTCGACATACTTGAAAAAATTCCAGCTAATGAACAGCATCATAGCTGAAATTATGTTGGCAGCAATGGTATACAAAATTCCCTTGATTACTCGTTTGAATATGTTATCATCTTCATCAGTCTCGTAGAAGAAAAGGGCGAATGGTAGCAATAAGCAGATGAATATTAGTACAGTTAGAAACACAAGATACCAGAAACTTTTCATATCAATACCCCCGATATCTGATAGAGCACCTGAATTGTTCGCTACATCGAGAGGCACCATAAGCCCTTGAGCTTGACAAAGAGTGAGCCCTAAGACAACTAAGACTTTGCAGTAAAGAGCTGTTCCTAAGTCTTTGTCATCGGTGTGGACGTAGAGGGCGAGCAAGTAGATATTAACTGCTATCAATAAGACCACGAATATGGAAGCTAGGGCAATTAAGAGCCCGTTCATATTGCCTTTACTAAATTTATAACTCAAATGATAATTCAAATGCTATTAAATTCTTACAATTTTCATCTAATGTGGAATACCAAACTTTTATATTAAAAGCTATAGTTTACGTGAATTATAAAGAATTAAAATTATTATGATTACAATGATATTCATTTTTGAATTTGCCTCTGTTTTTTTATGTCAGGGGCAACACCATGCTTGAACGCTTAGTACAATTAGCGTTGTCTCTTTTGATCCTACAGGCCCACTGATAGCTTGAAGCTCTTTATTGTTTCTTCAAAGAGCTCTTCATCAATAGATGTGAAATCTTCAGCCGTGTATTTTTACATTTTCAACACTTGAGATGACCTTTTTATTCTCAACTACTTCAGCAGTCCAATTAAATCGGAGTAGCTGTAATGATCAGTTTTTGAGATTATCATTTATTAGGAAACTGCAATTTTGACTGATTTTTGATAGAGCTTAATGAGCTAAAGTCTTTCACTTTCATTGGGATAGTCTAGGAAGAGGTGAGCATCTAACCTTCCGGGGCGAAGAATGGCAGGGTCAATCAGATCGGGACGCGAAGTCGCAGCAATAATGTAAACTCCTGAAATGCTTGAAACTCCATCTAGGTAGCATAAAAATTGATTGACTATTCTGTCATTAACTCCAGTGTTGTTTGAGCTCCTCCGAGGCACGATGGATTCAAACTCATCTAAAAATATGATGCTGGGACTAACGCTCAAAGCTTTTTAAAATATATCCCTAACAGCAGCTTAGCTGCCTCCAATATATTTGCTTAGAATGTCTGATCCCTTCACACTAAAAAACTTCATCTTGAACTCATCCTAAACAGCCGCCCCGATTGCACTTTTACCATTACCGCTGGCGCCATATAGTAATATACCCCTTGGCAGTTTAATTGGTACTGATTTGAAAAGCCAACCGTATTTTATCGGCTTTTATATAATTCCTTTAATAGTTTATTTAACCGTAGTCAATCCTGCTAACTTTGAAAAACCTATAAATTTAGCATTCTGAGAGGAAGAAGAAGGAATGACTAAGGATACTCCATAACTTTTAAAAGAAGAAAAAGTTAGCGATTATGTGCTATCGGCTATTTTTTGTATTGTATCAACGAGTTTTAACTTTGATTCTTAATCTCGAAATTTTTAGTCCTAGCCATGAACTTTTATCATTGCAGATTCCCTGAGTTCTCTCGATGGATTCTTAAGATTAACTAGGCAAAAATTGACCAATTATTCATCGATATTGGCCTCACTTTTGGCAGTTATAATCAGCTTACGATCGTAATTATTCATGTATTTAATTATTTTGCGAATGATTAGTTTGGCTATTATTTTTTATCTTTTCCGATGCTGATCAGACTCATCTACTTTGGGGCAAAGGTTGTCCAAATTATCAATAAAAATGATGGGATATGGTGAGTTTGAAAATACCCACTCTAAATAAAAATCGATGTTCTTAAAGGTTAGTTGAGGTGAATTTAAGTTGATCATATCAACTCTCCACATTCTATGACCTTCTCTTACCAGTATTTCAGCCATCATTGATTTTCCATTGCTCCCGAAAGATGTTATCAGGCATATTTTTTCAGTTGCCTCATCCTAATCAACCATCCATTTTGTAATTTTGTATATTTCTTTGGCATAGATGCAAGTAAATAGGTCAAATAAAAGGGTTTCTTCCTTATTATTAACCTTTAATTGTGACTATTTATGAATGTTAACAGATTTTATCCATTTTATCATTTACTAGTATCGCCACTCTAAAGATAAATGCAAATTGCAAGACATAAACTGTGGGGAACTAAAAATCAATTTGCCATTAATGAGCTTATTTAGATATTTTTTTCGTTTCTATTCTGTTTATTTTCCAAGCAGTGTCATCAAGTATATTTTATTTAGTTTATTCTTTTATCTTTTATCTGCAAGACCAATGATATATAGCCTTCCTTCAAAAGAATAGGGAGAGAGTTCTTACAAAATATAAAAGGGAACCTTATTAAACAAACTTTCAAGTAAGTGATTTGAAAAAAGATCAATCATTTTGGATTGTTACTTTATAAACTCTTCTGAACTATAGGGTTAGTCTGAATGAATTATTTAACAAATATCAATCGTCAAACTGTCATCTTCAATAAACACTTCAAAGGAGAGGTTTTATACCAGCGGTACAAGCTACTGCTGGCTTGAAATTGCTAATATTTCAGAAAAACCAAGAAGCTCTCGTCCTTATTTACTGCTATAATACTGATCTTATAGTAATTAATTATTTTATTAGATTAAGACCAATCTATTGAATTTGGATGATTTATCCTTTGTATCTTTGGATGCTTAGGCTTTTTTTTAGGAATCAATAAGTTGCTCAATGGTGGGGCAATTGTTAAACTCCATGATAGTGATTAGGCAAAGACGTGTCTTCAAAACTGCTGTAAGTTTCTGATATAATGAATGATTGATCCATATTGTACTTAAATATCCTTCATTTTTGTGCAAAATTACTCTTCTTAAAAATAGAAGAGCTTACAATTATTATTTGTTGGTTTCCTCAATCTCACCTCCTTCAATTGCCTCTTCAATAAATTATACGGTAGTATTAACATCCAGTCTACTAACTTATTTGCATTTTATTTTCAAAACTACATAATTACTGTCATCGTAGTAAATTGGTATTTTCCCTTCAGGCCATACCACTCTAACTTGCTATAAAAAAGATTCAGAAACTTTTTCTTTTCTTTGATTAATGATTTTCCAATCCAATGTCGAAACCTCAACTTGAAGATGGTTGATTTTACGGGCATTAAAGCGCTATACGAAGCAATTACTATCATTGACAAATTCGTTAAGATGAAGGAAGTGTTCGTTAATTTCACCATACTTTTAATTAATATTTTCGGACAAGCGAAATGTTAAGTAAATATGATGATGGTTTTGGGTGAGCTTAAGGCAGTCACCTTCCTAAAACGTAGTCGAGTAGTAATTTAAAACACAGTTTCTGATTTGTAAGCTCCCCTTAACTATAAGAGTGCGATGCATAATTATAAATTAACAATATGAAAATATTTTTGATTATGACATACAAAGATAATATTTTCTCAAGGAAATATGCTATAAGATTTCAATATGAAATATCAAAATTATGAACGCTAAATGAAGAAT
>Ga0302186_10001983_pt1 | contig 16222 bp, 9 predicted proteins | sample II_Bog_E1_2_FD_198782 | JGI IMG/M metagenome (GOLD analysis project Ga0302186, IMG submission 198782) | Peat permafrost microbial communities from Stordalen Mire near Abisko, Sweden - II_Bog_E1_1 | ecosystem: Environmental > Terrestrial > Soil > Wetlands > Peat | place: Sweden: Abisko, Stordalen... | reverse complement strand
ATACTAATATCTTAATTCTTATTATTTAATAAACAATGCATTATAATGAATGAATGGATTCAATCAAAGGCCTTTTAATCTACACTTCAAGTTGGGCAATAATTCTTTCAGCCATTTTATGATCCTTGGAACTCTACTTTCGTTTCCTTACAACCAAGTCAAATATTCCGAAAAAAGCTCTTCAAAAGTAAGGGATTTTGACACCCTCGAAAATTTGTGATACAATCCTGATTATTAATCTCCCAATAAGTTTTACAAATAGCTGATGATCAACTGCGATTTTTATTCTTCACTTTCATATTTGATTGTTTCAGATTTGGAGGAATCCAAGACAAGCCTGCTTTTATTATCAGATTTAGGAAATTAAAAATTGATTTTCAAGGGAGTTTGACAAACATATCGAATTTTAATGAGAGGATGATTGTGACCAATTGCTTCTTAACATTTTTCACATTCATCAAAATCAAGGCAAACACCACATTTATACCTAATACCAACTATAGGATAAGCTCCACATTTATCACATTGAGCCTCATGAACCTCTTCATGCTTTTATATTTTTTCTTAATTGATTTATTCCTTGATATTTTCACTGTTATTTAACTTTTTTATTTCATCTTCCTTTGGTTCCTACCTTGCTTTTAGTTTTTATTAAAATTCAACATTTGGATTGATACTTTCTTATTTTTTAACGTTTTCAGCATTCACTTCTAATGAGTTATCTAGAATTGAATTCCCTTCTTTTAAGGATCTGATGTAAATTTTGGGCTTTGTGCCACAAACCTAGAGATAAACACTGAGATCAATGTCACTTTCTAGAACAATTTGATCTCCATCTTCATCACAGTAGCAAAGACAAATGTCCTTAAGTTTGGGAAATGTTTTATTTATGAATTAGTAGATTGAGTTGAGAGTGGGAGTATCCTTGCAATCAAAAATACGAATTTGATTCTTGAGTACGATCTTAAAAAGCATAATAAATTATTATAGAACATTACGGTAATATTAATTATATAGTAATTTGCGCGGTTTGTAAGCTCTGCTTTTAATTTTACAGTTAAATCATTCCCATACTCACATCTGTTTTTTCGTAGATAATTATTAGAATATATTTTTGATAGTCATTCAAAGATTAGCAGTATAAAATATAAATATCAGCATAGTATATATGATTGTTTCTTTAATTTATTTTATATCATTAATAATACAGAGCGTAATACTATGCATAAATAATTAATAAAAGGATATTTAAATATTTCTATATAAGAAAGACTACAATAAAAGCAATATGGAGACCAAAAATACCAGATAAACTAATGATGACTCAAGTAATTCAGATTGCCTGCTTTGCTGTTTCCTCTTCTTTTGTAAGAGTATTCATGAAGGAAAACAGATATCCTATTTAACTTGGATTGCTGAGCCTTACAATAATTCTTAAAATATATCGAATGACTCAACACTCGGCTTGGTTAAAAATTCTGATTGTTGAGCAATTAATTTTCCTACCAGCATACTTTTTAACTTTCTTTATTGCTCTTTGCTCTTACAACCTGCAATATTCTTCGACATCTTTTGAATAATATTTTCAATTTAGTGCTTTTACTTCTTACCTTTTATCTTCAGCAACTATGAAAATGACAATAATTAATTATTTTCTTCGTACATTTAACTACAGCATGCTCATGCATCCTTCTATGATTACAAAACTTGAATATTTCTCTTATACTTGTGCATTGATTGGCGTGGCATGTTTTGATGTGTATTCAGCATTAATAATATTTAGTAGATAAATTTGACAATCCCTGATCAGTCAGCAATATGGGCTGTACAACTTGGAATAATGAAGGATTTGATCATCTTAATAGCAACTACAAATATTGGATTAGTAATTTATTAAACTGACGCTCTTTATAAAAAGATATAAAACGAATTTGAAGTTGCTTCGAATGAAATAAAAAATGAAATCACTATTTAGCTAGTTGATGTGAATCATTGATTTATTACTCCTCTTGTAAGGTCACTATATATCCTTTATAATGGATAATTGATCCTATTTGGTTTTTAAACACTATGAAATGCATCAATAAGCTCAACATCAACCGAGTCCTTGTTATAAAATTTTAATAAAATATTTTTTCGCAACTTGCCATCGCTTTATTTTTTTTAGTGAAACGAAGTTTTGGAGAAACTATTTAATCTCCTATGACAATCTATTTATAATTCGATTTATTCTATATCATTAATAATACCACATTTAACGTAATACTCTGCATGAATAACGAATAAAAGGATGCAAACTTCAGCTACTACCATTAGTACTGCAGATTGTTTCTAGCCAACACTGTTCTCCTCACACAGATGAGGGAACTCTTCAATGAAAGGAATGATCTGACAACTCGCTTTACAAAGCTAGAGAAGAAAGGATCAGAAATACAGCAAGGTGAAAGGACGGAAGATGACAGAAAAAAAAGATATAGAAGGACCGCCAATTAAATATAAAAACACTACCGATGTCCTGAGTAGACCTGTCAACGATCTTATGGATCAGAAGGATCACTTCATCAGCATATAAAATTAAAACATCATGAGCTATATGTTGAACTTGGACTTGGCAATTGCCATCTCCTCGAGAGCAGTTTGCACTCATCCCTTAATGCGATTTGAACTGATTGTCAATCTACTTTATACCTTTCCTTTTATCCTCATAAATTCCAAACTAAAAGCAGTTAGTAGATGTATTTTTCTAAAATTTATATGTTTGAGCATAGTATTTAATTTTTATTGAAGTTGGATGAAATCAATATGACTTATTTTGACATTATAAATCAAATTATAAAGATGAGTAGTAACCAAGTCGAAATTAGATTCATGGTTCTGAAACTAAAAGAGTGGAGTTAGCAAATTGGAGGTTCACAATCAAGTATTCGTTAATAAATGTAGAAAGATCTTTGGCTAATTCTGAGTTTGATTTCCTTCAATAGGAATTTTTGGCCAAACGACATTAGGTTGAGAAGGCCCAGGATATTAAATAAAGAGATGGAATTAACAAAAATAATCCTAATATTGGTTATGAAATAAGAGAAGGATTGAACACAATGAAGGAACTTGTTGGAAAACTTCAAGAATAGCACAGACGGTTAACCAAGAAGAAAGTAATTTTTTAACCATTCAGAAAGATACTCCAGAAATACTTCAAAGAAAACTTAAAATTGTGGAGAATTGCGAGCTGCTTTTAAAAGATTTAGAAGAAAGGGAGAATGGCGATGCTCCCAAAACCACACACAAAACAACTACTCTAACTGATATGAAGGCTAAATGTATATCTTTGGCAACTTAGTACTTCATTAAATTGACGAGAATAACATAAAGAATCACGATGTTCGATCAGATGGTCAGTTATCGTAGCCTAATGATGAATAAATTACGCAGATGAAAAAATGGAAGCAGAAGGATCAATAGCTTGACGTGATGGTGGATGATATAATAACTGGTGTTAAGGGAATAAAAGGAAAAGTAAAGCAAATAGGGGAACATCAAGATATAATAAATGAAAAGACAAAAAAGGCTGATCAAAAAATAACCAAAGTCAGCGAAAGGCTTGAAAAAGATAACGATAGCTTAAAAATTATCATTAAAAAGGTATTGTATATATGATACAGTTCAAAAAAAGCAGGTGTTGCCTTTTCATTGCCTTATTCTTGCTGATAGCTGGACTAATTGTTTGCATCGTCAAACTGCTCATTTGATTCTATTTAATTTTAGATCATTTACCGAAAAGTCATTATCAAAGTTGCCTTACAATATAAATTTATTGATTAAATAGTCTCATGAATCAAAATTAAATTAAATTGCTGAAAATATTAAGAGTCTTTCATTATGTATTGCATATTAAATTAATCATAAATGAGCACTTTCAATCAAATAGGAGCATTGATACTCTTCGGATTTATAAGAAATGCTGTGCCTTACTATCGTGTGATAGCAAGAGAATACGTTAGGTTGCATTCCAATTATATCCTTTTGTTGCCTTTTAATAAGGCTATTCGATTTGCAAAGCTATTTAAACTCTTTTTCACTCATTTCACTCATCAAGAAACCCATTAATATTTACTTTGCCTGGTCACAATGGCGGTTAAATATCTATTCATTAGATTATTGTAAATTCCACTTCGATATCTTCTTTATATAAACTATCCCTCCTCGATTTGCAAACATTTTTTATATTAATCCATAGTCTTCATCCTCTTCATCCAGTCTGCGAGCAGAAATCTTTGTTGATTTATGCAGTAATGGTTGAGCAGGCACATAAGACATAGATAGCAAAGCTTTTAGAAAAGGTTGATAAAATATATGATGAGGGAGGCTTAAAGAAGAGGAAGATTTTACAATAGTTATCTTTACATCTTTTGGTTATGCTATAAGATTTTCTACTCCTTAAAAAGTATTTTTTAAACGAATATTAGCTTTATCATTTTATCTTTGTTTTTCAACAAGGGTTTCGCAAGTATCCGCGTGAAGCACTTCTGAAATTGCAGATAAATCGTTTATTTTCTGTTATTCTTTATTTTAATTCTAGCAGTCTCCAAGGGTAAAATTCCATTATAAATTTCTAAAAGTTTTCAGTTCTTTATCTTTTTTCTAAGAAAATTCCATAAATAACTGATATGGTTCTTCCATAACGCTGAAACAACTTTTTTTTGCTGAATTAAACATGTCTGATTCGCGCTCGTTATCTTCGATATAATTATCAATGTTTTAACCATTTAAACGAATTAAAGACTGGAGCTTAGAGCTCAACATAGAATATATTTACACTGTGGGAAAACCTGCTTATTCTAGGGGATTGTTCTGAATATCCAGTGTTTCAATATTTTGAAGAACAAGGAATTAGTTAATCATTTGCCGAGTGATTGAAAGCTGATTATCATTCATCAGTAAAGATCTAATGTTTATAACATTGACCATTCCCTCGAAGTATTGAATTCTGTTAAAAGAACAATCCAAATATTTTAAATATTTGTATCTAATTTCTCTAATTTCGTTTAAATCATTAGGTTCTCCTTTTGATATGATATAGGGTTTGAAATTAAACTTTAAGTCGTAAAGCAAATTATATGACATTGTGATCTCCTATAAATTTCTGCAATTCTCCATAAAATAAATATTTGATAGTTTATTTCTACTGCAATGCAGAGTTGTTAGGCTTTCAGGCAATGTCAAAAAAGATAATTGATTTGAACTACATTCAAGAAAGATTAGAGATTAAATATGCTATAAATTTAGACTTACAATCTCATTGCTTGAAATATCAATCTTTTCAAGTTTATTTTGCTTGAAATACGGAAATGAAATTTTTTAGATGTGATTATTATTCAAGCAGAGTTCAGTCATATTTTGGAGAAGATTAAATATGTGAGGAGGGAGAGTTTCAATTTGGTTATGAGCCAGATTTAGTTTACAGATTTGATGCAACTTTAAATGCTTATCAATATCGATTTCAAGATTGCGCAGGTTATGATTTTAGAGGTCTAAATTGAATAACTATTCCCCCTTCATCTATTTTTTTCTGGTCCCATATTTTTTTTGCCAGTTTTCTCTTGTGAGCGTTTACTTCGTTATTTTGCTTGATTACCAGTTCGAATTAACACTATTGCTAAAAGTTCCAGAAATGATGTTGAGTTAATTTTAATCACAAATTTGCTAAGGTTGTTTATTGGCTGAAGTCGTATTTATGGTTCCAGGACGTCGCCTGTTATTGTTTTTAATCATTTAAAAATAACGATAATCTAATGTAATACTATCATTCATTATCAAATGAAATTCAGATCTAAGGATTCAAGTGAATTTCATCTTTTTTACAATCATCAATAAAATCTTTTCTCGATCACTTTCTTCAATACTCTGTGCCTTTACCAGTTATCTATTTTCAATGAAAAGTGGATATATTGAATTTTAGGTTGCTTTTCTTTGCATAGGCGGCAAATAAGAGAGATTTCCTCTCTTTTGACTGAACATCAAGGAAGCATTTTTTGTGTGTTTAAGATTATCACTATTTATTTCAATCTGGCTTTAATCTTCAAAAAAATTAGTATTATTTTTTCTTTTATTAAATAAGTACTATTATTTGAGTCCATTGATTTTGTCATACTTTTTAAATGTCTAAGACTTGGATATTTTTGGCAGAATCTATCTCTTTATCTGATTTTACATTTAAACTTTCATATATTCTTTTTCTCGGCTATTACTCCTACTCTGACCATACTTAAGCTAGTGATATCGACTAGCAACAACATTTTTAAGTGCCTATTTACCCTGTTTACTATTTTCACTGTTATGTTCTTCGAGTTGAACATCAAAACTGGTTGGAGAAAGCACTTTTTTTTGCAATGGATTTCCCTTGTTTAGGTGTATTTTTTTATCAACAAAAATGCAATATTCCTTCAATTTATCTCTTTTTGTTGATAGATTCTGACTCACATTATTATATTATTTTTATCTATCCATTGCCGTTGAATGTGAGCCTTTTACTGAGGAAAAATCTAAATGCTTATTCTATGGCTTTAGAGCCACTGAAGCATGTTTATTTATTTTTGTAATGTCCTTGTGCTTTTACAAAAGTAATTTTAATCGATGACTGAACTCATAATTGACCTCTTATTCTTAATTGTTCTTTTCTATTTTTTACCTACTTTTTTACTTCGGGGATTATTGAGATTTTATTTTTGTTGGAGACGGCATTAAACTTTGATTTAGTGACGTTGAGAAATTAATAATTCGAAGTTTATGGTGTTGTTACTGTTGTGCTGATTTTTTGCCTAGATTGTTGGGGCGTTGTAACTATTCCTCTAAATCTGCTTGCTATTTATAGAATGTAAAGAGACCTTTTTCGTCGTCTTAAAATGGCATCATAATAGCAAATAAATAACATTAATATGACTTTTATTAGCAAACAATAATTTTAAATTATTTAAAAATACTTTGTTTCACTATTTACCTTAAATTATCCATAAATATCATTTGAAAAAATGAGATTCCATTATCTTTTCATATTTACTTAAGGTAATATTAAGTAACTGACAGATTTGAGGGTTTATTTCACTACTTTTTTGCACAATTAGCAGACAAATGGAAGCCTTCGTTAAAGGATTTAAATCTATTTGCATTTATATTTCTTCTATAGTATGCCTTAATGACTATATATTGTAGTAGTCAATCTTGATCTATTTGCCATATAAACTAATTATCTAAGAGAAATTATTGCTCTTATTATTTTGTAGTTATTCTTTAACTGAGGGCTCGTAAGCATGATTTTTTGCATGGATAAGTAAATCGAATTACTATTCCTATTTGTGTTTGCCGTAACTAACATCGCTGGGTCGTGTCGCAATTTATGCAGGTCCTGTGCTATTACTATTTTTAAAGTAGATCGATGAGATATGATTGTTGGAGTTTTGATTATTCATAAAATAAAAAGTGTCTTATATCGATACATAAATTTGTGTAAGAGTTATATATTTTATTAGCGGTAATAGATTTAAAAATGTAAATAAGGTCTTGAGCATTTCATAATTCAAATCGTTAATAGATCTTATCACCAATTTTACAATATATAAGCAAAACAGAAATAAAAACATCCGTAATGGGAATCGAACCCACAACCTTCGCCTTAGGAGGGCGCTGCTCTACCATTGAGCTATACGGACTTCACCAACTCTTAAAGTTTTTCATCTCATTTATATTTTTTTTATCAATATTATTTATCTTAGAGAACAGTTTTTGATTTAAACAAGATATTTAATATCAAGCACTTTATTATTTTGGATAATGACTTGCTTGAAAATTAGATAGATATAACATCTCCGCTATCACGGATTATTGCTTGAGAATTAAGATTAGATTTTTTCATAAAAATCACATAACTTCGCATGCATTGCAAGTGGATGGATTTCCGTCATTTTTCTGCTATTGTCTTGGTTTTTATTTTGATGAATCGATGCTTAATTTATGCCCTTCGTCAGGTTTTTCGACTGTAACTTCTTTTTAATTTACAATTTGTCCAGCCATTTAATTAGGATCTTTATTTTTACAACAAATTGGTTCTTCTGGAATTTATATCTTCTTTTCCACATGCTCTGAAGCTCCACAGTGATTTGTCAATGCCAATGGATGAGATGCAGGTGACTTATTTAATAAAACTTCTTGTGAATCAAGCGGTTATTTTTTTTCTGCATATTATTCATGATATTAGTGTTTGGGCCTTTATTATTAATGAGGTTAAAGTATTTTTTCTTCTTCAAGAGGTAATTAAAGTTTAGGCTATTCTTAATGAATAATCTTTTACTCATGATCATTACTAAGAGTTACAACTACATTCTTATTAATTAAATTAATTTACTCTGGTTGTGTTTACTTATAGTCCCCTACTGTTTCTTTTTAAATTGGTTTTGTTTATTCAATGTCATCGATTTTATCCAAGTTTTATTGATGTGAATCTGATGGGATATTTTAGTTATGTGAAATTGTCACTTACAAGGGTAGCTTTTATTCTTCCTTTTCAACTAATTTCTATTGTGGCTCTTCTACTTAAATTTTCGGTATAATAAAAGTATTAACTGTTTCTTCCCTATTATATTCAGCTCTCTTTAATTAATCTTCATTATCTTCCATGTGAGAGTTTTCATTTTTTATAGTTTTCTCATTTCCAATAAGAGAATTTGGATGATCATCAATAAGTTAAGTGGCAATATGCTCTTTCGATATTTCTGCGTGTTCAGTTGAAGCTTGCTTATTTTTTTCATTTCCCCTTGCTTCCAAGTCAGATTTAATATAATCATGGTAACTTTTCTTATAGGGATCAAATTTTACTTTATGATCTTTATGATGAGTTGTTTCTGTATTTTGTTCGGAAATTTAATGGATATCTTCTGTATGCTACTTCTAAGCTTGAAGCTGTTCTGGTTAATGGGAATGAGGTTCTTCGGGGAAAACGACATCCTTATTGAATTACTTAGCCTCATCACTGTTCTATTCAATAATTCCTTTATAATCCTCAGACATGTTAGCTTTTTTGAGTTGAGATATAATATAAATGTTCCTTTATAAATCTGAAAATGAAAAATAAAAGATATAGAGCTTAGATACCAATATGTTTATGAGATAGTTTTGGTTTAAATATTTATAAACTGATATTTTAATGTTCAATTTGCTTTGTATTTAAGTTATTTGATTAGCTGAATGGTGAAAATAAAGAAAAGGAAAGAAAACAGTTCAAGACTAGTGAATATAATATCTCAATATATGAGAATTATTAGTCATCCTATTCATGAATCCGAGAGCCGATTATAATTAAAGAATTAAAATAATTATATTTCACTACTTCAGTCCTAAATTCATAATTGTACCTATAAATTTAATTTTATGGGAAAAAAATATTCTATGAACATACATACTATCACATAAATACGGTCTCATGCAAAATAAATTAATGTTATGATGGCGTCCAGGAAGAAAACTAAATTCTTGAATTGTTTCATACATAGTGTTCTAAATTTATTTATCTGTGTTATTGGAGAAAATTTCTTCACATTATCCTAATTACTTTTTCGAACATATTATCAATTAATTAATCTTTATTCTTCTAATAAATTCAAAATATCGAATAGAAAATGCTTCAAGGACGTAAGTTATCCTTAAACGAGCTCTATGAATCTGAGCCAATGTTTAGTGATCCAAATGGACAGGATTGGGTTTGCATCAATTGCAATAATCTTAATTTTTCCTTTAGAAAGATGTGCAATCGATGTAAGGTACAATCACGTGAATAAAATCATCAGATGATATATGCTGATTACTTCTACTACAATCAGTTTTATCAATATCAAGCTTCACAGTTTCAACAACTGCATGATACCATGCCTTTATCACTTATCAAGCAAAAACCTAGAGATTGTTACCCATAAGGAGAAAAGGCGTATAGTAGTTAGCCAGAGATCAAGGATGAAGAAAGCGACCATCTTCCAAGTGTTTCTTCTCTATTAAAGAAGTATAGAGACGGGAAAGCTACAAAATCAACTCAAAATTCTAAATTTGCGAATAGAAGTTAAATTGGTTGGAAATTATTTGGAGATTAGATTTGGAATACAGTTTAATTTGATGGTCAAAAATAAATCTCAGTCTAAAAGGACTCCCTATCTACGGATGATGAATAGGCAAGTGAATAATTTAGAATTAGCGTTGAAAAAATGATTATTTGATTATGGTATATTACTATATTTTAGTATGTCTCCCTATCAAATCGCAAAAGCAAGCTTTTGTTTATATCACATGCAATTTCGGACAATAAAATTCTTAAAATCGATTACTAGATCACTAAAAATAAGTGTTAGTCATTTATGATGGAAAGAGTTAATTTAAACATTGCATATCGGAAATGAATATAATTTGAAATTCATATGTTAGCAATTTCAAAAATGAAAAAAAATGAATCTCAATCGAGACGATCAACTGAAGAAGACAGTAACTCCGATAAAGATGATGAGTTTGCCTATTTCAAAACTAATCCTGCTAAGCATAAAACCTAATTATGCAAAACTTTCTCGGAGTTAGGATCATGTCCTTATGACAGGAAATGCAGATTCGCACATGGTAGGCATTAACTTGTACGAGAAGTCGTCTACATTACGTCCAAAAGCAGGAAATGCAATGGATTTTGGAAGAATGGATGCTGCTCATATGGAATCAGATGTCAGTTCGGACATTCAGATATCAATTGGTAGGGATCAGCTATTTTATTGGGATTATAGGCGACATGTTGCGACAAGACAATGAAACAATCAACATTGCTAAAGTTACTCAACTGAACTGATATTTATTTATGATTTGACCACTGTAGCTTTGGATAATATTGGCGTAACCGTTTTTTTTTAAACAGACCGTAAAATAAGGTCATATTTTATAGTATTAAAAATATCGTAACTCCAAGCTGAAAAGCATAAAATAGATTGTAAATTCTAATTTCAGATAATTACCATATGTTGATAAGTCAGTTCTATTATAATAATATTAGAAATCCTCTTTACAATGAGTTCAGAGTCAGATCTGTTCGAAGAGTAGGAGCATAGCCTTAATCAACCTTCTTAAATATCGAGGGGTAACAATTTTATTCCTTTAAATACATTCAGATAGAAAGTAGTGACTCTATTTGTTCTCAGTGTATTGATAATATTTTTTTGGTATCTGAACCAGGAAGAGAAGAGCTTTCATCCCCGTGTTGGTTCTGAATTTTTGTTTAATGCCAATCCAACACCGATTCAAACCAAGACAAATTTCGAGCTTATCTCAGCTCAGATTGGCCAAAAAAAGGAATCAAACAAATAGAATAGTTAGGAGGAACTTGAATCTTAATTAAAGCCAAAAGATAAACTTCAGAAACTTAAATAAGAAATCTACAAATTGCAGAAGGAACTAAACCAATAAATTCCTTAAAAATCATCTAATATTGTAAATAGCAATAACAAAAAGATACGATAGATCAGTTAAGGAAAGTCCAATTAAGTTTAAGTGAAACAGAGCATAAACATGCTTAATCCTATTGCCGATCAAACTAGCTACAAACGATCCATCGCATCTATACCTGAAGAAGAAATAAAGATTGCAAAATTAAACTAAACTGAATTTAATTCCAAAATATATGCAGGCTAAATTCACTTCAGTCGTATTCCAGTTTAGTATTGGTAGCATCGAATTCTCATGATTAAATCGATGGGATTAAATACTTTAAGCGTTTATGTTATGTGGAATTATCACTAAATCGAGCAGTATAAATTTGATTATTAAACTGAAAATAAAAATATCACTCGCTTTTTGGAATTGGCCAAGAAACATTCCATGAAAGTGTTGCTGAGACCTGGCCCATATATATGTGGGGAATGGGATTTTGGTGGAATGCCTGCTCGATTATTGGGGATTAAAGATCTTAAGATACGATCATTCGACCAGTTATTCTTAAATTAAGTAAATACCTTTTTCAAATCTTTGGCTCCTCTGATAAAACCGTATCTACTCACAAATGGAGGACCGATTCATTTGATTCAAATATAAAATTAGCTTGGATCATTGAAACGTGATATAGATTATACCTTAGCGCTGGTCAAAATGTGGGAATAACTCTAAATAAAGAGTCAGTTCTATATCTAAGATTCATCTCCCTTTGTTGAATTTAATTATTGGAAAGGAGCCGCTATTGGGTTGAGTGGAGGAAACCATGAAAGTGATTTTCAGTTAATTAAACTCTCAAAAAGTATTGACGAAAATGCATTAGTCTTCGGAGGAGAAATATACTCTGGATGGATGACTCATTGGGGTGAGAGAAGATGGGGAGGTACAACTTTTGCTAAATTTAAACAACAAATGTCATTTCTTATTACCACAAAGAAACAGTTTTCTTTGTATATGGCCTACGGAGGAACCAACTTTGGTTTAACTGCAGGAGCCAATGCGGGAATCCATAATCTCGACTATGAGCCAATGATTACATCTTATGACTATGATGCAGTTATTACTGAACAAGGAAAAACAACTGAAAAATTTGATCTCATGCTAACTCTGATGTCCAAATACATAAGAGACCCTTCAATAGATGTTCCTGATCCAATAAAAACAATTCAAATTGCGACCTTTACGCCATAACTAGTAGGTTCCTTACTTTAACATAAAGGCGAACCATTTTTAAGAGCAACTAAGTAACTATATTTCTTCTAACATTAAAAAATCTAAATGTACAACCAGGGGATGGTGATTTATGAAACTTTCTTGAACTAATCAATGTATCTCTTCACTGCATAAATTCATGATTTTGCAATAGTTATGCTTGATGGTGAGTTTATAGCAAATTTCAGCAGAATTGTCACTTCCACTTTCGAGTTTGGCATTAGTTGTAGCAAGAAATCTTGTCAGTTATTAATTATAGTGGAAGCGATGGGTCATAACAATTATGGAAGAAATCAAGAAGAAGATAAAAAAGGAATGTTAAGCTGCTTTACTATGAATAGCAGCCAATAGTTTCGGTGGAATCTTTACCGAAGACCAATTAACGAAAATATTTTGACAATGGATAAAATCAGTAAAAAATAAACAAAATTTCCAGCTATTTTTAAAGCCACTTTAAATCTTAAATAAATAGGAGATACATATCTTGATATGTCCAACTACAAAAAAGGATATGTTTGGGTCAATGGTCGAAATCTGGGCAGATATTGGGAGAGAGGACCTCAGTTAAGATTGTATTGTCCAGGAGTTTGGCTTAAAAAATAGGATAATTAAATTGTAATTTTATAATTACTCTCGCATACTCCCTCTGAAATGAATGGTACTCATTTATTGGTGGATGCAGTAAAGATAAAGTAAGAGGAGACCTTGTTGAAAATGGACAAATTATTTGCGGATTAAATTGATTTACCAGTGAAAATAGAAGTTGAAAAATAATTGGATTAGAAAATAGTAGCAGATGGATTATAAATAGTAGGAAATGATAGCTGATTGATTGTTAGTACAATAATTAAAATAATTGGTCATAATTAATTATTATTGAGATGAGAATATTTAATGCATAAAAAGTTGATTATTTTCTCGTTTTTATGTGCTTTTAATTATTTAATAACTCGAAAAGAGAGTACTTTCTATTGAAATTATTTGAAATGCATGTTCCTGTTAAACAAAATAATTATGAAAAGGTCAAATCTAAAAATAATGAATTCTCTTAATCGCACACTACTCCTCTAATCTTAGATTCAGCTTCAATTGATAAAAATGATATATGCAAAAAGGAGATCATATCATTAGTAAAATCATAGCAGGAAAGATAAGCAGCCATTAAGTTTTTTTTGCAGATCGGCAAAGGATGCTTGGGCTAAAAATAATTAAAAATTGAGTATAATGAGAGCAAATCTAAAAAAGAAAGCGATGTAGTCAGTTTTACCAAAAACAACCTGATGAATTTTTTTAAGATAGACTTTATGAACACTCCAACTCGATACTGTTCGACCAAATCTGAGCCGTAAATTTACAAGCACCTCTACAAGTATTTGTATCGAGAAATGAGGTATTTATAGATAAACGATGTTCATAAAATGAAAAGCGTCAAAATGAGAACGACTATTGTTCGGAGAGTCCTCGACAAGTATGTGAGTGATCACTTTCATTTATCGCAGGCTGAAGTTCAACACATCGAAAAATATAATAAGAGGCTCACTAAAGTTGATAAGGCGAAATACCAGCATTTAAATATTCCGGAACCCCCCAGCAGAATGAATTCTCAATTTCATCAAATCATTTTTACGATTAGTGGGTTCAGATAGTATTATCGAGACCATATCACATAAAATCAGCTTTAGTCATATCTATTCAAAGTACAAGAACAGCAAATTGAAGATTATTCGGAGAGAGTGACTATAATACTGAACAATTACACATACAATAACATTCCCGAAAATATTGTATAAGGAATGAATAAAATTCGTAATCTTTCCAGGAGACCACTATTCTATAAGGAAATTGAGCAATACAGCAAAGAAGCAAGGCGGATCATCTTGTAGCATTGTTCTTGAAAATATAACATTTATAGTATTATTTGATAACAATATTTAGAGTATATTTACAATATTTTTTATGAATATCGATGCACTTCGTTTTTTCCATTTTCTTCAGCAGAAGTCAATTGAAAAGAAGTGATAAGATGATTTTCAATGGTCAAGTCAGTTGAGAGAATATAATTTATGTTTGGAACAATGGCAAGGAACTAATAGAAGGAGAACAACTTTAATTGAATAATCATTTTTTAAATGCTAAAATATAGTCGTATTTAATTGGATCGATCATAAACAAGTTACTTTAACTATCGATATTCTATATATTATAGTGTTGAATGGCAGAAGGAACGATAGGCAAAATTTTATAATTTATCCTATTTACATTGCTTATCTATGGCTGCTATATTTCCTCGGGAGTTTACCACTAAAAGATGTACCATATTTGCCATACAGATTAAAGCATCGATATGTTAGCGATATAGATAATACTGAATCTTACTTCGATGCACCCATTATCTTTACTTTCTTTCCTCAAGTAGTATGCACCATCATTGGATTCTTTTTACTCAAGGGCAAGTAGTATTATTTATCTGACAGTCCTGTATATATCCCAGCAAAGAAATCAATAGTCTGCAGCTTAATAATTAATCTTAACATGCTTACATATAACAAAGCCGTCATTGCAGCTTCTTTTTCAGCTGTTGTTATGGTAAAATCTTGCAGCTTATTATCCGTTATATTGGTGGCCTTATTTTGTTCTAGAGTAAAAGAAAAATCTTTAAAATTAGGGATTAGCAAAATTTGGATTGGGTTGATAGTAACAATTGGAATAATATTGTTTAATTACTACAAGGCTAATGAGGGAGGAAACGATCAGCCAATAGCTCTTATTAGCAGCGGGTTGCTTTTTGTTTCTCTGCTGGGTGATGGGATTCTGCCAGATTTGCAAGCGTAGATAAAATCATAGCATAAACCTGGAGTGATAGATATGTACTATAACATCAACAAATATACTGCCCTAATTGCATTCATCTACATGGTCGTAACACTACAAATAAAGTATGTCTTCGAATTTATCATAAATAATTCATAATTCAGATCAGATTTGATTATCTACTCTCTTCTGAATGCTTTTGGCCAGTTGGTAATTTATCGGATGATCAAATCGTTCAGGCAACACATTCCTGCTTTTATCATTGCTATCCGCAAATGCTTTACTGTAATAGTCAATATAGTTTATTTTGGGCATCAAGTGAATTATCTTCAGGGAATAGGCATGAGTTTGGTGTTTATCGCAGTTATTATGGAAGTTTACGAGAATTATAAGGAAAAGGTTAAAGCAGAACAAGAGGCAGCCGATTAAAAAAGATAATTAGGACAATATTTTACTTAAACACACCTTTAATCGGAAGCCTAGCCATAATAAGAATAGCTTTAGTAAGATAATCAAGTTCAAGAAGAAACACCACTACAGCCTCATTAGCATTCGAATATCTAGTAAACTTCCTGATTTATGTCTGATAGATATCCTGTTAATTATTATGTTTATTTGTTGAATTAAACAAATTTGGGTTTTTCAAAAATCTGTTCAAGTAGTGATACAAAAATATTTTGATAGATATAATTCAAATATTGAG
>Ga0302186_10001982_pt1 | contig 16227 bp, 16 predicted proteins | sample II_Bog_E1_2_FD_198782 | JGI IMG/M metagenome (GOLD analysis project Ga0302186, IMG submission 198782) | Peat permafrost microbial communities from Stordalen Mire near Abisko, Sweden - II_Bog_E1_1 | ecosystem: Environmental > Terrestrial > Soil > Wetlands > Peat | place: Sweden: Abisko... | reverse complement strand
AGTTGTGAAACTAAATAAGAAGAAAAAAAATGTTTAAGACATAAAATAAAAAATTTATTTTCTAAATTTCAGTTGAGTTTTTTTAAATTTTTCATAATTTTTTACAAAATCATTTCAATATTCCTTTTCTAGGTTAGATTCTTCAATCACACCTCATCTCAGAATTGGCCTTCATTTAAAAAAATGAGAAATTAAAATTAACGAAAGTACTTTTCTGATAGCTTCCTCAATTCTTTTATCAAAATCAATTGTTTTATTTAATGATTTCTTTTTTATTTCGACTGGTTTTTTAGAAGGCGAAAGAGAAGAAGTTTTTTTATTGTCCCCTAGATTATAAAAAATAAAAAAAGAAACAGTTAAACTTCATTTTTACTTGATGTTTTCGTTTTTGGTTGAGCATTAGAATTAAATATACTCTTAACATTTTTGACATTTGAATTTGAATTGGAGAAATTTTCGATTTGAAAACCATTTTTAACTTTTATTTCCTTACTTGTTTTCCTTATCACTATTGTCATTATTTTCGAGGATGTTTGAAGAACAATTTCATCATTTGTAACGATTTGAAACGCGCCGTTTCTGGAAAGTGATATTTGAATATTTGGATATGCTGTTATGATGACATTATTGTCATCTTTTTTGTGAATGACAGAATTTCGATCTCCTATAATTTTTGTTCCTAAAAATTAAATGAAATTATTTACTAAAAATTTGGAATTAGCTAAAATTTTTACCTGTTCGCATATTCTTAATGAGTTCAATTTGTTTTTTACCAAGATATTCATTACACATTGTGAGAACTTTTTTAGTTATTTTTATTTTGTTTTCCTCCTCTGATATGACTTGTTTTATATGGGTATCATTTGCTTTTGCATATTTTGATTCGTATTTTAATTTTTTACTATCAGAAGAAACTTTTGTTTTCTTACTAAAATCTTTTTGTACAGTTTTTTTTTGTGCCTCATTTGCAGTCTTAACATTTTTTTTCAAACCTTCGCCACTTTCACATTGATAGGGATAATTCAAAACTTTCTGACCTCTTCTGCTTTTGCAATGCTCAAACAAATTGGTCATAAGTTTTGTTTTAATAGATCCACAATCCTAAAAAACAAGTTTTAGTTATTGAAATTATATAAACTTAATAGAATTACATTATATTGTTTATCATCAGCACACATTGTATAATTCATTTTATTGTATGAAAACTTAAAACAACATTTCCCATTTTGAAATTTACTCAAACCGATGGGATTGTAACATATATCACAATTGCTAATGTCTTCGTATTTAATAAATATCACTCCTTTTTTATCCAAAATCGCATTTTTGTCTAAATATATATAAGATTGAGTGAAGCTTTTTCCATTGTTTGAAGTAAAAGCTATTTTAAATTGATCAATGCTGACCTTTTTGGGACTTTTTTGTTGTTTTATCTGTTTTCTTGTTTTCTTATTATTATTAGCACTTTTATTATCGAAAGAGATCTTTAGAACTGAATGAACTTCTTTTGAAAATTTTTCAATAATTTTTTCTTTTGAACAAAATAGCTTTGATATAATTCTTCCATTTACATTGAAATCAATTATCAAACACTTTTCGTTCTTTCTTCTTAAATTATAATTTTGACTATAGGTTCTTATATTTTCAATGTTTTTAATTTTGAAATTGATTTGAAATTTACTTAGCTTATTTTCTGAAAATGCTATTTCTCCATTATTAATTTTTACAAAAACAGGAACTTCAGCTTTAGATTCTTTCAAATTTTCATAGTCAAAAATTGTCATTTTTTCACAATAATTTTGGGAATTACAAAAAAGTGAAGATTTTTCTGGTTTTTTTTCTAGAATACCTCTCTTCTTAAGAAAAACCTTAATATTTTCGTTTTTTATTGTTTTCAAGATTTCAGGTTTCACAGGCATCTTTGGTAAAATCAGGCCTCCTTTTTTCGAACTCGAACAACCAGTATTTAAAGTTTTCATGAAAACCCAGGTCTTAAAAGTGCAAAGATTCCTCAGGATGCAAACATTCACATAATTTCCTGAGTGGAAAACTTGAAAGCAGCATTTATTTGAAGTAAGATGAGAAATTGTATTAGGCAATGCAAGAGAATTTTGTCTAAGATTGCAGATATTATCCGATTCTGAAAATATTGTAGAATAATAAATAAAAGGAGCGTTCTCTTCAATGTCGATGAGGAAATGTCTTGAAAACCTCACTGAAATGATTTTTATTTCTAGGTCATCAGAAAAAACGGCAATTTTAAATTCTTCTCTTCTATAAGCTCTGGGAACAGACATATGCAAATTCATCCTATTGAAATAATTTTCCAATCCAATAGACAATGTATGTCTTAAATGATAAAGTTCTATTTCATTAAATGAGCAAATCAAATAGTGTTTATTAACTAAAAAAATTAACAATATTTTACAGTAAATAAAATTTAAAATAATGAACCTAGGACTCGAATAACTACACAAAATCTATCTAGATCTGCATTGATGGGATAATAATTTCTGAGGTGATCGATTTGTTGCAAGGCAGAAAGAAAATCGGCATATTGGTTTTGATATCGGTAAAAACGCCAAAAATTATCTAAAAAATATGATACTGGATATATTGAATCTCCATTATGATCTAATTGTAAATCCTCTGTTTTTAGCAGAAAAACCAAATGTTCTTTCCTTTCGTCATTTTCTGGTAATAAATAAACACGTAACTCTCCATTGTGAATCTGTAGTTTATAAATTGGTGGCTTTCCTTTTTCAATAAACTCTAAATTAAAAAAGTAACTAAAGCCTTTCCAAATTCCCCGATGTTTATCATAAGAAAGCTCATTAAAAATGCTTCTCAGATAATTATTATTTGATGAATCCATTTTTTGACATCTGTTTTGATTTGAGTTATTATTTGATGCGTAATTGTTGCATGATGCATTAAACCTCTTCATAAATTGGTATTTAGTGATAAAACATCGATAGGGTTCATCAAAACAAATGTAATATTTATAAAAGTTCACTTCTTTTTGAGAATAAGGATTATTTCCGAAAAAAGATACACAACAATTTTTGGAGGACAACTTGGTAAAAATTTATTAAATTTCATAATTTTTAAATAGAATTTTAAAATATTACTTGAGATATGATTTCGTTATTGCTGATTGGATTCTCTTCCAATCCACAAGTGGAGGGGAATTGATTTTTGTTGATGAGATTAAAATCGATAAAGCTTTCATTGTTTTCTGTAAAAACCAATCCATTTTTCCGAAAAGCAATTGATGAAGCAATATTATTTTGTTCACCTGCTTTAACAATCACCTTAAAAGCTCTTTCATTTTCACACAACAACTCAACGTCTTTAACAATATTTATATTTTTATAGGCATCTTTGAATCCCTGTGAAATGGCTTTCTGCAAATTTTCTAAATCATTTTTACTTTTTAGACATATTAATTCAGAAGCTTCTGCACGGCTTATGGGTTCTTTTACTTTATAAACAAGACAATTTTCAATTGTAATGTTCTGATCAGGTAAAGATGAGATCAAACTTAATAACAAAGAAGTATAATTAGCTTTTTTTTCAGGGGAGTTTAGTGAGTCTAAATATTGTGAAGCTGTGCAGGGATATTCAGATTTACAACATGGCCAAGTCATATACTTCAATGGAATTGTTAAAAATGCTTGGTTTTGATCAGCATTTTCAGAATATTGAATTTTTTGTTCAGCAACCATTATGTAGTTTAACGACATTGAGGATTCATTTGATTTCATTTCTGTCTCTTTTTCAGTTTGGGAATCATTTGTCCTATTTTTCATTGTTATGGGGCTTGTAAATGCCCAACCTTTCCATATCCCAGATACTTCATTATATATTGTGAATTTTGCTAAATTAGGTAACATTTCCGCAGATTTTCGAGGGACTGTGCAATCTACACCATTGAATAATATGCATATAGAGGATTCATTTTCGGTGTCATTCTCTTGTGACAAATTTGTTTCGTTTAGATATGTTTCTGTTGTTGAATGTGACATTTCATTCATTTCATTACTTAATTCAGAGATTTTTGGGATCAATATTCCTCCCGGATGTTGGTCTGAAATATTTTCAACATTTTTATCATCCTCTTGAAAAATTGATATTTTTTTCTCAACATTTGGAAAATTAAGATTATCATCCGATTGGGATCTATCATTATCATTATAGTTGTCTCCATTTTCCTTTTTTATATTAATATTTAATGGAGTTCAGATAAACAAAGTACATTCAAAAAATTAAATTTTATATGATCTCTTTTTCGAAAGGTCTGATCTAAGGTGATGCTGATTGATAACTTGAAAAGGATGCAAATGAATAAAACGAAAAATAATTGATGAAAATAAAGCTTCATTTATTAAAATTTTTTATTTTAAAAAGTCAAAAACCTTTATTTGGAACTTTGAAAACCAAGTGATTTTGACTTGATAATTCAACCCAATTTAACAAATTTTTTTTTATTCTTTAAATTATCATGAATACAATAGTTTGTTGAAAAGTTGATCAATGTCCAAAGCTGTATTTTTTTAGAAATTAAACCTGAAATTTTATTAATGAAAAATTTTATTGAGAAAATATTTATTTAGAAAAAATCCAAATAAAAAATAGCACTGTGATTTTGACTTTGCTAATTCATCCAAAATATCAAAATTGTTTTCCTCTTGTTTAAAATTATTATTTTCATATTTCCCGAAATATTGCTTTTTATAGAGATTAGCTTTATTTTTTCAGCATAAATTTATTTCCTCAAAAAATCACAAATTATAACAATGAAGATGGAACAATCTAATAATGCAGTAGCCTTATTAGCTCCTTTACCAACATCATCAACAACTGAATGCTTTCTTCCAGTTACCGATTCAGATTGTTATAAAAATGATTTAATATCAACATTGCCCCGTCTTTTCTTGTTGGAATTTTTAGGAACATATATAATGCTTGTTTTTGGGATGGGAAGTGTTGCTCAAGTCGTTCTAAACAAAGATAATGGTGGAAGTTTAAGTATTCACATAGCTTGGGGTTTAGGTGTTGCTTTTGGAGTTTATGTTTCTGAAGGAGGTCATTTAAACTCTGCAATAACCATCGCCAATATGATTTATAATGGATTATCAAAAAAAAGGGGCTTAGTTTATATATTTGCTCAATTTTGTGCTGGGTATTTGGCAGCAGCATCTGTTTTTGTTATATACCTTGACTCTTTGAAAAATTATAAAAGCTCTGGAGATTATATGATTGTCCCTAATACAGCTGGAATTTTTTGCACATTCCCCTTCAGTTTTTTAGATTCTACGAAAACACTTGATTTGGGGTTTTCATGTTTGTCGGAATTTTCTGCAACATTTCTTTTATACTTCTTGGTATTATCTTTCACCGATGAAAAAAAAAAGAATCCTGCTGCTAATTTGACTGGTCTTTTTATGGGTCTGATTGTTCTTGGAATTGGATGTGCGTATGGACAACAAACTGGATATGCATTAAATCCAGCAAGAGATTTCCCTCCAAGGTTATTTCTTTGGTGTGCTGGCTGGGGAAATGACCTATTTACCTATGGAAACTATTATTTTTGGGTTCCGGTGATTTTGCCGATTTTAGGAACTATTACTGCTGGAGGATTTTATGAAACTGTGGTCAGAGATAAAAATCCAGAAAAATTCAAAGTGAAGGTGTAATGGAATAAAAAATGCAGGCTTTATTAAATATAATTAACATCAAAATTTAAAATATAATGTTTCTTGTAGTAATAAATAACAATATACAAAACATCTTTTATTCTCTTTTTACTTTTCTAATTAAATCATCATTTTTTTACTAATTTTGAATTGATATATTTGTGAAGTATGTCTTTTTTATATGTTTTTTTATTATGGTTGTTTGATTTAAGATCCCCAAAGATAAAATTCAAATATTATTTGTTAAGAACATGGTTTTTTTTTTATAAAAAATAATTAAAAAATATACTAAAAATGTCATCTGCCTCTCTTTTATTCAAAGGTTTCATGGGGATAAACATTCTTTCTGTAGGAATGGCTTTGAAAGAATTTGTCTTTGATATAAGTTCAAACATTAGTTAACACTTATTAAGTTTCAAATTTTTCTTAAGAGACTGTTCAAAATAATGAATTGGAACCCAGCCTTATGAAAAATGATATTGTGATCATTTCAAAAATCTATGATCCCAAAAAAATTAAAAACAACTTTGTTTTTATTAGAAATCCATATAATAACAGCAGTCGTTTCTCTTACGTTGTGGGAGGCGAGGGTGACTGGATTCAACATCGAAATTTAAATACTTTGATTCGAGTTCCAAATGGTCATGTTTGGAATGAACCTGGGGTTTTAATCAATGAAACCGAAAAAATTAGGAATTCTGGAATCAATCCATCCATAAACTTTATAGTAAATAAAAAATGAAGAAAAAGGCTGATAATATTTTAGGATTCTCAATCTTTGATTGTGGGATATGCGAAATATATTATTTCACCTTGGAAAAGAGTTGGCGAATGTAAAGAAAAACCAAGAAAAATTGAAGGAGGAGTTGTTTTTGAAAATCCAATAGACGTTGGAATGATTACAATGTAAGATTTTGTAATGATTACAAAGCTGATGAAAAAGATTTCCTTTTGACAATTTAAAAATATTTTTCATTATAACATTCCAAATTCCTTTTTATGAAATAAAAAAAAAAAATTTATCATTTCATTACTTTTTTTAAATCGTTTTTTTTATTAATGCGAAATAGGAATAACTTTAGAGCTTTGAGATCCAGTATTTATTTTTTGGATTTTTGGCGAGCTGATCAGATCTAAACAAAAATAAGCAATAATTCTGAAACCAATTCCCAACGCCCAGAGAATGATGATTGAATCTCTCAAATTTTCCGGAAAGTCATATTCCTGCAAAGGTTGGCAAATTTCTGTTGGAGAACAATAATAATTAATGTCTTCAAATTCATTCTTCAAAAATTGTCAAATAAATAAAAGGTATGTTTTTACCATTACAGAAGCCTGAAATCCAAATTTAAACATAGAGATATATTGAATAGGATAAAAGTAATATGGGATATTATTTTGATTGACGAAAAAACCTGCAAACGCTATTAATGGAATGATTATGACAGGAATCAAATTAATAGCCATTTCGGCATGAGAGAAAACAATCGACATAATCAAACCAAAGGAAATTCCTTGAAAATAAACTCCATTTTGAATTAAAACTACAATAATAAATTATTTTATTATGTTATTTTGAAATTCAACTTAAAACAAGAATTTTCCATGGATATTGTTCATCCAACCCGATCGCATAATATACAATGGAAACCAAAAGTGTTGGGAAAATAAGTTCAAATGGAAGCGAACTAAGAGATCTTCCCCAGAAATAACTACTCGTGCGATATGTTCTGTTCAATCTTTCCCTTAAAAAGACAGGTCTTTCCATAGAAACTTATTGATAAGAAAAATATGTTGACAAGCAATTTATAAAGGTTAAAATAACATGTCATTAAAGTTCCCATGATTGAGCCAAAAGTATTATTCATTGTGATGAAAAATAAAGCACCTGCTCGATTTTGGATTCCTTGTCTAAAATTCCCCAGCTTAAAAATTTATTTTTTTAGTTTTTCCTTGTTATTTATAATTATACCCCTTCAAAAACAATGATACAAACAGCTGAGAAAATGACAACCGTTCCAAATCTTGCTTTAAGTTCCATGGGATTCCTCATTTCATTTTTAAAAGCTCTCAATAAAATAACAATAAATTCCTTCAACCAAGAACTTTGATTTAGTGTTTTATCAACTGGAATGGGCTCATTTAGAGTTGGAACAAGTTCAGAATATTCTTTGGTTGAGATATAAGTTGTAACCATCAAATCTAGTCTTTCATTGAATTGCTTATGAACGTTCTCATCAAATTCCAAATTCAAATTCTTAGTGGCCTGCATTTTTTCAACTAACAACCCTTCTGGATTCATGCATTTCATCAAAAATGTTGCTGGGTTACAAAATTCAGGACTCTTTAAATTTAGCTTGTCTCTAAAGTAATTTAATGCTTCTTTGGCTGATCCCTAAAAGTATAATTACGGTAAAACAGAGTTTTTTTCTTTTTCAAGAAACTTGATAAATTGCTTTCCCTTTCACCAATAATAAGAGCTTATCAAAATTTTCAAAAATTTCAGAAGATGGCTGATGTATAGTGCTGATGATGGTTCTTCCTTTCTGGCAAAGGGCTTTCAAAATCCCGATAATATTTAAAGAGGAAGCTGAGTCCAATCCTTAAATTTTAAATTTATTTAAAGAAATTGATGAAACAAAAATACCCGTAGTTGGCTCATCTAGGAAAATGACAGAAGGATTTGTGAGCAATTCTACTCCTATTGAAGTTCTTTTTCTTTCACCTCCCGATATCCCTCTTATCAAACTATTTCCAACCTTGGTATCAGCACAAAGTGTCAATCCAAGCAAATTGAGGTAAAAATCAACCTGATGATAAAGTTTACAATTTTTTAACGGAAATTATGAAACTTTTTCTTTTAATTGTGATTTGGACAAACCCAATCTTAATTGTGCGGAAAAACCAAATGCTTCTATTTTTTCTTTTAATTATTTGCTATAGAAATAATGACCTCGAGGGGTGAAAGTTGCAAATAAAATATCATCTTGCATGACATAGGCCATTTGATTGCTGATCGTGTCAACACTTTCACATTGATTTCCATTAATCTTCAAACAGCCTGATGTCTTTAGATTAGTGGAAAACAACCTTCCTGATAACAAGTTTAAAAGTGTTGTTTTCCCACATCCTAAAAAAAAATATATTCTGATAGAGAAAATTATTTTTTATCTTTTTAACCGGAAGGACCCAAAATTGCTGAAAAAGAACCAGGACTCGCTTTTCCTTTGACTTTTTCCAAAATCGTTTTTGTATATTTGCGAATTGTGAAAGGCCCTTTTTTTTCTTTAATTGTTGCAGTTACAGTTATGTTTTCCCAATATAATTCTATTGGGTTGATGTTTTTGTCTGGCAGTTCTATTTTGATCGTTTCAACAAAGTTATCATTAAGTTTGGCGCCTTGTTCATCGTGATTTATTGGTTTTACTTAAAAAAATGAAAAAAGAAACTAATTTAAAAAAGAAGAAATGCAAATGGAATTCAACTTTGTTTTTCAGGATCGCTCATAAAAATCAAAAGAAGAAAAGATTATAATCAAAACACATTCAAAAATTATTTTTTTTGGTTATATTATAAATAAAGAACATGAGTCTTAAAAATATTGGTTTTAATTTTCCTCATAAATTTTAACAGAGTGTTGAAAATGGTTTAATTTTCCTCAACAATTTTATTTTCTATTTTATTTATTACAAGTTTATTTTTGAGACAAAAAATTTGTTAATTTTTTTTATGAAGAAAATAATTTTGGTTTTTTTTTTATTCGGAATAAATTCTTAAGAAAAAAAAATTAAAAAGTTAGTTATCCTTGAAGGCTGGTTTTCTCTTTTCACCGAAGGCGGTCATACCTTCCTTTCTATCTTCAGTGGCGAAGGTGCTGTAGAACAATTTCTTTTCATAGTTCAATCCTTCCTTCAAGCTTAAATCGAATGATTTATTGACGCATTCTTTGGCGATTCCAACTGAAAAAAACGAAAAATATTATATTTAACGAAAGAAACTATTTATTTATAAACCTGTGAGTTTAGAGTAAGAGCTGATTTTTTTAGCGAGTGCCAAAGCCTCCTCAACGGTCTTTGCTTTATCCACAACTTTGCTGACAAGTCCATTTTTTTCAGCTTCTTGGGCATTCATGGACTTTCCAGTCAAAATGATTTCCATGGCCTTGGATTTTCCAATGGCTCTAACAAGTCTTTGAGTGCCTCCGAGTCCAGGAATGGTTCCCAAGGTGATTTCAGGTTGGCCGAATTGGGCATTGTCACCAGCGATGATGATATCGCACATCATGGCCAATTCATTACCACCACCAAAAGCGAATCCGTTGACCGCAGCAATGATTGGTTTCTGAATGGACAAGAAGTTCTCCCAAGTGGCGAAATGGTTTGAGGAAACCAAACCTTGGAAAGTGAGACTTGTCATTTCCTTGATATCAGCTCCAGCTATGGTAATTTTAGTTTAAAAAGGCTGAAAGAAAGGAAGAAATGTACCAGCAAAAGCTTTTTCAGATCCAGTGATCACAAAGGCATGAACAGAGGGATCTTTGTCCAAAGTCAAAAGCACATGGTTCAATTCTTGCATCAACCCATCGCATAAAGCGTTCAAGGCCTTTGGTCTGTGGAGTTCGATCAAAGCAACTCTGTCTTTTTGCTCATATTTGAGATATTCGAGCTTTGGGAAGCTGGCTAAACGAGGAAATAAAATTTAAGGTTGAGAAAATAGAAGAAATGTACTGGCGAAGGTTCTGTAAAAAGCATTCTTGGCGAGGAATCGAGTCGTGCGGGCGAACATTGGAATTGGAGGAGGAAGATATTTTAGTTGTTTTATTGTTTTCTTAATAAAAAATCGAAGAAAGCTAGAAGCTTAAATAGTCCAAAATAAAATTTATCTCTGAAATAAAATTTTATTTAAATTCATAAAAAGTTGTTAGTTTTTATCAGAAACTTCTAAAATAAATTTAAGACTATTTGTTCATAATCCGCATGTTGGCTTAATTTTTGCTTTGATTAAACTGAAAATAACACTAAAAATTCAAAAAATTCACACAAAGTGTTTAAATAATGAACAAAAATAAATGAATGCTATATTTTAATGAAATACATACTTCATTCAAAAAAGCAAAATAGTGATGAAATCACGAAGGAAAACTAGAACTTTAGTGAGGAAGAGTTTCAATTATCTCAAAGCATTATTTATTGTAAATTCCTTCATAAACTCTTTTAAAAAAAAATTAAAGGATTTCGAGTGTGATTATCAGCTGGACCCTTGTTATGGGAAAGAAAATTATCTTTTGGATGAATACAAAATTATAAAAAAGAAAAAAAGGTGTCTTGGAGTTAAAGCAAATTTCACTATCCCATTTGAATGCCCAACACTCTCAGAGAATAATGCTAAAGAGTAATTTTTAGTTTAAATAATCGCATAATTTTTTGTGATTTTTAGAGTCCCAACAGTAATTGTGCAGAATTTACAAGAAACTGAAGACAGTGAGAAGAACAATGCATCATCGAACTTAAAACCTCAAAGCATGAAGATACGCAAAAGAATTCTTTGCAACAAAAAGAATGGTGTGAATTTGAGCAAACCGTTTTTGGTAAGCAAGCAAGAAAAAGAAAAAGAAGCGAATTATATATGTTCTTATTGCAGGACCAAAATTGTTTTATATGATAAAATTCCATTGTGTTCAAACTGCTTGATAGACTTATCATCGACGAAATTTGAAATATCACTCTTCACTGAAGAAGATGCTTTTGAGGTTATCAGCAAGCGCCAAAGAATAGGAAATTGTTTTCAAGCTCAGATCCCAGAAATATTGGCAGAGAAAAAAGGGTGCGAATTTTTGAACGATAATCATTTTATTAAGATGAATCAAGGGGAGCAGAAATTCAATGAAGAAAATTTAAATAAGTTCAGGAACAAAATTCAAAGTTTGTTTTCAGGTGTGAAATTCTCTGAGGAGACCATATTTTATATTCTTGCTGTTTTCAAATATGAGATGGAAAGATGCTTAAATTACTTAAGCCAGCATAAAAAAGGATGGCTCGCTTTTTTTAAATCCATAAATAAACAAATATAATTTGTTTTTTTTTTAATTTGCTTTCTTAGAAAATAAACATGTATTTTAAAAAGAAATTTTTTTTAATAAATTATTAAAAAAAAACTGCGAAAAAATCAATGAAGAAATCTATCCATTCTAATATTTTTCGCTATTTGTTGAATTTTTCAGTGAAATTGTATTTTGTGACTTTGAAAGATTGCGATTTAAAAAAATTTGTGATGTTTTGTTTATGTTGATTTTCTTTTAACTAAATTATAAAATTGTTAAAAATATGCTAAAAAGACAAATTTTACTTTATAATAACTATCATTCAGATTCAAATATTTGCAGAAACCATCATAATTTTGTTTATAAAAGTCAGGATTTTCTTCATCGAAAATTTTATATTCATATGGTGAAGGAAAGCTTTCAAATTGATTCACGAGGATTTTTTTTTGTTGTTTTACAATCTTGAATTTCAATGATATTCCAAAAATATCAAACATACTTTTTTTATCACTTTTTCGAAAATACACCACTTTATAGCTAAAAGCAAAAATAATTAATTTAAAAAATATTATTAATTTAAAAATACGATTCATTTAAAGCTAAATTTTTTATCGAGAATTGTCCAAAACCTTGAAAAAGAGGGTTGATTTGTGATTTTTCATTCATTTTTATTTTAATTATTTTCTCATTTTCCAAAGACTCAAACTCCATTTTCTTGTCTAATTTTAAGTTGGCCTCACAAATATATAAAAAATCTTGATTTTTATCAATGTTTTCATTAGCAATTTGAATAAAAATCAGAAGATTTCGAACCGGGTAATGAAAATTCTCTTCATATGAACAAGCGGTGGTTTTTAATTTGCCAATATCTTCATTCTCTATTTCTAATTCAATCACAAAATTTATTTGTGTTTTGGGTTCCATGCACGAAGAAAAGAGTTTCCAATTCATAAAAAAAAGGGGACTTAAAATAGCAAACTTTGAGCTTAATTTTTCAAATTTAAATTAAATATATATTTTTCGAATTATTTAAGAGTCTCGAGCCTTCGATGTATTCGTTCTTCCCAATAAAAAGAACTGAAAGTAAATTTTAAAGGTTTTAAGGTCAATTATATAAAGCCAAAAAAAAAACTTGGATTTTTTTTTCCAAGGGGTTAAATTATTAATTTTTTCTTTCAATAATTTTCATTTAATATATTTGATCAAAGAAGATCTTTCACTTCAAAAATGTGCCCATTCATGCTAAATTTCATCTCGTTACAGAGTTTCACTCCTTTTTCAAATGGGAATAAAAAGGTTCTATAATTATTCTTCTCCTTCTTTAAATCAACAACATACCAAATTTTGTCATAAGCACTATAATGTATCGAACAATGTTCAGGTTCGGCTTTTGGGATTGTGAAATCATTTGAAAAAGCATTTCCTATTATAATTTGGAAATCCGAAATTTCATTATATACATTAAAAGCTTTTTCTATCTTCTCATTTCCGTTTTGAACTTGAAGAAAAATGGATGGATTTTCATAAAAAAATTTTCTTCTCTTCATGGATTTTCTCCTTTCCAAATTTGAATCCACATAAAAATATTTCTTTTTGTCAATTGTTGAAAATGTCGGGGTCAATGATTTTATTAGGATTTTCACATCATTTTTTAACCATAGCATTGAATTTTCACAAAGCACATAACCTTTCTCTTCAACAATAAATAAAATTGGAGATTCTTTTGATAAATTATTCAAATAAAACTCAGTCTGAAAAAAAGAAGATGTGTTTTGATCTAAGATGTATTTGGTTATGATTTGAAAATGGTTTTTGTTGACCTCTTTCAGATTCTTATGGAATATAACATCTCCTTCCTCTCCGTTATTATCTCTTCCAAAAGTCAGAGGTCTCTCATTTAAATTCTTCTTTACCTTAAATTCTTTTGGCGAAACTATTCCCTCATCAGATATTTCAAATGTTGTCGGTGTTTGAAAATAAAATTCCATCATTTTTTTATCTCCAGGTGTAGAAATGTACATTAAAAAAATAGAATTCTTTAGATAGACACTCCCAAGCATTGAGTTTTTCACGAAATTTTTCATCTCTGACCAATCCGAATAAACTTTGAGATAAAATTCATTCCATCCATATCTATCAACCTTCAAATTGTTATTTATATCGAGAGTTGCTTTCAATGTTAATAACATTTCTGGTGTGATTTCTTCTTTCATTGATTTTTGCAATTCATCCTTAAAATTTAGATAAAAATCATTCCATTCAACTTCATTCACAGAACTAAATCGATCATGCCATAGTTTTTCAGCATTTATTAAGGAAAAATCCTCAAGTAGTTTTTCTTTCTGGTTTGCAAAAGATTCCAATTCTTTCATTGTTTCCTCTTGACTTTGAAGGGAAAATTCATTAAAGTCCTTTAATTTCATAACATCTTGAATCTCACTTAGAGTTTTTTGAAATGTATTCATGTTGTTCTCCTCGAAAAAAGGGTCATTAGCTTTAGCTTTTGATCCTTTTTGAATGATCAAATAACCAGCCAAGTTAGAAAGCCTTTCTTTTATCTTTTCATAAGAATCAGTAGAAATCTTTGGGCCTTGTAATAAAATTTGAAGCGTATTGTTCAAGAAGGTGTACGATGCTTCAAGAAAAATGAATTTTTTCTGGATTTTATTGTCATCAAAACAACAAATTTTTTCTTTCAAAATCTTGACGCAAAGGTTTAGCATCGAAAGCAACTCATCTCGATGATGCGAACTTCTTGAATTGCAAGAATCATGTTGGCAATTCCCCATTTTCTTCAAATAAAAAATTTATTCCAAATTATAAATTTTAGATAAAGTCTATCCAAAAAACACATATAAACATATTCTTCAATTACTTGGATGGAAATGCCTGCCTATGCTTCTTTGGAAGTCTCCTTTAATAAAAAAGCCCTCTCATTTGATGATGTGATGCTGGACATTGGTTTTAGGAAATATCAAATGATTTTATTGTTGATTTTAAGTCCAATAGCAATCGCAGATGGCACTGAAGCTCTGGTTCTATCGATCCTGGTTCCGATTTTTCAAAACGAATGGAACGCCACCGAATTTCAATTGAGTTTATTGGGGACATTAGTATTTTTTGGATATTTAATTGGGTCTTTTATAGCAGGACCAATAGCTGATAAATATGGAAGAAAAAAACCTTTAATTGTTTCGACTTTAATATGGACTATATTCGCTTTTTTGTCAGCTATTGCTTCTAATATGTATGATTTTATGTTTTATAGATTTATCTTTGGGATTGTTGTTGGATTTATTTGGCCAGTGGGCTTTTCGCTTCTTACTGAATACTGTCCTGTTGATAAAAGAGGAAAATATCTCAATATATTCCAATTATTTTATCCTATTGGAGAAATATTGGCAGTTTTGCTGGCCATGTTGACCCTGACAAATTTACAATCTGGAAATTGGAGAATTTTATTGGGATTTTCATCAATTCCAGCTTTAATCTCTTTAGCTTTTTGTTATTATTTTGTCGATGAAAGTGCAAGATTTGAATTGCAAATGGGGAATTACACAGATGCTTTTCGGACAATAAATAAAATAGCGGAAATGAATAAAAATATACCGAATTATTTGGATGAAGAAAAGAAGAATTTGCTCATGATTTGGTCCAATGACTTTCTTGAATTTTCACCAGAAATTAAACCGAAAATTCAGACATGGAGCAGAGTAATTTCAGCTTTTTTCGAAAACTCCTACTCAAAGATTTCAGAACTTTTCAAAAACGATATGAAAAAAACCACTCTAATCATATGGTATTCTTGGCTAGCTAATGTTTTTGTATATTATGGTGTGACCTTTGCTATTCCTTTGACAGTTGTGAATTTAAAAATAGATAAAGATAATGAGTCTGAAGATTTTTCGACTTTAATGATTAGTAATGTTAGTGAAATGTTTAGTTGTGTGGCATGTGCTATAATAGTGGATCTCCAATTTTTGGGTCGAAAATACTCTCTCGTAATCACCTCTGCTTTAACTGGAATATTTTCAATTTTTTTGTTTCTAGAAGTTCCTCCAAATTTTGTTTTTTGGGTCTCAGCTTTGAAATTTATTTCAGGATTGGTTAATTGCATTAATTATCTTTATACTTCAGAGCTCTATCCAACAAAAATCAGAGCAACAGGGGTCGGAATGGCAAGTTCAGTTTGTAGAATTGCTCCAATGATTGTACCTTGGGTGGTGATTTATATGACAAGAGTAGGAGTGTTCTTACCTTACTTGATTTTTGGAGTCGTTGGAGGGGTTGCGGCTTTTTTCGTTTATTATATTAAACAAGAAACATATGGAAAAGAATTAGATTATATTATCAAACATTAATTTTCATTGTTTTATTTTATTAATCTAAATAATTTCACTTTTATTTAAAAAAAAGCAAAGAGGAAAAACTTAAAAATAAATTACAATAAAATTAAAGAAATTTTTTTAATTTTAAAATAAACTTAAA
>Ga0302186_10001981_pt1 | contig 16228 bp, 13 predicted proteins | sample II_Bog_E1_2_FD_198782 | JGI IMG/M metagenome (GOLD analysis project Ga0302186, IMG submission 198782) | Peat permafrost microbial communities from Stordalen Mire near Abisko, Sweden - II_Bog_E1_1 | ecosystem: Environmental > Terrestrial > Soil > Wetlands > Peat | place: Sweden: Abisko... | reverse complement strand
AGCCCAAAAGCAAAAATATACTGAATAAAAAGAACAGTTGCATTAACAATTCTGTCGCCCTGTCGACCGAAATGTGCAAATGTTTGTTTAAAAACAGGGCGAAATCACCGATATGCGGCAAAAAAGAAAAGCTGACCAGCTTAGAGATGGCCCATTGCGTGAGCCCGTACTGGCCGAATAAAGTTAAAAATACATCCCTGACGACAAAAAATTTACCGATACAAATTAGGCTTAAGCCCACCCTGAAAAATAACAGGGGATAGGTTGGTTTTTCAGTTTCCACAAAACCAAAAAAACGCTCCACCAATGTTTTTATTTTACTTAGCATTTAAAGTAGACTGATAATAAAGTTTTTCAGTAACCCGCGCCCCCTTTTTATAGGCAGCCATTGCAGGGATTTGGTCGCTGAAAATGGAAACGACCACTTTATTTACAGCAGTATCCCGGTTCATGCAGTAAACGCCCCATGAGCGTGCGTACAGATCCATTATATCCGGTTTTTCCCGTGCGAAACCCCATAACAGGCCTTCATACCTTAAACGGGTCTCTGTATTAGTCCCCGGCAAAATAAACACCCTTCCGGTGGTGTCTTTGCGTTTATATACTTTCAAATTTAACTGGTAATCGTCGCCGATATCGGGAGAAAAAAAACCAAATCCTGTATTGGTGCTGTTCAGGGACGAATAAACCTGCATTAAATTTAAAACGGGCTGCCAGTTAATCATCGCGTTCAAATGGAAAACTGTGATAATTACAATTAAAAAATGAAAGCTGACGAGCAAACGCCTTGTGATTTTCATATTGAAGGGGTGATTTACTTCAGAGCTTTATATCTATTCAAATAAATTTCAATTTTTATCATTGCCAAATCGCCAACAAAACGTTATTGGTATTTGGACAATATTGCGATTAACTTATCCAAATTGGGTAAATGCAATGTCCAAACAATTGTACCTGTGGCTACAGCCTGACTATCATGTGTTTGGTTCTTCGAGCTTGGAGAATACGTGCCGGTGATTTGCGACACACTCTCGAGCCCTTTACCTTTATTAGCGTACATTTTATTATCAGTTGTTGCTATGGTGAAAGTGTATGAATTTGGGTCGTAAGTATCCAATATCGCCTTCACGTGCGCGAGGTCTTCGGGTGAAATTGGCTTGGTTATTTTAATGGTTTTTGCCTGGCTGAAAGCCGCCATTGAAATGACTGCGGTTGCTAAGGTTAGCAGTGCTGCTTTAAGTGTTTTCATAAATTTTGTTTTTAATATTAAGTTATTGCCTACTCTTTTACAGGGTTTTCAGCTTTCCCCTTTTTAATTTCGTTTTCCTTTACCAAACCGGGGTTATATTTAACAAGGATATTTTTGTAAGCCTGCCCGCTGTACCAGCTTACTCAATTATCACCTTAATTAATTATTATTAGTTACAAAATCACCAACTGAAAAGTTGATTAGTTGGATGGCGCCGAGCGGATCTATAGCCTGGACATGCACGTTTTTTAACGTGTATGTCTTATAAGCTTTGGGCACAACCTGGCCGGGTTTATTTTTTACCATCTGTATAACAATTGTTAAAGTCTCATTATTTGACAACGCTGTTTTGAACTGGGGGCCTGAAGCATCAGCATACTTTGAAACGCCAGACGTGGGGACCGCAACATTCACTTGTAACAATGCAATCTGGCCCTCAAAACCCGGCGTACGTGAACTCCCGGTAAAATTTCCCTGTTGCTGGCCGGTAACCTGTGCATAGGCAATTACGGGATATACTTGCGCCATTGCGTTGAGCGTTGTTAACAGAAGGGATAAACAGGTTAAAGCGATAACGGTAAAGCGTTGAATTTTCATAAAACATTTTTTTTAATTAATGAAAAGCAAAAACATAATAGCTGTAAGCATTTAAAACACTAAAGAGATTTTCCTGTTTGTTGGCTTTTTATCTCCGTGGCAATCGAATTAAATACATCCATGACCAACAACTGCTTATGATGCAGTTGCTGGTTGTTTTATCGGAGCTCATTTCAGACTGTCAATACCTATTGATGTCCGGTGGAAGCAAAGCCTGCACTAAAGGTACCCTGAAATCTATTTTTAGTGCCCGAACTTAAACTCACGAGGTTTATACCGCCGGAAGCTCCCCATGTAATACCTGCCCCTCCACTGCCCAACGGTTGCGACGTGTTACCGTTAGCCGCGGTTGCTTTTGGGTAAAGCATTAACGTCAAACTCTGTATTTGCCACGTGTCGGTGCCTATGCCTGCTGTATTATAGGGAATATAATCAAGCGGCCCGACTACCAACGTGCCGCCGCCAGCTTTTTGAAATGACTCTTCATCAAAATTTCCTTTATATAACGGATTCTTTGTGAGCGGCACAGTGATCTGGCTGTTATTGGCGTATGGCGTATTTCCTGTACTTAATACATAAGTAAACATGGGTTGATCTGTTGTTAAATTAGGATTTGTACCGGTAAACAATCTTACCCAATATCTTGTACCTGGTTCTTTCCCATCCCCACCATTATTAAATTGTAACATTGCATTTTGAAGCTGCACGGAACCACCGTCAGTCGGTGTACAAGTTTGAACGCTGATATTATCAGTCGCGCTTTGTGAGTACAGCGATAAGCCCCCCATGGTGGTAACGGTATAGCTGATTGGAAATGCTGTTTGGTAACTGGCAGAAGTAAACACTTTATTCACCGAGGCCAATAGCTGGCCCAGTGAAGAAGCTGCAAACACGCCGTTAGCCGGTCCGCCGACAAAATAACCGGTAACGTTGGTCGACGTGTTTGTGTTACTGTTGGCGAAATTTACAGCCAAATTAGCATTTATCCCGTATCCGGAATAAGAACCTTTGAACACATCGGCATCCTGTTCCGAATCAAATGTCAGGTCTGCATCCGCTATAACACGTATACCATACACAACATTGCTTATAAAGGTTAAATTTGGCGTTGCTTCCACGTTCGGGTCCTTAAAAAAACCAGCGTCAGGCGGGCTTACGTTTATATTAAACAATGGCTTAATGGCATTAATGGTTAAGTGTACATGGTTTGACTGGCTTGCGGTCGAGTATACATTGCTTATGTTGACGCCGTATCCGCTTACTCCCGCCCCAATAGTAAGGTTATATGTAGAAGCCGAAGACCCCAATGTAACAGTGAAAGTAGTGCCTTCATTTGCCGGAACATTATTTTTAAAGCCCGACAAAAGCTTACCTATTGCAGGTCCTATGGTTGGCTGCCCCGGATTTTGCACCAACTGACTGGTGGGGATTCCGTTTGTATTGTAAATGTTTGTATTAATGGTTATTGGATTGCGTACACCAGCTTGCTCGGCCCAATTCCCTGAGCTTATATTTGCATAGGTGTAACAAGCGCCCGGATAAATATGAGAGATATAGTTGGCATAATTGTCGCCACTAACGGTAAAATCAGACATGTTAGTGGTCATCGTAACTTGCTGGGTAGCACAGTCATATCCATTACCCGATGATGTGGTTTTTTTACCTGAAGCATTTTTGCTTAACGCCTGCACGTTGCTTGCAGGCGGGGTAACGCTAACGGTTGTTGTTAGTGTACTATGATCATCGAATTTACATATTTTTGGAGGCGGTGCCTGAAAATTCTTCGAATAAAGTAATGAGCGCTTTATTCCCTGCGGTGATTTGTTGTAATCGGCCATCGATGCGTATACTGTTACTTTCACCGGAACATCCGCGTTAACATTTGTTTTTGCAGTAGTTGTTGCAGGCGGCGTTGTCGCTGCCGGCGCGGGTTTTACCGGTACTGCCGGCTTTTTTACCTGACCATTTGCATAAACGAAGAAAAAAAGCATAGGCAAAAGTGCATAGCAGCGCCTGAATGAAAAACTTCTGGATGAGTGTTTTTGTCTTGAATTTGGTTCCATGTTATTTGATTTTAATTTACCATGAATTAAAATAACTAAAATATCGCTGATAAGCATCCGGTCAATTACCCAATCGGGGCTTTTTACATAGCTTGTTTTTTTATTTCCTGAAAAGAGGTCCACCGCCTTTCTTAGGGTTTACAGATGACAAAAATGATTTGCCGGCAATCAAATATTTGTTTTATAAAAAAACGATGGCTCCCATTTTAAGTTTTGAATGGAATACATATACCCGTTTGGGTATTGATGCCATTTGGCCCCCCAGATAAATTTGTAGTAAAAATATTTGGACTATGAAAAAACTTATTTTGCTAACCACATTTATGTTGCCCTTGCTTTTGGTGGTGAAAAAAACGTCGGGACAGGTGACAAATCCAGTCACTATAGTTAAGAATGATGGTAGTCAACATACAAACGCTGATATTAACTCAACCGTTAACAACACCTTGAGCGGCGCTGAAAACAAATTGAAGGGCCTGTTTAAAAAGAAAAAAAAGGTCTCGGACTCAACAAAAAATACGGCGCAAGCTACAGTCACCGCACCGGCAACTGTACCTGTTGCAGGAGTGGCCCCAGCTGGGGGAGTGGCGCCAACTACGGGAGTGGCGCCTGGTTCTACTGTACCCGCTACACCTTCTTTTTCGGCTTACCAGAACTTTGATTTTATACCCGGCGAAAAAATAATTTTTGAAGATGATTTTAGCGATGACCAGGATGGTGAATTTCCCACACACTGGAAGCTCCTAAACGGCCAGGCTGTTATCAACAAGGTTGATTCAAAACCATCTTTACTGCTTTCCGAACATAATGGAGAAGTAACACCTAGGATGAAAACGGATACCTATCTGCCTGATGCGTTTACATTTGAGTTTGATTTTATTTATAAAAAATATACTGATCCGGGGTATTTAACCAATTATTTTAGTGATGCGCTCGGTATTGAATTTTATTATAAAGATCCAACAGGGGTACATAGTAACCCTGCTTACCGGGTAGTACTGGGCAGGTCTGATGTTAAAATAGACAATTTAGAAAAGGCGTATCCGGACAGTTTACTGAATGGCTTTGATGAAAAATGGCACCATGCGGCTATCGTGTGCAAAAACGGGCAGATGAAGGTTTATGTAGACCAGTACCGTATTTGTGTTAACCCCAATATAGACAATAAGCCTTTGAAGTTGACTTTTGATGACCTGGGATTTAGTAAGAATAACCCGATAATATTCACAAATCTTAAACTCGCAAGCGGTGGCGGGATGAACATGATTGGAAAAAAATTCACCGATACCAAAATAGTTACCCATGGCATCAACTTCGATGTTGCCCAGGCAACTATTAAGCCCGAAAGTATGGGTACATTAAATGGAATTGTTAAAATAATGCAGGACAATCCCGACATAAAATTCGAAGTTGGCGGCCATACCGACAGCGATGGCAGCGCTGATGCAAACATGACATTATCCCAGGCTCGTGCTGACGCAGTTCGTACCCAACTCATTACCATGGGCATTGACGGAGGGCGCCTTACAACCAAAGGCTATGGGAGCACAAAACCTATAAGTGACAATACAACATTAGAAGGCAAAGCCAATAACCGAAGGGTTGAATTTGTGAAACTATAGACATCGGCCAATACTTTACGATCGCAAACTGGAAAGATATCCGGCTGGTGTATACCTAATTTTGGAAAAGTGCGCCGTAGATTTAGTTTGATCTTTTAATTGGCAACCTCCTATAAGTCTAACTACGGTATTTGCCCAATGAAAACTGTGTAATAAAAACAAAAAACTATGAAAAAAATCGCCGCCCTCGTCATCTGTCTGCTGGCCGTATCAAAATTGCTTGCGCAGGATTGCTCACAATATGTGTACCTTCAAAAAGGTAAAACCATTGAAATGACTACATTTGACCGCGGTGGCCAGGTGATGGATAAATTAGTTAATTTTGTTACGGATGTATCTACATCAAACGGAACAACTACCGCCACTGTTAGTTCCGAGTCTTTTGATAAAAACGGGCACTCAGAAGGGAAAACAAATGCTCTATATAAATGTACCGGCGGCGCCTTTTTGATAGATATCAATGCAAACAGGCCACAGACAACCGGCGGTAAATTCAGCACTACTTATGTGGAATATCCTGCCAATATGCACGTGGGCGAACATCTTAACGATGTGACAACACAATTGCAGATGAAAATGGGAAGCCGCACGGTTAATATGACCACAAAAATAACCAATCGTATGGTTGCAGATAAGGAAAGCGTTACCACACCCGCCGGAACCTGGGATGCTTTTAAAATAACCTACACAACCACAATAACCATGGACCAATCAACGGGTATGGGGACGCGAACTACGGAGACTGCACAGTGGTATGTACCCAATTTCGGTATAGTGCAAATCCTCGCCTTTGGTATGACCATAAAACTTACGTCGATCCATTAATTACCTATACCCAATCGGTTATTGACGCCCTAATTTAAAAAAGGAATCTTTGATAAAAAGAAAAAGACCATGAAAAAAATTACAATTTTAAACGTTTTATTTTTGATAACAGCAAGGCTGTTTGCACAGGATTGTACTGAGTATATGTTCATGAAAAAAAACAACACCATTGAACAAACGCAAGTTTCGAATGGAAAATCCCTGGGTAAAACTGTTTTTTTTGTGGCTGACGTGACTACGTCAAACGGCACGACTACTTCAACTGTTGTGGCCGAAGGTTTTGATAAAAACGGAAAATCAAACATGAAAAATAACGTGAGCTTTAAATGTACCGGTGGCACATTCATAGTCGATTTGAGTGCCAGCGGTTCCCAGCCGAATATGAAATTTACTTCCGGTTCTATGGCCTACCCGGCGTCTATGAAAGTTGGCGAACATTTTGATGATTTTAATGCACAGATGGAAATGACTTTTGGCGGCAAAACAACCAAGGCCGATGCCAAATACACTGACCGTACCGTTGTTGACCAGGAAAGCATTACCACTCCTGCAGGTACCTGGACTTGTTTTAGAATAACTTATAATATTGTAGTTACTGTTACAGGGTTTAATAGTCCTCCATTGACCACGAAAACTACAGAATGGTACGTTCCCAATTTAGGTGTAGTCCAAACTCAGATTGGCGCAGAGATGGGATCAATGACCTTGAAAGTTACTTCAATAAAGGGGTAGGGCGCTTAAAATTTGGAAGTCGGAATAACCCGAAAAGTCATAAACCGGGTCTCCTATCGTTTGTGGTTTTCCGGGCTTCCAGACTTTCCGGCTTTCTTCTAAACCAGGCGATTTTTTAACGCCTTGGCCACCGCTTCTGTTTGATTGTGCACATGGAGCTTTTCATAAATATTGCGGATGTGTTTTTTTACCGTTTCAAAACCAATATTTAGCGTTGTAGCAATTTTTCTGTAGCTATACCCCATTACCAAACCGTTTAGGATTGCCTTTTCCCTTGCGGTTAACTCATATTTCCCGATAGTTCCGGAGCTGTTTTGTGCCAAATGATCTAATACCATACGGGCTATGGTAGGGCTCAACGGGGCCCCACCGTTTAATGATTCAGTGATAGCGCCAAACAATTCTTCAAAACAATATTTTTTCAACAGATACCCCGAAGCCCCGGCGCAAATAGCATCAAAAACAGTTTGGTTATCATCAAAAACGGTGAGTATTATTATTCTTACATCCTTATTAACCTGGCGTATCAACTGGACTGCTTCAATGCCGTTTCTCCCCGGCATATCAATGTCCATCAAAATCACCTGGGGGCTTAATGCTAACAGGTCGCTTATTACTTTTCTGCAATTATCAAATGCCCCAACACAGGTGTAAATTTGTGACGTGTTTATAAGCTGGACCAGTGCTTCGCATAAGTCTGTATTATCTTCATATATCAAAACTTTTGTTTTCATGGCACTTGCTTTAGATAAATGTAAAAGATTATTTAGTAACTATTACTACCGAAATCGGGTAATTCGAAAGTTCAGTGTAATAGTTGTGCCTTTATTTTCCCCGCTTTCAATATGAAATTCAGCATCCATGCGTTTCGCACGCTGCCGCATATTATAAATACCGTTTCCGGCCGATAATTTAAGTATATCAAATCCTTTACCGTTATCATGAATGGATAACGTGCAGATGTCCTTATGCCGCGTTAAATATATCTGTATAAATGTGCAATTGGCATATTTTGAAGCGTTGCAAATGGCCTCTTTAAAAATAAGGTACAACTCCTTTTTCAGCACCATACCGATCTTTAGATGCCGCAATTTTTCATCCACCGTAAAATCAAACCCAATGTCCTGTACTTCCAGCACGGCGAGGTATTCATTCGCCTTCATCAAAAAATTGTCCATTCCGTCGTTACGGGTATTGATTGACCAAACGACATCCGACAAAGCGTCCATTGTTTTTTTAGAGCGCTCGCTTATCTTTTCCATCAACTCGGTACCTGGTTGGCCAGGCCTCATTTGCTGCAAAGCAATTTTGCTGAAAATGTTTATACCGCTAAGCGTCGATCCGATGTCATCGTGCAAGTCGCTGGCTATTTTATCACGCATTTGCAGCCGTATTTTAAACTGGTTCGTATTGTACTTGTAAATAGTATAGATCGTGCCCGTCACTAACATAAGCGCCAAAAAGTAAAACCACCAGCGATGCCAGAAAGGAGGATCGATAACAAGTATAAGTTTTGCAGGCCTATTATTCCAGATACCTTCATTATTACATGCTTTGACTTCAAAGGTATAGGTGCCTTCTCCTAAATTAGCGTAAGAAACGTAACGACGGGGGCCTGCAAGGTTCCACTTTTTGTCCAGCCCGTCCATTTTGTAGGCATATTTGTTTAGTCGGGATTGGGTATAATTTAATGCCACATACTCAATAGAAAAATAGTTTTGGTTATAGTTCAGCCTTATTTTTTCGTTTTTTTGGACCGGGTAGTCCTGGTCAAGAACTCTTAGGTTTGCTATTGATACATCGGGCGGTAATTTGTTTTTTATAATATTTCCCGGCGAAAGACTATACAACATTCCCCAGCCCCCGGTTAAAATATCACCACCCCTGGTTGTTATGATAGCGTATAAACCGCTCAGATCTTGAATACCCTGATTTTTATCAAAAACTGTGATTTTTTTGTCGGGCATGTGCAGCTCTGCAATCCCATGGTTTGTTAATACCCACAAGTTTCCTTTAGTATCAGCAATCATAGAGGTAATATTCCCGGAAGGCAAGCCGCTGTTAATTGATATTACCTTAGGTTGGTTTAGCCGAACATCGGTTTGCCACAAGCCATCATACTCCGTTCCTATCCATACATTATTTCCAGATTTATAAATTTTATTAATAAAGGTTTGACCGGTAGAATTTTTCATCCCCGGCCATTGTATTTTTTCAAAGCTTTGCTTGCCGGGATTTAACAGCATTAGCCCTGTATTCTCTCCGCCCATCAGTATGCTATCTTTGGACAATTCGCAAAATGTACGGACTTCATTTATTTTTGATATGATATCTTTTTCTTCATAGTGAAAGGAAATAAATTTTTTTGTGGCCTGATCAAACCTGAAGAAACCGTCACCATGCGTGCCAACCCAGATGCGATGTTCGTTATCGATAAATAAACTGATAATATTTGTTTTAATATCAGCCGATTTATAGATCTCTGCCTTTAGTGGCGACTTTGGGTTATTAATGCTTTTGGATAATTTAACCAGTAAATTTTTTTCGTTAAGCCATATTTCGTGATTTTTATCGGCAACGATACTAAAAACCTGGAACCCCGGTGGAACCCCGATTTTTTTATTACAAGCCTTTAAGACACCACTCCTAAGGTCAAGGGTAAACAGGCCATCGTAGGTCCCAATCCACAATAAACCCTCAGTATCCTCGGCCATAACAAGGGGAGATTTATTTGATTGCGTAAGCCTGTCGTTTTTTTCAAGCAACATATCCATTTTAAAAACATGAATATTATGAGGATCATATTTAAAAACACCATTTTGTGTGCCGATCCAAACGGTACCTGATCTATCCCGGAATAAACAAGTAACAATGCCATTCAACGCATTCTCACTTTTTGGGGCGATTGGGTAATTGAAAAATACATTTTTCAGGGGATCAAAAATCGTTAGCCCTGCTTCATGGTTGGCAATCCATAAATTATTATCATCATCACATAAAATGGCCGTAGCTATTTTATAGGGAATTAAATGAATGTTATCTGACCAATGCGCCCATGATTCTATTTTTTCTGTTTTCGGATCAAACTTTACTATTCCGCCATTCCAGGTCGTGAACCAAATATTGCCGTAATGATCAAAAGCCGACTTTACATAGGTAAGCGGCAAATTTTTGACTGTTTTAACGTAACGCTGTAAATTAGGTTGGTAGTGCTTACATATGCTGCCAGCGGGTGTATAAGAATAAAAACCGTTATTTGAGCTTAAATATAAATGGCCGTTATGATCATCGCTTATTGAACCGACAACAACATTTTTACCCAAACCCGGCACCCTTTGCCAACTGCCCTTATCCTTATTGTACAGGAATAGTCCGGTTGTCGTCCCCACCCATAAATCCTTTTCATCTTTCCGGCTTATTGCGTAAACCTGCAATGGTTCGGCGGACGGAAAGTTTTTTACTGTTTGTGTATTAATATCTATACAACTTAAGCCGCCTAATGTTCCAATCCAGATTTTATCGTTTTCCGGGTAAAGACATATTACTACGCTGTTACTTAAAGAAACCGTATCACCGGGGAGGCCTTTAACAGCCTTAAAATTGTAGCCATCGTACCTGAAAATCCCCCCGCTCGTACCAAACCATAAAAAGCCGTTGCTGTCCTGGCTAATACTATTGATTAAATCGCTGGAAAGTCCTTCTTCCTGAACTTTTTCTATATTGAGATGAGCTATGTTTTGCGGGAAAACCGGGCCTGCATTCGATATTAACAAAAAGAAAAGACTGAATTGAAAGGAAATAAGCTTAATTTGCAATAAATAATGTTTAAACATACAGGTTGTCATTTATCACTAAATTTATTTCTAAACGAAATATAGTTGAATAATCTTAATTCTAAAAAATAGTGGTCCATAAAATAGCCGGAGCAGAATTATCCACCCGAAATTTATATATTATTAGTAAAAATTAACATTTTTTAAGAATTAATATGGATACTAATACAATCCTTTATACGTTTGCATAACCGGAGCATATAACATACGGCTATTTATAAAAATCCAAATATTAATAAGCACAAAAACATTTGTACTACAACATGAAAAAAACCCTTACTATTTTATCTTCAGTTATTATAACACTAATTACTTTCAGCGCTAATGCACAAACGGACACAAATGTTCAGAGTTTTTTAAGTTTTTCAGGAGAAAGGGCATCAAACCCTTTGCCAGGCTTTACATCAACAGCCTATGACCATTATAACGCTGGTTTCCCAAAAGCAAATGTTTATTTTAACAACGTAGCAGAAGACACCACTGTACACTCTTATTTGACCCTTTTAGGTGGGGTAGGAATCCCTGTGGGTAACTTTGCATCTTCCAATTATAGCAATAACAAAGCCGGTTTTGCAAAAAAAGGTATGAATTTTGGTTTAGACGGAGCTTTTGTTATTCATAAAAGTCTTAGCTTTGGACTGAGTTTTATTTATCATGACCAGGGAGAACTAAATGCTAACGATGTACAAAATCTTGCAAATGGCTACAATGCATCTTTTGTTAAAGATGTAACCACAGCCACTTCAGTTAACCGCCTTGATAACATTACTTTAATGGGCGGCCCTCAGTATTCTTTTCTTTACAAGAAATTTCAGCTTGATTTACGGGTTGACGCCGGTGCGTTAAAAAGTCTTTCAACACCATCGCTTACAGTTGCTTTCAATTATTCTACTGCTGTTCCAAATACATTTGAACAGCTTAGTTCATCGGCCCTGGGGTTTGCCTATGGGGGAAGTGTAGGCTTGCGCTGGAGCTTTGCCGACAACTGGGATATTGGCATCAAGGCAAATTATATCGATTGCCCATTGATAAAAATTGAAAATAATAATAATACAGGAACCGTTGGCCGTTTTGTAACAAATCAACCTGTCAGCATAATTGAGACAACTGCCGGAATAACGTTGAGGTTTTAGTTATAAAGGGCAATAAAAACAGCAATTAAGATTCCGGATGAGCGTTTAAGTACTGTTAAACCGGTTATATAAATCGATCCTGGTAAGTATCTGAAGAAGCTGATCAAGTTAAAATATTAATATATACAAAGAATTTTAACCTGATCAGCTCTTAACTTCATTTTTACATGGAGGCTCTTCGTTAACCAATTTCCGTTCAATTCTTCTATCGGGAATAAACCATATGCACGCTACCAGTATATAAAGAATAAAACTTATCGTGGAATTAAGCCATGAAACAGCAATGGCGATGGCGTAAATCAATATGGATATATTTCCCTTCCAGTCCTTCCCTATCGCGCTTCCAAGCAGGGAATCTTTGCCATGATGCCTGACCAGCGCTAAAATCAAAAGCCCGTAAGCGATGGCATTCATAATAAGTACAAATCCATAACAGGTTACAGGCCACCTGGCAAAATCATTTTCCCCCATCCACCCTGTAACAAAAGGGACTAAGGACAGCCAGAAAAGCAAATGCATATTAGCCCAGAGGATGGTGCCGTTTACTGATTCAGCAGCCTGCATGGTATGGTGATGATTGTTCCAGTATATCCCCACATAAATAAAGCTAAGGATATAGCTCAGGAAAACGGGATAGAGTTTTAATAAAGACGCAATATCGGTTTGATGGGGACCGTTTGGCACCCTCAATTCCAAAACCATAATGGTGATTATTATAGCAATAACGCCATCGCTAAAAGCTTCTAAACGTCCTTTATCCATGTTGTGGAGGTGAAAGGTAAAAGGTGAAAGGTAAAAGGATTTTTGAAAATCTTTGCAGCAATAGGTTAAATATTTTTTCGGTTGAAAGGCGAAGGGTAAAAGGTTTTGAAAATCTTTGCAGTAATAGTTTTTATCTTTTAACTAATCACTGGTCCTTGTTCCCCGCAAATCAAAACTTTTCGCCTTTTAACTTTCGCCTTTCACCACCTTTTTTAGGGTAGTGCAAAACAAACATAGGTATCTCCTGATTTACTACCAATTTTACCCCCGCCACAGGCAATTACCACATACTGCTTCCCATCAATTGCGTAAGTTGCCGGTGTGGCATAACCCGCGGCCGGCAGTTTTGCTTCCCAAACCTGTTTGCCGGTTTTTTTGTCAAATGCCCTTATCTTTTCATCTTTTGTAGCTGCAACAAATACCAGTCCGCCTTTTGTCACCAGCGGCCCGCCGTATAATTCAGTCCCCGTAATGGGGATACCTTTTTTTGTAAGCTCCGGAAATTCGCCTAGGGGCACTTTCCATAAAAGTTTGCCCGAGGTAAGATCAACTGCATCAAGCGTGCCCCAGGGCGGTTTAATGCCAGGATAACCATTTTTATCTGTAAAACGGTTATAACCGTTCATCGTATACGGAATTGAATTAACCGTAGTTTTATTAGTTTCCGCTGGCTCCTTTGAAATTATTTTAGCATCAGACGGCTTTTCAGGCAATTTTAACAAAAATGCCATCAAGGCTGTTTTATCATCATCCGTAATTTGTTTAAACGAGGGCATCATATTGCGCCCATTCGCAACAATCTGGCTTACCTGCAATTCATTATATTTTTTTTCGATATTTACCAATGAGGGATATGCCGTGCCATGTCCTTGCAGGTCAGGCCCATGACAGGCTATACAGTATTTATTATAGATAGCGTGGCCTATGCCCCTTAGCGTATGGTCGTCAGCATTTTTGGGCACATCGATCATTACCTGCGCCCATGGCATTTCACTATTGCTGATATACATAATGTTTGATTCTTTATCTACGGCTGCGCCTCCCCATTCGCCTCCCCCGTCAAAACCGGGGAAAACCCAGTCGCCATCTTTGCTTGGCGGTGTAAACATGGCGTTGTATTTTACCTTGTTGTACTTTTCCAGCATATCTTTGTGTGTTTCCGGTGAAATATCGGTTACATCTTCCGGCCCAAAATGCTGGCGGGCAAAAGGTTGCGGCAGTGATGGTATAGGCTGGGTTGGCCAGGGCTGTTCACCGGGTAAAGCATTAGTTGGCACCGGCTTTTCTTCAATCGGAAATATTGGCTGCCCATTGGTACGGTCAAACATAAAAATAAATCCATGTTTAGTTATTTGCGCTACAGCATCAATTGTTTTCCCGTTGTTTTTAATAGTTACCAGGTTAGGGTTTGCAGGCAAGTCGCGGTCCCACAAATCATGGTGAATTACCTGGTAATGCCATATATATTTACCGGTAGCAGCATCCAAAGCGATCAGGCAGTTGGCAAATAAGCCTGGTCCTTTGCGGTTGCCGCCGTAAAAATCACCGCCTACAGAACCTGTCGGGAGATAAACAATCCCGCGTTTTTCATCTAATGACATGCCGCCCCAGTCATTTGCGGCGCCTAATCGTTGCCATGCACCAGTATCGGGCCAGGTTTCATATCCTTTTTCACCAGGTTGGGGAATGGTGTGAAATATCCACCTTAGCTTGCCGGTAAGCACGTTATACGCCCGAATATGGCCCGGGGCGGCATCTTCCGACTCGGAAACACGGTCACCAATAATTAACAGGTTTTTATAAATTATGCCGGGTGTTGTTCCGGAAACAAAGGAATTGGTTTTTCGTCCTAAATTTTCGGTAAGGTCTAAATAACCGCCTTTACCAAAGTCCTTTAATGGTTCTCCATTATCTGCGTCGATTGCATAAGTCTTTGCACCTGCGCTATAAAAGATTCGCTTATTGCCCCCGTTTTCATCTTCCCAATAAACCACACCCCGGCATATCTTATAATAAGCCATTGGATCATCCTTTTTTGACGTATCGAGGCTTGCCGGATCGAACAGCCATTTTTGTTCTCCGGTAGTTGCGTCCAGTGCAAATAACTTTAATTTGGGGCTGGTGCCATAAAGTGTCCCATTCACTACAATAGGATTGCACTGGTTCTGGCTCCGGTTTGCAGCGTCCTTATCTTTCGAACTAAAAGTCCAGGCAACCTTAAGCTGGTTCACATTTTTTAATGAAATCTGATCATCCGATGAATACCTGTCTCCATCTTTTGATCCGGCATAAGTACTCCATCCGCTATGATCTGCAGTTGATGGGTGTTTTTTACAGGAAAAGTTAATGAAAAGGGTAAACAATAGTAACAACGGGGTTAATGCCTTCATGCAATAATTAGCTTTAATTGGTTTAATGGACTAAAGCTAATCACATTCTTTTAAAAACAAAAACCTTTCTGATTTTCTGTATTTTTTGGATCAATATTTATTTGAACTGTTCAACCACTAAATTTTTGTAAGCCCCAATCGCGCTATTCCCTAACCAAAAACCAACGGAGCCACTTTTCAGGCTATTGTCTAACAGGTTATAAATAAACACCGGTGTTGCGCTATGATTAACATATACAGTTAGTTTACTTCCCTTCACATTAACCTTTACATGAAACCAATCGTGAAGCGGCAGGGTTGTTTTTGCCTGGTATTTATCGGCTTCATAATCCCACCAGTTAAAGTCAAATTTCTTCTCAGGCATGTACTGCACGGCATTAATGGTGCCCGAGCTCTCAGGGCGGAAGTACACAGTTTCATAATGGTGTTCATCTTTTATCCTGAAAGCCAATCCAACAAAACCATTTTGTTTACCCGGCCAGGCGGCATCCATTTCAATAATACCGTCTTTAAACTTTAAGTTTTTTGGATAAGCAACACTTGCCGATTTGTAATTGTCAATTTTTCGTTTCATCATAAGGGCTTTTGCGCCAAGGTATTGATCAAATGCGTAATCAAGGGTATCCGACCGTGGAATTACCCATTCTGAAGCTTTAATTACCGAATAGTTGTGTATGGTCATTGTTTGCTGCCCATATACTCCCGTAAAGGCCAGGATTAATAGTAGTAAAATCAATTTTTTCATCTTTTTAATTATTAAATTCATTTTGCCGGACTGATAACAAGGTTCGCAAAATCTCCGGGTAAAGCTAAACTATCGGTCCAGAGACCGACTAATCCGTCAGTCCGGGTATTCAATTTTTTTACTTTGAGAGAAGGGGCCCGGGATTGGTTTACGTATACCCTTATTTCACATTCATCAATTACAATATGTGCATGAAACCAGCTGCTTGCTACCGGCGGAGATATGATGCCATTCTCATATATCAAGGGATGCTCTTTTCGCAGTCGGTACCAGGGAT
>Ga0302186_10001980_pt1 | contig 16229 bp, 14 predicted proteins | sample II_Bog_E1_2_FD_198782 | JGI IMG/M metagenome (GOLD analysis project Ga0302186, IMG submission 198782) | Peat permafrost microbial communities from Stordalen Mire near Abisko, Sweden - II_Bog_E1_1 | ecosystem: Environmental > Terrestrial > Soil > Wetlands > Peat | place: Sweden: Abisko... | reverse complement strand
CAATTTGCAATTCACGTAAAACTCATATATTGCAATTCTAAATTTAAACTATTATCACAATGAAATCACAACCCATTGCACTATTATTGAGTATTTTCTTTCTATGCGGCTGCGCGTCCGGCTATCGTTTAATAAACCCGCCAACCTTAAATTATCTTTCAAAAAGCGCTGACAAATCTGTTAGTTTGGATTATAAGTACAACCTGCTTCCGGGAAAGTATGCAAAAAAAGAGATCAAATACAACATTAAGCTAATCGCGGTTAGGTTAACCAACAATAGCGGCAGGGACCTCGTTTTTGGTAAAGACATTAAACTGGCCTACGGAAACGGCAGCGAAGTTGTTTTAGTGAATGATGACGAAGTTTTTACATCGTTAAAACAAAAAAGCGGGTACTACCTATTTTACTTGTTATTGACCGCAGCCAACCTTAATACAACCTCGAACGGGCAAACAAGTTCAATACCTGTCGGGTATGTATTAGGGCCAGGATTAACGGCTGCAAATATAATTATTGCCGCTACGGCAAACGGGTCATTTAGAGACGAATTGCTTAAATATAATATGATTGGGACCACCATTAAAAATGGGGCTACCGTTTACGGATTGGTGGGTATAAATACAACTAATTTTGAAAGTATAAAAGTTAAACTCGAGTAAACCATGAACGCGGCTAAACTTGTTTGGTTACCAGAATTTTGGTGAAACGGCGGGCATATAGTTTATTTAACATTCATTAACTAAACAGCAGGGTGAATAAAACAATATAGTATGTAATTTCATGGCACTAATCTTCAACCCGCTATGAAACAGGCACTTTTTGTGTTTTTCCTTATCTTATTTTTAAACAAAGGCGTATGCCAGCAATCCGGTTATTACCTGCCGCTTCCCGAAAAATGGGGTGTCGAAAAAATACTTTTCCCAATTCAGTTTGATCCGTTGGTGCCTTACACCGGGAATGAAGAATTGCGTTTTACACCCGGCTGGGGCGACAGCAAAAGTGAAGAATATTGGTCGTACGACTTTTTATGGTTTGTAGACGGCAGCCCTAAACTAAACGCGGATATCTTACACCGTTATTTAACCCAATATTTTACTGGGTTGTATTTAACCAATCAAAAAACAAAATCTACCGCGTCGGCAGGCAGTTTTACAGACGCGCAATTTAAAAAGGTTGCGACTGCCGAAAACGATAACGAAACCTACGAAGGTGAGATCAGCACATTGAATTTTTTAAACAAACAGCAAATAAAGTTTAATGTGCGTGTCCACGTCCGGAATTTCGGCAGCGCCAATAAATCTGCCATATTGTTCGAAGTTTCCCCGCATGATTATGTGCACCCTGTTTGGGCGGAGTTGGACAGCATAGTTGCCGGCTTTCATCTGAAAGAGTAGCCAGGGCAATAGCGAAACTACCGCTTTCGGTATTTTGCCGACCAGGATTAAACTTACGAAGTTTTCAAAACTGCTGTTCTACCCAGGGAACCATAAACTTGTCAGGAGACAAAACCTGGAAGACAGGCGCCGGATTTTGTTTTTAAAAAGTTAATGCTTACCGAACTGGAATTTCGCGTTAAGCATTAAAGCGGGAGGCCAGCCGCGCCGAAGACGAATGCTAAAATGGACCTTATTGTTTTTGGGGCGAGGACTTCATCCGCCAACAGGCGGACTTACTCCATTTCGATTTCAGGGGAAACGTCTTAAAGAAAAAAACCACTTTCAACGCCTTTACCCCAGGCTGACAGGTATGCCGTTTAAAGACCTCTGCGTTTCGCACAATACCTTTATATTTTACATTTGTGGTGACACTGTTTTGACACCATGAAGGTACCGTTTTTCGTAAAAAAATTCCTATAAATAATTGTAAATGAGCTATTCTAAAAATCGGTAACGTCAAAATCGTGAACACTAACAGATTTCAGATGTGCAGATTTCAGATGTACAGATTTCGAAGTTGAAGATGAAGCCCCACCTTACACTATTGACCCTTTAACCTTTCACCTATTACCCTTCACCTTTTCAGAATAAAGTAGCCTGGTAATACCCGATTTTGGATTCCTTTTTTTCATTACTACTCGCGACACTTCCGCCATCAATTTTATAAACTGCGCTCTCCATATATCTTGAGGCCACAATGATCTGTGTATCACCGGCATGTTCGTCAAATAATTCCTGCACAAGTTTTGGGTCGTTATTATTTTTTGACAGGTGCGACAGCAGCAAATGTCCCAGAAATGGCGACCTGTGCGTTTTAAAAAGTTCCAGTGCTTGTTTGTTTGATAAGTGCCCCTGTCCGCCGCGTATCCTTCGTTTTAAATGAATAGGATAATTACCATTATCCAGCATCACATCATCATAATTCGCTTCCAAAAATGCCGCGTGGCATTGACTGAAATAATAAACCACATGTTCGCAGGCAATACCGATATCAGTAAAAACCCCAACTTTAATATCACCACAGGTTATTATGAAACTATGGGGGTGTGCGGCATCGTGCATTTTGGGGAAAGCGGTTACCTGTAAATCGCCGATATTAATGGTTTCGAAAGCGGAAAACGACTTTACTATGTTTTCGTCCAATACGAGTCCGCCCCTTTGCATTGTTGACGGGGTAATATAAACCGGCAACTGGTATTTTTTAGCGAGCACCGCGATACCGCTGATATGATCGGAATGTTCATGCGAGACAAATATGGCCTTCACCATGCGCATGGATAAGCCCAGCCGCTGCATGCGTTTTTCTGTTTCGCGGCAGGAAATACCGGCGTCAACCAATACCGCCTCCTGTTTGTTACCTACATAATAACAGTTTCCATTACTTCCCGAATTTAACGACGCGATAAAAAGTGGCATATAAATACAAAGAAACCTGATTTTAGTGAATTGTTTATAAAAAGCTATTAAAAATCATTCCGCATTTGCCATCCCGATAACTATCGGGACGAATTCCGCAATTAAAAATTCCAAAATCAAACTATATTTACCGCTATGGATTCACCAATAAAAATACCGCTGCTTGATGCAACAGAGCTGCGCGTGCTGGGCTCCCTGATGGAAAAAAGCAGGTCAACACCCGATTACTACCCAATGACGATCAATAGCCTTACAGCTGCGTGCAACCAAAAATCGTCGAGGAAGCCTGTTGTTCAATATGATGAAGATACCGTAGGCCAGGCGCTTAATACGCTAAAAAAAAGGGGCTTAGTCTCAACGGCAACCGGTGGCTCAATCCGGAGTGTAAAATACAAGCATAATTTCGCAATCGTGTTCCCGGTAGTCCCGTCGGAGGTCGCGATCATTTGTTTACTGATGCTCAGAGGGCCGCTGACGCCGGGAGAGCTGAATACCAACTCCGGGAGGCTATTTGAATTCGAGTCATTAGAAGAAGTTCAGCAGGTGCTGGAAAGACTCAGTTCGCCGGAAATGCCCTTTTTAATGCAGCTGCCAAAACGGCCGGGACAAAAAGAAGTTAGGTATGCTCATTTATTGTGCGGCATTCCCGAAATAAGCGACGATGATTTTGAAGATGAGCCTTCAACTCGACATAGCAGCGGCTTAGAGGCGAGAGTAGCTAAACTTGAAAATGAGCTGGCAGAATTGAAAGAAGCGCTTTATAAACTGATGAAAGAGTTGAGCTGAAGAAAGTCTTTGTTCATGGATTTAAAAAAATTTGATGGAAAATATAAAGAAAAATATTTTTTTTGCAGATGAACAAAAACTTGTATGATGAAAACGTTAAATTATGTAACCATGATCGCCCTTATGTTTTTTGCATTGCAGAGCTGTAACAACTCCCGCAAAGGGACAACTCAAAAAGCAGACAGTTCGAATAAAAACAACACCAGTTATTATCAGAATTACAAAAGTTTTAACAAACGCCGCGACACAAACGGTGTCGCATCCCTACCAACCTTGAAAGTAGATAGCGCCGATGCCGAATTCGCCATGGCCGCAGTCGGTGAAAACCTGGCTGACATATACTTGTCCGTAATCGCTTTACAAATAACAAAAGATGTAAAAATTAAAGGATTTGCAGACTCCCTGATTACCGGACATATGAAGCTGAATGACCAACTTTCAGCTATTGCCGGAACGAAGAATATCCGGATTCCATCGTATGTTTCGCCTGAGCGCCAAAAAAATGCCGTGACCATAGCAAAAAAAACAGGCAAAGAATTTGACCGCGCTTATTTAAATGAAATCGGAAGAGGCATCCAAAAATCTGCAAAATTGTATCAATCGGCAGCTGTAAATGTTAAGGACTCCCAGTTGAAAGAATATGCTTCCAAAGCCACGATTTTTATAAAAAAGTACCCGAATTTGATAAATAAAATTAATTCTGGTTTGAATTAGTGAAGTACAGTTTTTTTGGAGGCGAGCCGTCACAAAAAGAAGTCATTTAAACATAAGTTAAAGAAACTTAATGGTATATAAATTGTTTAACAAGAAATAAAATTTATATACCCATGAAAAAGTTAACTTATATGTTTATGATTGCTTTGGCTGCGTATGCATTCCAGGGCTGCCACAACAAACCAAAAGACGACAAGCAAATTGCTGATAGCTTAAATAAGTCGAAGGATACGAGCAGCAACGCAGCGGTCACCGGTGGGATAGGTGTTGTTAATGACGATGCCAGGTTTGCAACCAATGCAGCAGCCGGCGGTATGGCCGAAGTGGAACTCGGTAACCTGGCACAGCAAAAGAGCGCGAATGAAAAAATCAGAAATTTCGGCGCTATGATGGTTGCGGACCATTCAAAAGCCGGAAATGAATTAAAAGCGCTCGCGACAAGTAAAAATATTTCATTACCGGGATATGTTTCTGATGATGAACAAAAAAAGATAGATGCCCTTGCCAAAAAATCAGTGAAGGATTTTGATAAAGCTTATGTCGATGCCATGATAAACGGGCATAAAAAAGCGCTGAAATTATTCCAGGATGAAGCAAAAAATGGTACAGATGCCGATTTAAAAGCATTTGCCTCACGGACAGTTACCGTTGTTCAGGCGCATTTGGAGGCGATTGAAGAAATACAGGCTGGCCTGAAATAATTTTCCGGAAAGAATTCTATTCTATTTTTTTTTAATACGCGCCGCTAATGAAACCACAGGCGCCGCGCACAAATAATTTAAGTTAGTAAAACTTAGTATTATGTCATTTCTAAAACAACAAAATTATATTGTCATGAAAAAATTGAGTTTTTTTATTATTGCAGCATTGGCTGTATACGCAATGCAAGGCTGCCACAGCGGGTCGAATGCTAACCACAATGCTGATAGTACGAGTGATACTACGGTAACTAAGACTACTACTGTCACCAGTAGTACTACCGCCGACAGCAGCGATGTGAAATTTGCCAAGGAAGCGGCCGGTGGCGGCATGGCTGAAATAGCGTTTTCAAAACTTGCAGAGCAAAAATCCCTCAGTACAAAAATCAAGGATTTTGCAGCTATGATGGTTACTGATCACAGTAAGGCCGGCGATTCTCTTGCCGCAATCGCAAAAAATAAAAATATCACTTTACCGGTAGCGGTTGATACAGCCCATCAAAAGAAATATGATGACCTGTCGGCAAAGTCAGGCGCCGATTTTGATAAAGGGTATGTAAAAATAATGTTAGGTGACCATAAAGGGGCACTTAAATTAATGCAGGACGAGGCAACAAATGGAAAAGATGCCGATTTAAAAGCATTTGCGGCTAAAGTCGCTCTAACCGTGCAAATGCATTTAGATGCTATTGAGAAGATTGACGCCGGCATGAAATAATAATAAAGTTTTGAATTTTTTAAGATTTACGAAGCTCTGAAAGCTTCGTAAATTTTTATTGTTAATATTGAAGGAGATTCTTAGCCTTTAATATTAAAATGAAAACCCTTGCCGACCTTTTTTTATTGGGCGACCCGCGCCTTTACGAAACCTGCGTTCCAGTGTTAAAAGCAGAATTGCCCTTAGTTGAAGGCTGGGTGGCTGATCTGGACAACGTAATGAATGAAATCAGGCTGAAATATAATTTCGGCCGCGCCATTGCCGCACCACAACTTGGTATTATGAAGAGGCTTGTCTACCTGAATATCGATAAACCCATTGTTTTTATCAATCCTGAACTGCACAATTTAAGCGAAGATTTATTTGAACTGTGGGACGATTGCATGAGTTTTCCCAATTTACTGGTTAAAGTAAAACGGCACTGTTCATTAACCATAAAATACGTTGATGAATACTGGCTGCCACAGGAATGGAAAGTGGAAAATGCACTTTCAGAACTTTTACAGCATGAGTATGACCATCTAAACGGTGTCCTTTGCACCATGAGGGCGGTGGATGAAAAGGCCTTTAAGTGGAGGGTTTGAAATGGTTATTCATTCAACAGGCAAAATATTCTATATTTAACAGTTCAAACCATTCGTTTTTTTAGCAGCCAGATATCCTCAATTAATATCCAATGAAATACCTGAGAATAATTTCAATTTTCGCCGTTATAACTATGCTTACCTCATTCAGGCTTGTACAAAATCCTTTTCCATTTGATGATTACCCGGTATATACCGGGAACGATCTCGGTGTCAACTATTCACCGTTAAAAACTGTTTTTAAAGTATGGGCGCCAAAAGCTTCTGAAGTTAAATTGAGGTTATATGATGCCGGAAACGGCGGGGAAGCCACCAGTATAACTGATTTGCAAAAAGATGTGCAAGGTACCTGGCAGTTAGCCATCAATAAAGACCTCAAAAATAAATATTACACATTCCAGGTATTGCAGGATGGTGTTTGGTCACTGGAACGGCCTGATATTTATGCCAAAGCGGTTGGCGTTAATGGTATGAGAGGCATGGTGGCCGACCTAAAATCAACTGATCCGGAAAACTGGGAGAATGATAAAAAACCAGCGCTTAAAAATGCTACAGACATAGTGATTTACGAATTGCACATCCGTGATATTTCTGTTAGCCCCAATTCCGGTATCCGGAACAAAGGAAAGTTTTTAGGGTTAACTGAAACAGGTACAAAAAGTCCGGATGGTGAACTAACAGGTATCGACCATATTAAAGAATTAGGTGTTACCCATGTTCACCTTTTGCCTTCTTTCGATTTTAACTCAATTGATGAAACGAAGCCGGAAGCCAATCAATATAACTGGGGATATGACCCCTTGAACTACAACGTACCGGAAGGCAGTTATTCTACCAACCCGTATGATGGAAATGTGCGGATAAAAGAGTTTAAAAAAATGATACAAACCCTGCACAAAAACGGGTTAAGAGTAATACTGGATGTAGTTTATAACCACACCAGCGATATCAAAGGTTCCTGCTTCACCCAGTTCGCACCAGGCTATTTTTATCGCCAAAATCCAGACGGTTCGTATTCGAACGGAACTGGTTGCGGAAATGAAGTGGCGTCTGAAAGGCCGATGGTGCGTAAGTTCATGATCGAATCATTGGTGTACTGGGCCAGGGAATATCATTTAGATGGATTCAGGTTCGATTTGATGGGTACGCATGGTATAACAACGATGAACATGATCAGCGATACGCTGCATAAAATAGATCCAACTATATTTATTTACGGCGAGGGCTGGACAGCGGGAAACAGCCCGCTCCCCGATTCATTACAGGCAATTAAAAAAAATGTTTCAAAACTGAACGAGATCGCTGTTTTTAGCGATGATATAAGAGACGGCCTAAAAGGCGGCTGGGGAGACATAAAAGAAAAAGGCTTTGTAAGCGGGAACGCGGCAATGGGCGAAAGTGTTAAATTCGGTATTGTGGCGTCCACGCCGAACCCGCAAATTGATTACAGCAAGGTTAATTATTCAAAAGGGCCCTGGGCTGCTGAACCATTTCAAACAATAACCTATGTTTCCTGCCATGACGATAACACGTTATTCGACAGGCTTAAAATTTCAAATCCAGCAGCTACAGAAACTGATTTGATAAAAATGGATAAGCTGGCGGCAGCTATTGTGCTTACCTCCCAGGGTGTTTCGTTTTTACATGCCGGCGCAGAGCTATTACGGACCAAACAGGGCATAGCCAACTCCTACAAATCGCCGGATTCTATTAACGAGATTGACTGGAGCCGCAAAACAAAATATAAATTAGTATTTGAATATTACAAAGGGCTGATTGCCCTGCGGAAAAACCATCCGGCGTTCAGGATGATGTCTGCCAACATGATCGCTCAAAATCTTAAATTTTTAGATACTGGTGATCCGGGAGTAATTTGTTATCAGCTGAGCAATAATGCGAATGGTGATAGCTGGAAAAATATTTTGGTTGTTTTGAATGGGAACACTTCAGCAAAAACGATCAGCATCCCTCCCGGAAACTGGACTTTGGGAGCAGATGAAAATATCATTAATGAAAACGGGATAAAATCAGGTTTACAAGGAAATATAATTATTCCGAGAACAACCGCTTACGTTTTATTTAGTTATTAGCTGGTGCAGGCAAATCCCTGCACCACAGCTATCAGGAAATAGGGTGTCCAAATTAATTATGGCTGCCGCCGTTACTAGCTGTCCCGTGAGTGTTATTCCCTACGATACCGATGGGAATAATAAGCTTAAAACCCACATTCCTTCCCATATTGTAAATTCCTTCACTTTGCCTGGTAACTACAGCAGGGACTATTCCAAAGTTGGTTGGGTTATTAGCGCCGTTATATGCCCAAAAATACTGTGTACGCGATGTATGGTCAACATAAGCAATATTCATCAGGTTTGTGCAGTTAATAAACAGTGAGCATAATACGCGTTTGGTTTTTTTGCTGATAAAATTCGTCCCGAAACCGGCATTAAATAAAGTATAGGCGTATGAAGGCAGTTCGGTATATTGGGCGTTGTAAATGTCGTTTTGTGCCCAATCATGCTCTGCCCCAAGCTTAAAGAACGTTCTGTTAAGAACTGAATTAGAATGGTCTGTTAGTTTAAACTTAACCTCCGATGTCAGGCGGGGAGCCGGCGTCCAGGGTACATGCCGTGTTGAATCGGTTTGCCCGGGTAGAAAAGTATAGATATAAGAAAACCCATTATCCAATTCAAACCATTTTGCACCTTCCGGATGTATGTTCAGATACGCGGTAACCCCTCCAATAATAGCAGTATTGGCGCCGTATTTGTAAATGGGTTTTCCCAAAAGAATAGAATCCGCCCCATTTTTGCTTGCAAGTCGGTCTGAAAATATAAAGTTTTTTATATAATTGTAAAACCCATCCACTTCAAAATTAACATCTTTGCCATTATTCCCGTATGCAACGTCTACTTCATACCCTTGTTCGGCTTTAAGGTTAATATCCCCTAATTCATAAGCAAACGCCCCCGGATTTAGCTCATTACTGGTTAACTCATTTATTGCAGGGGCGCGGTAACTTTTTGCTATGTTTAGCTTTACATAGTTATGTTCAGGTAGTTGATAAGTTGCGCCTATACTTCCCGAAAATCCGGTGTATTTTTGGCTGACCGCAGAGAACTGGGTGTAGGACCCCGGTGTTCCTGCCGGAACTTCTTCCTGCTCTGGCGTAAAATAATTAGCCAGGTACATTGGCTGCCCGGTTATACTTCTTAAATCATAGCGCAATCCGCCAATCAGGGTTAGGTTTTTAAAATCTTTTTCCAGGATTCCGTATCCGCCTATATCAAAAATATGATAATTTGGTATCTCAAAAATACCAATATATGGCCAAGGAGGTTCCGCGCCATTGTTCATAAATTCATACATGCCATTAAAACCGGTAGTGAACTTCAGGCCCGAATTAGCGCCTTCCACCTGGTATTTAATGGAGTACGGGATATCATGCACAAACATATTTTCCTCGGCAACGGTTCCTGTATCTATTTCATGGCGCGCACTCACTGTATTTCCAATATCCACTCCGATCCTTCCTTTGCCGACATTAATACTGTTTTGCCACCAAACTTCATCATGATTTAAAACCTGGTAACTCGTTATATCCGGATTGTAAGATAAAAAATTAGCTTTGCTTGGGAATACCTGCCCGGTTCCGAGTACGTACCGTCCGTTTACAAACTGCGCGCCTAATGGCACATCGAACTCAAAATGCCCGGTGGTACTGTCGCGGTTACCGTCGGGGATTTCAATTTGCTTGTGCAGGGTACTTACTGTCAGACGCGAATATCCCCATTTTTTGTTCAATCCGATTACAGCCCTTATATTACTCTGAAAGAAAGCGGTCCCCCAAACATAGCCATCATGAGGATCTGAATAGCTATGTGCTGCTTCATAACTTCCTCTTACATCCCATACAAAACCATTATTGTTTCCGCCAATATCCACCGTGTTACCAATTAACCCATTATTGGTTTGATACTCCGACTGCACACTACCTTCTATCGTTCCCATTGGCCGGAAGGACTGCGATTTGAAGCTTACCACGCCGGCTTCGGCATTGGCACCGTATTGCATGGAGGCCGCGCCCCTTATAATCTCAGCATCATACACCGCATAGGGATCAATCAGTACGCCGTGTTCATCACCCCATTGGAACTCCTCCTGCCTTTCACCATCCATAACTGTTAACACGCGGTTATAGCCCAGTCCGTTTATTTCGGGCTTGGAAACACCCGGACCGGTAGTAATTGCCGTAATACCAGGTAGCTTTGCAATTGCATCAATCACGTTGGTTGAAGCCTGCTGCTGAAAGGCTTCATGCGAAACCACTGTAACAGGTACCGGCGCACGCCGTATGATCGTTGAAATACCAAGTGCTGTAATTATCACTTCTTTCATTGAAGTGGAAGAAACCGTCATTGCAAAATCAAGGCTTGTATCACCATTTATAATGATTTGTTTTGTTAAAGTGGTATAGCCCAACAACCGTAACACCACTTTATACGCGCCTTCTGGTGGCTGCGCTATTTTATAATTTCCTTTTATATCTGTAATGGTGCCTGATTTAAGCCGGGGAAAATAAACAGTGACACCTTGTAAGGGCTGATGACTTACGGAATCAGTAACATTGCCGCTTAGAGACTGGGCGTTGAGATAAGGCATCGAAAACAGCGAAAGTAATAACAAGATGTTTAGTTTTGTTGACACAATAATATTTTTAATATTACAAAAATATAAAGTTAGATTAATCAAACAAAATTATTTTACAACAAAAACAACCACTCGTATCGAATAAAAGATTTATGTACTTTTGAGGCATGATAATCTCTTTAACTGAAGAAAACTATCTGAAAGAATTGTTTAACCTTTCCAGTGAAACAGGAGAGGTAAATGTCACGGAACTTTCCAAACGGCTTGAAATAAAGATGCCGACGGTAACCAGCATGATGAAAAAACTGGCGGAAATGGAATTAGTTCATTACGAAAGTTATAAGCCGCTGAAGCTAACCGAAAACGGTAAAAAGGAAGCCGGGCTAATCATCCGGAAACATAGGCTTACAGAGATGTTTTTGGTTGAAAAGATGGGTTTTGGGTGGGAAGATGTTCACGAAATAGCAGAGCAGGTAGAACATATACAATCAGTTGCTTTTTTCGAAAAGATGGATGAACTGCTTGGCTTCCCCACGGTTGACCCGCATGGGTCGCCTATACCTGATAAAAACGGTAAAATAGTTTGGCTAACTTATAATAAGCTTTCGGAATGTAAAACGGGGGAAACCGTGAAACTTTCGGCGGTGATAAATACCTCATCCGAATTTTTAAAATTTTTAAACAGCCGCGAAATGAGATTAGGACTAAAAATAAAGATCAAATCTGTTGAACCCTTTGATAAATCAATGGTTATCAGCTATGGCAAAAAACCTTCCGAGACATTGAGTAGTGTGGTTTGTGAACGGTTATTGGTGGAGAAGGAATAGGGTTTAAAACAAGGCATAATCTAAAGCAGCAAGTTTGAAGCCTGATGTAAAAGGTTATAATTGCCGTTCTGCTTTGCACCTAAACCGCCTGGTGGCCAAAATCAGCGCTCGCTGAGCGTTAATTAATGCTGGCGATTTGCGTAGGATATGACCGGGAATGCGATACCTGTTTTTATTATTAAGCGTTACTATCTGCAAATGATATTTTTTCGATATCATTTGCCTGTAAATAATATATTTTAAATAGAAAAACTACGAGGGTTTTATGACAAACAACGATATAACGGTCTGCTATAGAGCTTTTAACGGCCCCGGAATTTTATTTGCAGAATAGTACAATAGATTTGAAGCACAATAAACCAATTTATTACATTTGAGCTTCAATTAAACCATTAACATCATATGGATAATGATAATATTAATATCAAGAAACTGGCAAAGGAATTAAAAATTTCAACTTCGACCATTTCAAGGGCATTTAATGGCAGCCCGGATATTAATAAAGATACGAAAGAAAAAATCTTAGCATTTGCAAGGGAACATAATTTTTTACCCAACCATTACGCCAGTAATTTACGCGACAAGAAAAGCAGGACGATTGCCGTAATTGTTCCTGAAATTGCTAATGATTTTTTTTCACAGGCAATAAATGGCATCGAAGAAGTCGCCAGGAAAAAAGGGTTTTACATTCTATTATACCGGACAGACGACGTTTTTGAAAAAGAAGTTTCGTTTGTAAATTATCTGAACAATGGCAAGGTTGATGGTATAATAATGTCGGTATCCGGGGAGGCCAATGATCACAATTACCTGCGCAAACTGGAGAAGAAGAATGTACCTGTAGTTTTTTTTGACCGAGTTTATGAAGACATTGCGGCCGCAAAAGTTACGACCAATGACTACGAGAGTAGTTTTGCGGCAACAGAACATTTACTGGAGACAGGCTGCCGGAAAATTGCCTACCTGGTTGTTAACAAAAGTATTTCGATTGGTAAAGTGCGTATGCAAGGGTATGTGGATGCCCTTCAGAAACACAATGTTCCCTTTGACGACGGGCTAATTATTGATTGCAGCAATGATGAAAAGGTGAATTACACTATTCTTAGGAAAGTACTCGAAGAAATTAAGCCCGATGGAATATTCAGCTCAGTTGAACGCCTTGCATTTGCCACCTATTATGTATGCAATGATTTAGGAATAAATATACCGAATACCTTGAAACTTATCAGTTTCTCCAGCCTCGGGATTGCGCCATTACTTTGCCCGGCCTTGTCAACTATTACACAACCGGCATTTGAGATGGGCGTTAAAGCTGCTACCCTGTTATTTGACGAATTGGAAAAAAAGGGACTTGTAGTTCAAAAGAAAGAACACATCCTAAAGTCTAAATTGTTTATCAGGAAATCGTCCGGAGGGCAGTAGAATAGATTGGTAGTTACCCCCGCCAATTGTTGGTGCGTCTCCTATGGTGTTTTGTCTTTTAATTCTTTTTCATGTTGTTTTTCTTCGTCCCTTAGCCGCCGTTTTTCCTGCCGTATTTCTTTCCTTGTTTTTCCGGCAGTATCAATCAAAAGCTCCCTCTTCTTTTCATCATCTTTCAGGTTTTCTATTTCCTGCTTATGCTTAGTTTTGGCATCATTTCCTTTTATTTCCTCCTTTTTAGCAGCAGTGTCCTTTTTCCCGAATAGACGTTGAAAAAAGCCTGGTTTATTTTCCGGTTCAATAACTACCGGAGCCGCGTCTTCATCTTCCTGCTTCATAAGGCTGTCAGCAGTTGCCGTATCAATCGGGGCAACTTGTTTACGTAAAATTTCTTTTAGTCGCACACTATTAAAACCATAGCCGGTACTGTCAGTTTCGGTCTGTCCCTTTAAGGCCATCAGTTTCCCGATAAGGTTAAAATAACCTAAAAGCCCAGGCCTTAAAGAACCATCGGGTAAAAAAGCATAAAGCCCTGCTTTAGGATTGGGGACAATGCTGGCAAGGTAAATGCTTTCGCCAACGGTGAGTTCCGCAGGTGTTTTATCAAAATAATAACGTGAGGCTTCACCAATACCGTAAACATTACGCCCCCACTCAATTATGTTAAAATAGACTTCAAGCATTCTGTCTTTTGTCATTAGGTTATTGTTTTCAATAAGCCAAACAATCAATATTTCCTCAACTTTACGGCCCAATGTTTTTTGCCTGCTTAAAAACGCATTTTTAACTAATTGCATGGATATCGTGCTTCCGCCCCGTTTAAATTTTTTATCCTTAAAATCTGTAGCCAGTGATTTACGGATGGATTCTTCAACAAAGCCATGATTGCTGTAAAAAGAAGGGTCTTCGGCCGTCATTACGGCATAACGCAAGCTCGGCGCGATGTTTTGTAAAGGTGTAAAATAAGGATTTTGTGGTCCTATTACACGGGATGGCATTGGCACACCTTTTTCGTAAGGCGTATAAACAAAGTCACTGTTTAGCCTGGTCAAATTTGATTTACCGTAACTAATGATCCGGAAATCATCTTTATCCAGCCGTGAATCAAACTGAACATCATCAGGATGGGCTGAATTTAAAAATATATTGAGCTTATAGTTTAGCCGGCCTCCCACCTGCATTCCTTCAAGGGTTTCAAATAATCCACCAGGAAAGGAATCAAAAACATCCTGCGCATCCATCCAGCCGGTGTTGACCTTTAATTCATAAATTTTTTCCGGATTAAGCGTATATTTGATATAAGGATGGGCAATGATTTTTTTTAAACGGATTATTGATGAACTGTCAACAGATACGTAGTTTGACCCGACAAACACATTTGCATCAATACCGGCGTCCGGCAAAATAATATCGTTTGAAGATGCCCGGGGCTGGTTGATCAATAAGTTGCGTACACTCCATGAACCATATATCCTTGTTTCGCCTCTGCTGTGTTCCACCTTAACCAACCGGCTATGCAAAGTGTCGAAATTTATTTTCAAATGGTACCTTTTTTCTATAAATGGTAATTCTACTTTTTTGCCGTCGGCATAAAGTTTAATATCGATGTCCTTGTCGCTTGGGTGCATCCGGCCTTCGAAATGCCAGGTTGCGCCGCCGTTGTTCACATCTATCGCGGAGCTTAATGTCCCGTTTTTTATCACCGCAGTTTTAGTCAGTAAACTGAAACTTGCGCTGTCATTGGTAAATGATACCCGGAAATTATTTATTGAAAGGTTATCGGGTATTTTGTAAAGGACCTGGTTAACCAGGTTGTTTGCCAAGTCAGACAAATCTACTTTTGAATTATTTTCTGTCGTGTCTTTTTTTCGTTTAAAAAGGAAATCAAAGTTTTTAACCTTGTTAATATCGGTTAAGTTCAGGTGGCCATTTTGCAGTTTAACATCAGCAAGTTTAATCTCACCGAACAAGAGTGGCAGTATGCTTACACTTACTTCAAATTGTTTAATGCTTAGCAGGCTATCTCGTTGAGCAGGTACAATAGTAATATTTGTAAAGGCAACGGTGCTTAATCCCGTAAAATGCGCAGAACCAATTTCAAGGTCTAAGTTATAATCGCGCTTTGCTTTTAGTTTAGCTTTTTCAATCCCATGCTGCAGCAAAGCCTCCCGTTTACTATAGGCTATATAACCGGCGATAAGCAGGATGGCGATAAGGGAACCAAGAACAATACCGCCAATGCGGATATATCGGGGCTTAATATTTATATTTTTAAAATAAAGGCGGATGTTATTGAGATCGGGGCGTTGCATCAACAAAAAATTTATCCAAAACTAAACTAAATCTTATGGGATACAAACGTAGGTAGTTGTAAATTGTTTCTTTAGGGGTAAGGGGTATTGGCAAAATTAATGTCGAACAATCGATATTGAATTTTGAATGATAAAGCAAGGAGTCAAGTGGTCCTTTTAAAAGGCAGAATTGTCGTAATCCATAGGGCAGAACCCGTGAGTATTATAGCAATAGGAACCAGATCGGCCAGTGTATTGTGCGAACCAAAGGAATGGATATCCGTGTTGAAAAATCCATGCACAATATTCAAAATATTTATTAAAAGAAACAGCACTGAAAAAAAGCTTAAACCGTTCGTTGCCCAATTGCGTTTGTACCTTTCCGTTTCCGCTAGGCTGAAAAACTTAATGGCTAACAGCAATAAAACTCCAAGAATAATAAACTGAAATAAATAAGCAAACATATTTGAATTTGACGGAATATAATGGCCTCCGGCCCATCCATACCCCGCTGCAATTAACACAATGGCGGCGCTCCTGATTTTGAAAGATGTGTTCATCGCTTTTTTCTCGTTTTAATTATTTAATTAATAGCTACCGGCTGTGATAATGTTAGGATAACTCAAGCCTTCTTCCTGGTATTTAAACCTTATTCCGTAATAATCAGACTGTTTTGCGAGGACTTTG
>Ga0302186_10001979_pt1 | contig 16239 bp, 12 predicted proteins | sample II_Bog_E1_2_FD_198782 | JGI IMG/M metagenome (GOLD analysis project Ga0302186, IMG submission 198782) | Peat permafrost microbial communities from Stordalen Mire near Abisko, Sweden - II_Bog_E1_1 | ecosystem: Environmental > Terrestrial > Soil > Wetlands > Peat | place: Sweden: Abisko... | reverse complement strand
CAACCCCGTGAGAATGATATAAAAATTATTCGCACCAACAAATAAATTTATTATTGAATAGGAATTGATGTAATTGATGTGAAGATGACTTATTTTAGTAGATTTGATAATACCCTTAATCTCTATAAATTAGTTAAATAAATTTAATTAATATATGATAATTTAACAATTTAACAAAGACAATATTATTATTTAAATTAAAGTTTATGCAAACAGTTCAGATAATCATCTTATATCTATCGGTATTTCATTTGAAACACGCGACACTTTTAGTGACTATATCTCCAAAGTAGGTTTATAACGTGATGATAATATTCGCCCAGACTTTACTGGTTGATTTTTTTAAGTTTATACTTAAGTTTTATCTGATATTTGCCTGTTGATAATGTCTGCTTATTTTATTGTATTTTATAGGTTAGCAGTTTTTTAAAGGTTTTATTCGTAAGATTATTATTAGTTACTCTGCATATAAAAGTCATCATATTCGTCGATAACTGATTCATTTTAATACTCTTAATCTTAAAAATTTTCCTTAGAATCGACATTATGCGATTTGTTGAGCTCTTATTTTCTGTCTTTAATAAATTTAATCCTTTATTTGTGAAAATATATGCCGGAACAAAATCCTTATATCCGTCGGTTGTGACTATGGTATCCAACTACAATTATCTCACAAAATTTATTGATATAAAAGATGGGGCTCCCACTTTGCCCCAAAAAGGTATTAGTTATATCGTATTTGAAGGTATAATAAGTCTCCTCAAGAAAATGTCCTTCGTGAATTTACATTTTGGCATAAAAAACATTTTTTCTTTCCGAGGGCAAAATATTATAGGTTGGAAATCCTGCAAGATACAATTTTGGTTTACTTTTAGTATCTTCAATGCTTCCAATTTTTAAAAAATATTAACTTTCAATTTATTCTTCAAGGATTATGAGGGCAAGCTATTATTTAAGAGTGGATTCATCCATTGATTAAGTGGGTGGTTAATTATAATAAAAATGCTCAGAAGTTGATTTATATGTTTTTCCGTTGAGGGAGAAAAATACTTATTTGCAGTATTTTTTTGATTTAAAATCATAAATGAGATGCGCACATGTCATAATAATGTGACTATCAATCACAAAAGCAGTGCCCTAAAGACTAAAATCCAAATTTCCCTACATATCCCTAAACTATGCTCGAAGGTGTCCAATTGAATAAGATAATTGTTTAAAATAACGAGAAATATCAGTCAAAGTTTCCTATTTTTTAGGAATTTCTATAATATAAATCGTATCTTTAGTTCTTTTGTTTTCAGGCTAATTTGCTTTTAGAATGGAAGAAGTGTTTTTCACTTCCTTAATGTAATGGTGATTACTTTGGACTTTAGTAATATTGCAAGGAAGATAAGGAGGAATCATATTTCTGGGAGGTGGAATTGTATTACTACAAGGAGGAAAAATCCTATGACCACGATAAGGAAGTGAAGAAGCGAGAATAGGATTGCAAGTACGATGCATATTATTATACTGGAAAAGGCTGAAGAAGAACATTCTCGAAAGATAATAAGAACAAAAGTAAAGATGTAAGAAACCATAAATGAATCTATGGTTACGAAACAAAGGAGGAATAACTGAATGAAGACTAAATTCTTCATGATACTGAGCAAAGAGTTGTGACCAGATTACTTTCCTTAAGCCACTCTTTGGATTGGGGCTTGTTTGAAGGTGCATAAAGTGAAGATTTTAATATTTTATTTATTAATAATTCAAACTTTAATGGCTGAAATTAAATGATATGTAAAAATCCATAAACTGCAGGTAAGTTTAATAAAAAAAAATAGTATTGAAAAGATATATCAAAATAATATAATATCATATTTACTACACCAATTCCATCCCCTCATTTGACCTTCCCCGCCCAGAGTTGCATCTCCCGCGGCCGTTCTTTTTAATATGATTTTTTTTGAGTTAGTAAAACAACTCAATTTTTAATTCATATTTGAAGAGAGACGGCATGCATATTCTATTTAAGGCTAGGCTTGTAGCAAAATATCTGCCACTGTATAGTAAGTGAATATGGTGATTGATGCTTTATAGTTCTTCGATAAGGAGCAAGAACTCAGCTATTCTTTAAGCTTGCACGTTCTCCATATTGAAAAAATGGCCTATTTCCCAAAGTTTCTCCAGTTAATTAGTTCTTCTGCTTAAGAAGTTCTTAATTCGTCGATACAACATCTAAATAAAATAATAAAATACGTGAATGTCACAGTCGATGATTTTCATTAAGCAGATCATGGCTGAGGCGAACTCTTTAAAGTAGTATCGACCTATCTCTTCCATTCCTGAACTGATTTCCACAAATTTGCGGAGTAGGTTGACTGTTGCCCAACATGTGTTCAAATCCATTTCGGGTAAATTGTGTGGGCGATAGACCATATCGTAACTGAATATGAGGCGTTCTTGCAGTTGAAAAAGGGGGTTAACAATTTTTACTAACAATAATGTTGGTCCATTCTTGCAAGAAAGCAGTTCACTCCAATCAGTTACATCTTTAGTTGAATTATTATTTTCTTATGAATCACTGAGTTTTTGGGTAGTGGGAGTTTGATTAAGTAGTGTCTGAGATTTTTATCTAAGATGCCTAAGGAGTTGAAAAAGTTGGTCGTTTTCCTGCATGCCAGAATCAATTTGTAGCAGACGCTGAACCAACAATTGAATTTTTAGAACTCTTAGAGGAGTTAATTTAACTTCCTGTAAAATTTGGAGCAACGGAGTGAATAGTTCAGTTGACCTTGTCACCCTCCCCACAATTTAAGCAATGTGATAATCTGAAAAATTAGTGCTATGGAAGCCATTGTTCTTAAGCAGTGCGTGAGCACGTTTAAAATCCTGTGATTTGAAGAAGTTATTCATGTCGCTGCTAAAATATATTCTAATTTCAAATGAAAATTAGCCTTTTAACCCTCTGGAAGAAATAAATTTAAGTTGTTCAAGTATATAATGAGTTTAAGTTCCAAAGCATCATCACACTTCAGCTTTTGCTCAACTAATGCTGAGAAATTACATGTTGAAGATAATAGTTATAAATTATTAACATCAGTGAAATCTGTTAATTGGCCACCTTTTGAAGAGATGATGATTGCTGGATTTGGCAATCATATTTGACTGTGTATTGCATTCTTAACTTTTATGGAGTAATTTAATCATAAGTTTTTTGATTTTTTCAAAATTAATCTTTAATGCGTTTTTTTTCTTGGGACAGCCTTTGATCGATGCGCATGGCTTAGACAAACTTATTATTTCCTTTCAATTGATCTTATCAATTTATTTATTGTATTAGCGAGCATTTTTTATTTTAAAGTTTAGTGAAATTATCAAAAATAAGATTATTCCGAAAACCAGTTAAAAATAGGAAAATATTTTTGTTAAGCTATTCAAATTTAGGGGAGTAGTGGCGACCAAAGATAATAATAATGCGAAAAAACATCTTTTCCAGGACAAGTAACTAAACTATATTAAGTAAATCTCGTGAACAGTTAAAGTCATCTTTTAATATGTAATAATAAAATTTCAAACCCAACTCATCATCTTTTAATGATTTTTCCTATTTTATAGTAGGAAGTAATATAATAAATCGAATTCAAAAACCATTTAAAATGATGATCATCACCGTCACTGATGGAACCAATTTTTTCAATATCGAAGTGGAGCCTGATCAATCAATTGAGGATGTTAGAGCGTTGATCGAGGCCACTGTAATCATCAAATAAGGTAGATCGGCCTTCCCATGAGTAGAATAGAACTTTTTTGTGATGGAGCCCCACTTAAAGATTCCGAGACTATTGCTTCGAGAGGACTAACAGCTAGCAGCCTCCTATATTTATCCATTGTTCCTGAAGCTAAACCAAAACCTAAAAAGAGCTTGGGGATAGCCAGCATGATAAAAAAATTCGATAAAGAGATAAAGTCAGTCGGAGAAGCAGGTTATGAGTTCAATCATAGGAGAGTATAATAGTTTAAGAGCGAAGCTCAAAGACTCATAAATGAGATGAAAAATGATCCGTTTAGAGTTGCTCAAATCTCACAGTAGCATCCTGATGTTGCAGACGCCATTACTAAGGGAGATGTGGAGAGACTGGCAACTCTCATGCATCGTAAAAACGAAGAAAAGATCAAGGAATTAAAGGAAAAATAGAGAAAGTTTGTTGAACTTTCTCAGGATCCGATGAACGCAGAATATCAAAGACTTTTAGAGGAAAGAATCAATCAATAAAACGTGGATAAAAATCTATAATTTGCTAACGAATACATCCCTTAAGTCTTTGGACACATCACGATGCTCTATATAAAGGCTAGTATTAACAAAGTCCCTATCCAGGCCTTTGTCGATTCAGGTGCTCAATCAACGATCATGTCTCAATCTTTGGCCGAGAGATGCGGGTAAATTTATTTCAATTTAGATTAATGAGGCTAGTCGATAAAAGGTGTGCAGGAACTGCAGTTGGAGTGGGTTCTTGTAAAATACTAGGCAAAATTCATGCAGCAGACATATAAATTGAGGGAAAATTTTTGACTTGCTCCTTCACTATAATCGAAAACAACTCCACAGAATTTTTGCTCGGTTTAGATATGCTTCGTCGTTTTAATGTATGAATATTGTTACAAAGTGTCTAATTGACTTGAGTAAAAACGCTCTTGTCTTTCAAGGGGGAGTAATCACAACAACTTTCCTTTCTGAAGGAGAGATTGAAAAGAATAAATATCCAATCCAAAAGTAGCAGATGGAAGTTAAATTGAAGAAACTAATCGACATGGGATTTTCGCGTGCTTAATCGATTGAAGCATTAAAAAACAGCGGATTCAGCGAGGAAGTAGCAGGAAATATGCTTATGCAGCGGAAATATGGCAATAAATGATCTACTGTCTGGTCAATGTGCTATCATAGATTAAATTTGAATAATAATTTATACATTGAGAGTATAGTATGAAGAAACATCACGAAAAGATCATCCTTCGATCAGAAATGTTTAAAGCCAGAAAAACACCTGAAAAGACGCCTGAAAGGGAAAGAAAAAGTGTTTCTAAGAGTCCAATGCCGAAAAGTCCTCGTGTCACTCCATTAAAGCAATAACAAAAAGTTGATCCGAATGAATTATTTCAAAAAGTATGTTGTCCAAACTGTAAATACGTGTTTAAAATAATAAAAGGCGGCGATATCCTAAGTCAATAAACTTCAAAACGTAAGTCAGCAGATACACCTGTGCATAAAACAACCCAAACTGATGACTTCATCCTAAAGGAAACCCTTTAATTAAAGATACTCAACGAATAATTAAACAAGCAGCTGTCAAATCGCAACTAGTCCTCTCTTTTTCGGACTGATTCCTTCAGGAACAACTCTGTTCCAATAAACTAGGCACTATAATCTTCACGGATAAGGGAAAATACCTACAAATTTGAAGATCTTCCACATTCAAAATCGTCAGTTTCTAAGAAATTGTCTTTTTAACGAAAGTCATAATCCTCTTCAATAATTTTACCAAAGAATAAAGACAAAAATGGAAAAATAAGTCGATAAAGATAGATAGAAACTCGATTAATTGTAGCTGACGATTAAGTAGAAAATAGATAATAGAAAAAGAAGTCATAAATAAGAACAATGCTCGTTCATCAAATTCAAAGCGATGTTTTGCTTGATGACCTTTGTCAATTCTATCGATAGTTGCCTCAGTCCGTATAGATTCCAGCCTACCATAAAATGCTGGTGCAGCAATTTGCGGTTTCTCCCATTAATCATCTTTCTTATTGATATTTTTATTATTGGATGGATTCATTCTTTTTTCACCAGTATTAAGTTTTACCCTTCATTATGATAAGAATAAGTCGTTTCGTTGGAATTCTATTATTCATAACATTCTGGTCAATTAGAAGAAACTATGCTTTAAGATCTATGCGATGTAGCCATCTCCATCAAGTTCAATCACAGTGAAGATGGAGAGGGGGAAGACCTGCGGTCCTCTCCAGAAAGACAAGAAAATTCTTCTTTCAAAGTCAAGTGCTTCAAGTGCTATAGAACAAAATCAGGTTATTGTTAAGAGTGTGGAGGCAGTCAATTTATTCAAAGCACTCATCCAATGGCACTACTCCTTAATGAGGTGTTGATGCGTAAGCTTAACTTGAAAAAAATTAACGACAGCAAATTATAGCATTAGCAAGTTTGCCCGATCAAGGAAGAGGAGTAGGAGGTTGAGTAGAAGCGACCATTTTGCGCTTATTGCAACAAAGAATGCGATGCTAATCACTACTATTGTAATAAATGTCCTCGCTTTACCGTCTGCAGCAATTGTCTAGTGAAGAGTTCTTTACACGAGCATAAGCTCATTGAAAACATTAGTATATCCAACTGTATCAATGGAAATTCATCTGTTGAGATCAAATTTTGCTATAACTGTAGCGGAAAAATATAAAACTGTTATACGGAATGCAAGACCTGTAGAAAGAATAAGGTGGATTACAAACTCTGCGATGAGTGTATAGACAATAAAGCCTATATACATTCCACCTCTCATATCATGGAAGTCGTTACTGACTTTTAATCCTTTAAAGACAATAATATTGACACCATCTCGCAAGAGCTTTAAGAAGAGGACAGGGAAGATAATTTCCAGGATTCCAAAGAAGAGGTTAATTAACCAGACGAATCCAAAAGATTGGAAAAGAAAAACTCCTCAATTGCTAACTGTTTGGAATCTAATGATATATTTTTTGACAATGTTCTTGCCTCAGTTAATCGCAGCAAAATTAACGCCTAGGCTTCAAGGGTGAATTTAGATATTGATGGCCTATTTAATTCTACAAATGATGTTGGTACTGAGGTGAAGAGTAGCGCGAAACTGGCTGAAAAACAGGAAAGATTACATTTAACTGAGACAAAACGCAGCAAAACTCATCATACACGAAGATCGTAAAAGGAAAATATAAATATCCAGTTACAATAAAAGAAATAGGAGTATGTGTTTAAAGATTATAAGTGTGATATCTGCCAAGCACAACCCATTATCAATGTAAGGTATCATTGCTAGAAATGTGAGGATTTTGATGTCTGCTAGTAGTGTTTTAAAAACTGTCAAGATTCGCATCCTCATCAGTCATTCGACAGAGTAGATGGAAGGGAGTTAAGAGACAAAGCTGTTGAGAGGATGCTTCATGATAAAGATTTGAATATAAGAGTGACTTGCACCGACCATACTCAATTTGGGAACCATTTGGATTTGCCTCTTCGTAAAAATCAAAGGACTAAAACGGATAATTTTAATTTAGTTATTACAATTGACGAGCAACTCATCGAATGATCATTAACTTACTTTTTATTAATAGGCATTCTTTAATTAAAAATATATCAAGAGTGAAACGTAATATAGCATTTATTGTGCTTATAGTTGAAAATATATCATTTTCGTCATGTCCAGAGCAACAACTTGCCGTCTTTACCAGCACTGAACAACCATGGCTGTTTTGGATGAAATTTTATCGACTTAACCCCTTCCATACTTCTGATTGAGTGTCCTCGCAACACTTTCAAAGGAAGTATTATGGCCTCCTGCAATTCTTCAGATTGTCCCTTGAAATGGAAAATGTGGATAGTCCCATCATTACTAGCTGATGCCATAAGAGGATATTCACCATGGAAAGCAATAGTTGTCACCGCTTTCTCATGAAAAGTCATGGATTTGTAAGGTTTAGCACTTAGATCTAAATCGTAGCAGATTAACTACATCAATAAATTTGTACTTTGGAAGTGTCTGAGCCGACCATTACATAGGGCTCCAGCGGGTGAACTGCCATTGTGCAGTAAGTGTTATCTCCAGAAGTTAGTTTTTTTACAGTAGTAAGGGTCTAGAGATTAAATATTACCGCCTTTGATGAAGTTAGAATCACAATTTGAGCCTTCTTTGGATAGAAACTCACCATTTTAAAGATCCCGCTTCCCTTTATGAAATTTGTTTGAGTAGCTGCCTTACTCAGTCGATGTATAGCAATTACTTCATTCTTTTTTATGTTATCAGGGGAAACTGTGACCAAATAATCACCTTTTGTCTTTTCAAACTCCACATGGGTAGCATCACACTCCAATTTAAAGCTTATACGAAATCCATTCCGAAACTCTTCTGTGTTTTATTAATAAAAATGCCAGTTCGAGCCATTATTAGCTACAGCTGCAGTTCTAGACTCGTTGACCATGTCGTCACCTTTAGTTTTGATAGTCTTAGGATATTTCCAAACTAGAATCTAGACTATTTCCGAGTGCGAGAAGGCAATTAAATTCAAGCAAGACCAGTCAATGCTTAGAATCGGCTCTTCAAATTGTTTTTTAAATAGAGGTTTACTAGAATTAGTCTACCATATTATTATGAGACCAGATTCGTCACCACTAGCCATGTAAGTACCATCGGGGCTGGTAGCAATCGAAGTTAAGGCACTTTCATGCCCAATGTAGGAGATGTTGAGAGAGGTTGGAAAGGGTCTGAGTGTGGATGAGTCTGGCAGTTTAGGGATGAGGGTATCAGGATCGATATTTAATTTTTTCTTTTTGATTCTTGGACAGAGGTAAAGATCTAAGCATCGTTGAAATCTTTCTTGGATGAGTTTGTCGTAGATAGGAATATGCCTCATTTTGTCGAAAGAGGTAGGGATGAAATTATAGGGTCTATCCTCTTCATCCATATCCTGCCATTACTTGAGTTACTCCTCTGTTAGCAGATACTCCTTTGGAGGATTGTAAGACTCGTTATGTCCAGGCAGTTTCTGTTTCATAGGCGCAATGTTGATGACCTCTCGATCAGCTGTATTTCCACTAGCCCAAGCATCAAATAATTTATCATCTTCCTTCTCTTCCTCTTCATCAGGATTCCACTTGATCCTACCTGAAAGAAGACCGTCTAAAATCTTGTTGATCTTCATCTGCTACCACTTGGAAGGCATAAAGTTACGTTTGGAAGGAGGATGTGCGTGAATTGGAAAGGGATCGTCGTAATCGTACTTGACTTCATAGCTAGTGTTAGCCACGGCTTTACTGGCTGCTTTTCCACTCCGAATCCTATCAATGAGCTCAAGTTGTTTATCAGAGAGTCTAATATCTCTGAGATTAAGCTAATCTCTGATGGTCCTCCACCAGTCCTTATTTTCAGATTTACTGATAAACTCCGCGATTTTATCGTTCTGTTTCTCTTTAGTAACCTTCTGGAGATGTTTGTCGTAACCGAAGTGTTTGAACTCATCATACCAGCCGTAGGGAATGCGTCCAATTTTAACCTTAGTAAGCTCATTCTCCTCATCCAACGATTCGTTGTCACTGAGTTACTCGTTGAGAGGATGTTTCTCTTCACGTGGCCGCTTCGTAGGTGCTTCAGCATTGTGATGTTTCATCTTCACCAATTATTAAAATAGTAATAGAGTTGGGCAAACATTATGAATGTTAAAATAGAATAAAATATAGGGATATAATTTGAAGCCCATCCAAAAAGCAATTGATGTTATCAATTTACAGTGTTAATATTCTAACTTAATCCTAAAAAAGATAGGCAAATTGAAACATTGGAACTAGCCTAAAGATGGTGCTAATAAGTATCCTTTGATAGACTATTAGTGATTTCTTGAGTGTCCATACCTGTCTGCTCAGTCATATTGCGCAATCAACCATTACAAAAATATATTAGATAGTTGAAATTTAGTGAGAATAAAGTCAGAAGATCAAATTGTAAATGTTGTATAGAGTAGGCATAATGAAGGGATTGCCATAAATAATAAATTTAATGTTTCAACTTTTGAAGTACTCCAAGAGATGTAATATTCATTTTGTTAATATAATTTTATTGATGAAAGGGTCCAAAAATGACCGGCAGCGACGAATTGATAATGTTCAAAAGGAGCTGATGACCAATTACTACCTTCATAAGTATAACTCCCTCATGTCCGAGATAACCAAGCAACCATAACCACCTGCTTAAAATTTTAGCAGCATCAAATTTAAGGAACCGGAGAGCAGTCGCATTAACTTTAAAAATATGATTCTGCTCAAGAAAAATTAGAATCAAAATTACTACAGCTATCGAAAACAGAACACTTCTCCAGACCGAACCAAATATATAGTAGATTTACAACTCAAAACAAACAGCAAGGAGGAGCAAGAAAATAATAGAGCAGTCAAAAAGCTGGAGGACAGCATTATCAATTAATTATATAAGGCTTCACCGACTAAACTCGAACAAGGCAGCTACAAAAGAATATAAATAGGAGGCTCGAAATTTAGGAATGTAAATATACGCAAATTTTAACTAGAGCAAATACCCATTGAAAACATAGAGATTACAGAAGAAGAAGAGAAGACAAATGACTAACAACATGACGAAAACGAACTGCGAGAGGAAGAGGAAAGAAACGTTATTAAAGAGAGAATAAGACTGCAGTTTGAGATGAGGAATAACAAAAGTCCGAGTAACCGCAGAAGCAATTCCAAACAGAGAGATAGCAGTGAGAGTAGTTCTAGAATAAGTATGGAAGTCAAGATTCACTCTCCCAAAAAAACATAAAGACTCTTGACTCCCAACAGAATTAATAGTATTAATCGATCAATAAATGCGGAAGGCAAAAAATCAAATAGCGAAGAGGAACATAATCATAATGAAAGTTTTGAAAAAAATGGGCGTATAAGTGAGTAGAAGGAGTAAATTTCCTACCAGCCACAAATTCATTTTTACACCTAATTTGTGGATCCAGTGATTTAAGAATTTGAAAGGGTTGGTAATCACCCAACTGAAAAGGAAAAGGAAATGGTTTTGGAAGATATTGAGTTTATACCGCCCACAAGTAACTATTACAAGAGCGAGAACAGTAATCTGGTTGAAGAATCCTTTCGATTTCAAGATAGAATAGGAAGCCAAAGAGATAGTGATTCATAAAGGAGGAAGTCTATCAACTCCTCAGAAAAAAATCCCCTCGTGAAGCAGTCTTTAAGCAAAAAATAATCAAGGAAGAGTTTAAAGAGTGGTGAGAAGATTAAAAGTGAGATTAAGGACTCCTCCAATTTTGAAATGAGTTTTGTGAGCAAAATGTCTATGCTGTCAGCAGAATAGGGACATCTAATCCGAGATAAAATCGAAAAAGAACTCTATGATAACGAGCTCGGTCCCTATCAGAGCGCCCTTTATGGATTACTAGATATGATTAATGAATTTCCTCGATCTGGATCAGTTTATGCGGTGGGGCAAAAAACTTTAGATGATCGTCAATGCTATGAGCAGCGAAGCAGATAGCAATACAAGCAAATTAACTAATGCAAGCGAGGAATATAGAAATTGAAAAGTAAAGCTCAAGTAAAGCATGGCCAGGGTGAGGATGAGATAATCCGAAAGAACAAGTTGTAAATTATGCGGATGATCCGTAAAATAAGCACAAAACTTTGATATTCACTATATTTTATCTGCTACTGTGAGTATCTCCCATTTTATAATATCGACCATATAAATATCATTGGCAAATGCAGTTCTGATGTTTTAAAATAATTTGTCTAATTGATAAACAGTATTCGATGAGATTATGTTATCCTATGCTGCTTGGCAAAATCTTTCATTTTCTTTTAAAAAAATAACTAAGGTAATTGAGATCCTACCTCTTTCTATGGGTGAGAATAATTGATTTATTCTTTGGCTCAGAATAAAATAATTTTAATTTTTAATGATTATTTATGGTTGCTTAAGTCAAGCTCTACCACAAAAAAATATAACTTTTAATTTGATTTGAATGAGCAAGTAGCTATCCAAAAAGTTCTTTTGGATGCGAGGCTGCATCGCAGATTCTTTTGGACTCAAGGAAGACTTCGTCAGTGTAATTTTTTGGTTATGCAGGACGCTGTGTTCGGAAATTAAGCCAACCGACAGAAGATTGAACTCTTTCTTGATTCTGACGGACCGCCAAAAATATTGGTCTACTATCAAACACCAGACACTGGCTCGGAAAATGACCATAATGTCATCGATCCACAGCTTTTCCTAACCTATGGTGACACCGAGCGCATCAAAGATAAGGCAGTTTGGTTCCTTAGAAATCTACCTGAAAACAAGAAAAAGGTAAATCTTTTATTAGATAGATCAACATCAACTAAACCAGCAACGAGGAAGTACTCTTTGGCTAGGTAACACCCAATCCTGTGCGTGTGCTCAGCTATATGATCGAATACATCTATGACCCTCTCATCAGCGGCTAGAAGCATGACTGGGGACTGTGCGACGGAGAGAACAAAAAGGAGTTTATGACTTATACTGAGAAGTTTAAAAAGGAAGTCACAGAAGCACTTAAACTTATGGAACCAGGGCAAGAGCATTTTAAGATAAAACCCGAGGAATTACAAAGACTTCAGGGCATGAGCTAAAGTGAAAGGATACAAAGGTTTGAGGAAAAGTTTGATGAGTGGATCAAAACTATTGAGAGATTCCTTAGTACTGAACCTGAACCAAAAAACGAAGGACTCGAGCCTGGACCAAAGACTGAGCTTTAATTTTGGAAGGAACGGATGCAAACCATCACGAATTGGTCAGAACAACTCAAAAACAAAGACTTCAACATGGTCAAAATGGCTTTGATTAAATACAAGCAAAATGAAGGCAAGAAGGAGGGGCAGTAGAATATCAACAAACTCATGCTTAGCTTCCAGAGATTAGATTTAGCTCTTACTGATAAACTTAATGAAGCAAAAGATAATGTTAAATACTTATCAACTCTGTAAAAATTCATTGAGCCACTTTACACTGGAACTCCACAACAGATCATTTAGACTTTACCATCTCTAATGAATGCGATAAAGATGATTCATACAATTGCTAGATTTTACAACACTTCTGACAAGATGACTGGCCTGTTCATTAAAATTACCAATCAGATGATTAAAAACTGCAGAGAAAAAATCATTCCTCCAGGAAGCAAAATAGAAGATGTCTGGAAAAGAGACCCATCTGAAGTTATTGAAGTCCTTGGCAGTTGCATTAAACTCAACCGAGAGTATAAAGAAGCCTACAAGGCTACCAAAGAGAAAGTGGCTGACATGCCCAAAGGCAAAACATTCGATTTTTCCTAAACTCAAATTTTCAACAAATTCGACCAGTTTGTAAAGAGACTGCAAAAGTTGATAGAAGTGTTTTCCAACATTCAACAGTTTGATGCTTTGGCAAAGCTTAACCTCTAAAAGATGGATGTGATCATTGGTAAGTTCAACAACATTCGAGATCAATTTAAGGCAAAGCGTAAAACCGATCTTCTCGATCTCACACACAGCAATTTTGACAAAGAATATGTGTCCTTCAACATCTCAATATCTCAACTTGATACTGAGTTGCAACAGTTCATCGACAACAACTTCAGCAAGAGCAAATCCATTGAGCAGTCAATAAACCTTCTCAAAAAATTCTAGAACACTATAAAACGTGATGCACTAAAGCACAATCTAACATCAAAATACAACACCATTCTTACGAACTATGCTAGTCAGCTTTAGGTCATACAGCGGGTATTTAATGACCAGAAATCAGATCCTCCAATCGTAAGAAATATGCCTGAAAATGCAGGTAAAATAATTTGGTCTAAGCACCTCTATCAAAAGATTGCCGGACCCATTACAAAATTCCCACAAAATGTGATTCACTCTTCCGAAATTAAAAAATACTACGGTAACTACAATACACTTGGAAAGATGCTAACTATCAACGAAATGTGGTACTATGATTTATGGGTAAAGGAAATAGAACGATCCAAAGCTGCACTACAGGCTACCTTAATCGTCAGACATTAAACACAGAAAAAATTATATGTTAACTTCGATGTGGATATTATGCAGTTGATAAGAGAAGCCAAGTGCTTGGACAGACAGGGAATCCCTATTCCATAGAGTGCACGTATCATCCTTCTACAAGAGTAGAAGTTTAAAATGTATTACAACTAACTGCTATACGTACTTAAGGAATATGAGCGTATCATTGGAAAGATAAAGCCTATTTGCAAGAATTTACTAGGTTCCCACATCGCCGATATGGAATTAAAACTTCACCCAGGCATGTCTACTCTTACTTGGACCAGCATGAACATCGACTCTTACCTCAATCACGTTCACCAAGGACTCAACAAACTTTAACAATTGATTATCAATGTCAACGACATCATTTAAAATAGAATAGAAAACAACTTAAAGAACATCTCTAAAGTGTCATTGGTATCGCTTCCTCATGAAAACGTGACTTTCACTCTAGAGACCTTTGTTAGCACTCAAGAGGAGTATATAAATGAGAAACGCAACTACCTCACCAGCAAGAATGTTGAAGTCGAACGCTCAGTCGATGACTTGCTACTTATTATCATCAATTACCAACTTGATCCCAGAATCGATCCTGTCAAATCAGAAGAAGTAAAACGTATCAAAAAATACTATTTCTTTTATCTTTACAATGCCCTTCTCAACGCTACTCAAAATTCACTAAATTCAATGAAGCACAGAGTGTGTGGTAGCAACAAAGCTGGAACTAATGCTAAGCTAAACCCATTTTTTTAGGTAGACGTACAGCTTTCCGGTTCTGAAGTGCAGTTAAACCCCTCATTGGAGTAAATACAGAAGGCTATTAACAAAGCAGCAACAGCTGTGCTGCGCTGTAGTAAAACTCTTTACAACTGGGACCAGCACAACACTGATGATGACAAAAAGCAGAGCCTGTATGAAATGATAGCTCAGGACAAGTAGATCGTGAAAGTAATCTTGCTATTGACCGGATCAATTCAAGGAACTAAGAATAAGATTAATTAATTTATCTCTAAGTTCAACAAATTCGAGTGGCTTTGGAAAAAGACTATCAGCAAGTGCATCAAAGAATTCTCAAAGGGATCATAAAAACCACAACTATCAGCCTATGAGACAGAGTTCAAGAAATTTACTCTTACTGAAGGAAGTATTGAGAAGATAGAACCCACATTTATCATCGGTGCAATGCAGCTTAAAACCCACAGTCTTATAGTAGGACTGAAGCAATACACCAAGGAGTGGAAAAACGAGTACGCAGAAGACCTGCATAAAAAAGCCAAAACAGAACTTTATCGACTTTCAGACCATATTTCTGAACTCATTGATAAACTTTCTAAGACTGTAGTTAAGGACATCGACAGTTTGGGTATTGTGATGGAAAAGCTTGAATAAATCAGAAGCTTCCAAGCCATCATTGATATAAGTTTCAACCCAGTGACTGAAATGTATACACTGTTGGATGCTAACCTTCCAGGCGGTATAACTGACAAAGATTAAATGGATGCCAGGATATATCTTTGGTCAAAGTGGTCCACACTTATCGATCTTTCCGAAAAGATAGGCAAAAACTTAGCTGTTGAGCAGACTCAGTATTTACGCACACTCAAGAAAGATATTAAGGTGCTGGTTAAAGACATTGCTGATTTCAGAGGCGATTATGAGAAAAATGGACCTATGGTTGAAGGCATTGTCCCCAAGGAAGCCATTGAAAGACTAAAAAGATTTGACGAGCAGTATGAAGTTAGAGAGCATCAATTCAAAATCAACAAAAAAGGTGAGGAGCTCTTCGGTCTACAGCATCAGAAGTATCCTGCTTTAGAGAAAACAAAAGCAGAGCTCACAAACTTGAAAAAGTTATATAATCTGTACTCAGAAGTGATCCGTGAAATCACTTCCTTCCAAGAAATGCTTTGGACGGAAATTGTTCCCTAAAAAATTGCAGCTATGGAAGAAGCGGGTAAAAAATATGGTGAGCAGTGCCAGAAGCTACCCAAAGATTTAAAGGAATGGCAGGCTTATAAATAGCTAAAGAGTTCAATCGAAAACCTCAAGGCTTTGTTGCCTATTATTACTATTCTCAAGAAAGACGCAGTCAAGGATCGCCACTGGTAGGCCCTCAATGAAAAGACTCAACACAGAATTCCTTTCGATCAACTGGAAATCTTTATCATCGAAGACCTTGTGAAAGCTAAAGTTCTGTAGCTTGCAGAAGACATTGATGAAATTGGTGAATCCGCAGAAAAACAAAAGAAAATAGAAAATGCTCTCGGAGAAATCAACGAATTCTGGAGTGTAAAGGAGTTTGAGTTTGGCCCATGGGGAAAAAGGGATAATATTGTACTGAGTGGTCTCTGTGTGCAGGAAATCACAGAGCGGCTTGAAGAAGACCAGATGGTGTTATCCTCCATCAACGCTCA
>Ga0302186_10001975_pt1 | contig 16260 bp, 15 predicted proteins | sample II_Bog_E1_2_FD_198782 | JGI IMG/M metagenome (GOLD analysis project Ga0302186, IMG submission 198782) | Peat permafrost microbial communities from Stordalen Mire near Abisko, Sweden - II_Bog_E1_1 | ecosystem: Environmental > Terrestrial > Soil > Wetlands > Peat | place: Sweden: Abisko... | reverse complement strand
AATCTTGATGTTCTGACCATTTCTTCATGCATTTTTTATTTGCACAATAAGTCTCTTTGCAATTTACACATTCAAAAAAAGAACTATTGGTATCTATGATATATTCAATTGAGCATTTTGGACAATAAATGGTTATTTCCTAAAATTTATTCTTGACAGTATATTTGAAAAGTAAAGTATCATATTTCTCAAATAAATCTTTAGGCAAATTTACCTTCAAAATGTTGTAATTAATAGATATTTTGCAACCTTCTCTGGGACAAATCATATGGTTTTCTGTGATCAGACCTTCATTTAATTTCATTTTTAAATATTTCAGAATGCAGTTTTTGCAAAAACGGTGTTCACACTCAAGAGTTATCATATCAACTATTTCACAGTCATATGCACATATTTCACAATTATCGTGTCGTAGATCTTCAAAACATGTAATCTTTTGACTCAAATTGGGCTTTTCAAGATTCTTTTCTTCCTCATAATCCTCTTTTTCTTTTTTACTGATCTGTTCGTTAATTTCTTTAAAATCATCCATATTTTTAAATTGAGCCAGGCTTATAAGATGATGGCATTGGCGAACTGGGCAGATTATATTGGAAGTTTTCAAGTTCTTTGAGAAAATGGAAATTTTCAAATAATCCTTCAAACAATTCCTACAAATTTTATGCTCACATGCCTCCAATTTCCAAATTTCATCATTAGCATTCTTATAAACTTTACAAATTTTGCATTTTTTCCGCTTCATTATCGAATTATACATTTTTTGTTGTTCCTCATCCAAATCTTCCAATATCTCATTTTCCTCAAGTCTATTCTTACAATTCGGACACTTCAACATAGCAGCTCTTTTTAATCTTTTTCCCAATGAATTTCTCAAACATCCCAGGCAAATGACCTTAGAACAACATCTGAATTTCTTATATTTTTTAGATTTTTCTCCACAAATCACACATGTCCTTTTTTTGCCTTCCAATGATTCACTTTTTTTTAGGCTAATGCTTTCTTTGTTTTTGTTGAAACTTTCTCTTTCTCTTTCTTGCATATTATTAACATCTTGACATTCCTTTACATTCACTTTTATCAGAGACTTTTTCTTCACTTCTTTTATTTCATTAATTTTTTGGTGTTCTAAGATGTTTTTTTCCTTATGGAGGATGGTTAATTTTTGATTTAATTCTTCTCTTTCTTTAATTAAAAGGCTGTTATCTTCTTCTTTCTTTTTTAATAAATGTTTCAAATCTTTAAGCCTTTTTTTATAATCTGACTGATATATCAATTTTTTGATTTCATCATTAAATTCATCCAATGTCCATCTTGATTTTGGATTGTATTCTAAGGTTTTTTTCAAGATGATTCTGATGCGTTTTTTTTTAATTACGAATGATTTTACAATTTCCTCAATAAAATGATCTATTGTTTCATCATAAGGTCCTTTCTCTTCTTTAAACGGGTCAAAAGTCAACTCTTTTTTTCGAAATTCATCTGTTTGATTCATTTCGAATGGCAATTTCTTCAAATTGGAAAATAAAATCACCAAACCCAAAGAATAAATATCCGATTTATGAGGATCATAATTTTTTTTAATGTGAGTGTTCCCCTCTCTGAAAAGAATATTCACTTCTGGAGCCAAATATTCTTTGGTTCCCCTGATTGTTCCTTCCTTACCGATGAAAAGCTTGACTTCCCCAAAATCACTCAATTTGAATTTGATTTTGTTATCAGAATCTTGGAAATAAAGGATGTTGCTTGGCTTAATATCTCGATGAGCAATGCCTTTTTCCTTTAAAATGAATAACCCCATACTAAGACAACCTAAGAGCTCCAAATTTTCTTGAAAGGTCAAACCATATTTTTGTATCTTGAGGAATTCCTTCAAATTACCCTGAGCCAACTCAAAAACCAAAGCATATTCTATATCATTATTTGATTTGTTCTGATATTTTACATGACCAAAATATTTGGGGAAATATTGATCATAAGTTTGGACTTTTTCAAGAGCTTTGATTTCATTCGATATTTCTTCGTCATAAACACCTTCAGTTTTCATTAATTTTACAGCAAAATTTTGGAATGGCTCATTTCTTTTGGTGTATTTTAAAACCACCCCGAACGATCCTTTTCCTAAAAAAGGGTCATCTTGCGCAGGTTTCAACAAACTCCATTCTAAGGGTGGAATTAGCTTATGTTCCAATATTGTATTTTTCGATGAAATTTGATTTTTCATGAAATTAATAAAGAATTTTAATGTTTTATTCTATATAAAAACATATTCCAAATTCAATTTTTCAGATATGAATCTATTATTAAAGTTTTTTCTAATCTTTTTTTTTTTAAATAAAAATAATAAAAAAATTTAAAAAATCAATAAAAGATCTTTATTTTAAAACTATCTATCATTAATGTTTATGATAAATATAAGTTAAAACAATTGACGACATTTTTTTGATTCCAATAAAATATCACAAACTTGTCTATTTCTAAACCATCTGCTCAATAACCCCATTAGTTATTTTTGGCAATCTACTCAAATCCCTTTTATGAATCTTAAACACGGTTCTATTGTTCTTCGATTCAGAAAACCCCAATCTCTCATAAAACCTCTTCAAATGCGGGCATTTTCTCCCACATTTCCTATGTTCTTCCAAAACCTTTTCCAAAATCTCTTGAAATTCCTCGTATTTCGGAGTTTTTTTGTCCTTGAAAAACCTTTCAAATCCTAATAAATTCGTGGCATTTTCATTATTTCCTGGGTTTTCTATATTGTTTTTTAATAAATTGAAGATTTCCTCGAATTTCTGATCTTTTACCTGGTTTTGGACTTCTTTGAATTTCGAATAATTCACATTCATGAGCAAATTTTCAGAACTTTTGATATTTTCAAAGGCGTATTTCGAAGAAGTTGCGAAACCCGGGTTTTCCTCGAAAAAGCCCACATCTTTTAAGACAAGATTTTGTATTTTCATAGGGTTTTTCGTTTTTTCCTCATAAAAAGAGGTTTGGATGAGTTTTTCGCTAGTAATTTTGGTCATTTCTCTCTTTTCTTCATAAAAGGAGAGTTTCGATAAAAGCGAGTCTTTTTCTTCTAGGATTTCTATGAGTTTTTTCTCTAAATCAGAAATAAGAGTCTTGTTTTTCTCGTTTTCCTTGATAAATTGTTGCTTTTCTATTAGAAATTGTGATTCCTTTAGAACTCCTGATGAAAGTCGAGGGTTATTATTTAAAGGGTCTGGAGTTTTATATCTGACATTTTCCTTGCGAAATATTATGATAGAGGAATTGGAACTTTGCAATTGAGACTTTTCTAAGGAATTATCAGGGTTATTCAGGGGTTTTTCGATAAGAGGAGATAGGGATGTAGGTCTTGGAAGGAATTCGGCTGTGTTTTTAGCAGGCAAATGCTTTTCTTCAAGCTTTTTATCAGGGATTTTAAAGATTTTATCTAGATTTTTCTCGTTTTTATGTGATTCTAGAGGCTTTTCGAGCTTTTTGTCAAGGGATTCAGCCTTTTTGCCTGAGATTTCAACCTTTTTTAGAGGGTTTTCAGGCTTTTTATCAGGAGTTAACTCTGGCTTTTTATCAAGAGTTTCCAGCTTTTTATCTAAACTCTCAGCCTTTTTCTCTTGCTTTTTATCAATTTTTTCAGGTTTTTTCTCTATAATTTCAGTTTTTTTCTCAGTTTTTTTCTCTATTTTTTCATTAGGTTTCTCAATAATTTTCTCATTGTTTTCATTTTTCTTCTCTAAATTCATAGCTTTTTTCTCATTAAAGCTTTTTTCCTTTTTCTCAACGAGATTTTCCCCTTTTTTCTCAATATTTCTCATAAAATTCTTCTCATTTTTCTCTTTCTTTTCCTTAATATTCACGATAATCCTCTCACTTTTCTCAATTTCATCATCTTTTATATAATCCTTCACATTCACCATGCTTTTTATCATAGTTCTATCGAAATTCCTCTTATAAGATTCCTTATTTTTCTTCAAATCCCCCTCAACAGGCTTCAAACTCATCATCTTCTTCATTTCTCTAATTAAAGTCTCTTCTTTCTTAGAAGCCATAGTTTCTTTCTTTAAAGTCCCTTCCTTTTTCATAGCATTTCTTGATATTTCAATTTCTTTCTTCTCTTTCTTGTTATTCTTTATTGAAGTCTTATTGATTTCTATGGATTTATCTATAAAATCAGGGTTTATCTCTATTTTTTCTATTGTTTCTTTAGTGTCTATCTTCAGTTCAACGATTTTTCTCTCCATTTCTTCAATTTCCTTAAAACCCTCATTATTCTTCGCAAAAAGCACTGTTTTTTCCTTCGCCAACTCATTTCCCTCAAGAAGTTCTTGATAAGTCTCTATTTTCTTCTGTAATTCCTCTCTTTTCTCCTTAGAAGTCTTTATCAATTTCTCACAATCCATCTGTAAATATTCATAATTTATCACCATATTTTCCTTTTCCTTGTTCATTTCCTCAATAATTTTCTTCAAACTTTCGATTTCCTCAGTCAATTGCACGATGTCAAGGTTCAAAGCCTTGATTTCCTCATATTTTTTGAAATTATCTTGCTTGGAATCCAGATATAAGGTCTTATAATGCACGACTTCTTGATTTTCTTCAGAACCAGAGCCTTTTTCCTTCAATTGAATCACTAAATCATCAATCATTGAATTCAGGCTTGCGATTTGATCCTCAAATTGCCCATTTTTGTTTTTCATTTCATTGATTTCCTTTTTGTTTTTATTGATTTCGTATTCGGAAATCGCAATTTTATTGAAAAGTTCAAGAGTCCGCTTCTTTTCATTATCGAGTTCTCTCTTTATCCCAGCGATTTCCTCTGATTTTTGCTGTAAAAGCTCCGATTTCGAGTTAATTTCTCCTTTTTTCTCATCAATTTCGACTTTAAATTTGGTTATTTTGAATTTCAAAGCCTCTATTATCTCGATGTCAAATATCAAAGGATCGGGCTATATATATATTATCAATATAAAAAATAAAAGACTTTTATATGAAAAAATAATAACCTGAGTGCTTTGATCTTTGAAATCCTTTTTTTTCTTAATTATTGGAGATTCCATTACGCTCTTTCTCGGATGGGTTTCAATATCAGTCTTTTTCTTAATAGTGACTCTTTTCTTATTCTGATCAAGAGTTATCATTGGACTTTTCTCTTCTTCTTCATTATTTTCAGTGCTGATAGTGAGATTTTCACCTTTTTTTTAAGTTTTTTTAAGTTTTTTTAAGTTTTTTAAAGTTTTTTTAAGGGCTTTTAATAAATCTTTCAATATTAAAAAATTAAATACTTGTGAATTTCCCTATACTGTTCTTCTTTTTCTTTGAAATTCCCTTCAAAACATTTTTCAATTCATTCGTAACACCTGAATCCTTGACTTTTTCAAAGGTCTTTTCTCTTTTTTCGAGCATTAGTTTCATTTCTGCGATATCGATCTCATCATCTAATTCCTTTTGATCCTTTTGAACATCAGATATCTTTCTTTCTCTCTTTTCTATTATGTTATTGATGTTTTTTTCAGGCTTTTTAGCTTGTTCAATAGCAGTTTTCTTCATATTAGTTAGATAATCATCAAGAGATAATACTCCATCAGGTTTATGAGAAGTCCCTGAAATTTGATTATTTTGGGTTTGGATATTAGATTTCACGCTTCTAACTAATTCCTCTTCTAATTTCCTTTTATCAGTCTCTATTTTGCTCACAAGTCCTTTCAATTGTTCGTTTTGCTTCTGAAGAAACTCCATATTAGAATGAACGGTCGTTAGTTCGTTTCTTAATAAGATATTGGTGTTTTCAAGCTTTTGTTCTTTTAAAGCTAAAGGCTCGATTTGTTTAATTAAACCGGGCTTTTTCAGGTTCTGTATTGTGAGATCATTGATTTTATCGAAATTGTCAATCAAATCCATGGTTTTTGTATTGTCTTTTTCATTATTTTGGATTAAAAACTTGTCCTTTTCCTGATCTTTGAATAGTTGCGGACTTTTACTCGAGATCTTAAGGTAATTCGTTTGTTCTTTGAAGCTGTTCATAAAACAAGAGATTTGTCTATGGAAGCCTTGAATATATCGCTTAAAGAAAATCGAGACTATAGGAAGTTGGAGTATTTCTAGCTCGAAGCAAAACTCATTAGCGCAAAGTTCATATATTTGGAAGCTTTTTATTGATTTTTCGAGAATACTTTTGAAGTCCTTGAGTTGATAAGTCACGAAATCGAACTCACGATCGATCTTATCAAGGAGCTTTTGTGTTAATTTGAATTTCTCGTCAAGGCTTTTAAAGAAAAGAGGCTTTTTATTGAAAGAAATCCACTTTTTTACTTATGAAGGTCTTGTAGCTTTATCATTAAGAAGTCATAATATAGGAGTTTTAATATTAATTATAAAAATGATTAATTAAGAGGAAATTTTAAGAAAAAATAAGCTTTTTAATTGAAAATGAATCCAACTTCCCCTTTATTAGACTCTTCTCCTGATGAGGACTTCAAAAGTTTCGCGAATTCAGGAAATCCTTCATTTTTTCAAGAAAAATTCATTGGAAATCTGAAGGAAAAAGAAAAAAACCTGATATTTTTCTCTATGAGTAAAGATCTCGAGGAAAAGCCTAAGCCATTTCTTGAAAATCCCAATGAAAAATCTCAGGCCAAAAATGACCTTTTCAAAAATGATCTTTTCGTTGAAAAACCTCCAGAAAAACCTGCTTTTTTTAATGAAATGCCTTCCTTTAATAAGCAGGAAACAGTTGAATTAGAGGAAAACCATGATTTGCAGCTTTTGGATGAAAAAAGTCTTGAAAAAACTGTTTCTATTGAGACTTTCCTCACTAATTATAAGCGAATTTCTCTAATTAACCTAGTGATTTTACTCACGATAGGACTTTTTCCTTTAATTTCAAGTTTCAAGCGAAATTCAGGCCTTTATATCGAGAACTCTGAAATATTGGAAAAACAGGCTTTTTTTAATGTGATTTCAGGGGTTTTACTTATATTTCTGATGCTTTTATTCAGAATAGAAGATTTGAATTCGCCAATTGGCTTAAAAACAGGAGTTTTAATAGAAAACCTGCCGAATTATGAAGAGAAATTAGAAGATAAATTGTGGGATTTCATTAAGGAAAAAGGCTTCGAGGTAAAAGAAGCGAGTTTAGTGTTCGATTGTAGAGAAATTATAGAAAACATGGAAAACTCATTAAATAAGACCAATAATATCAGCAAAATGAAGATTTCTATTGAGGAAAAGAGGGAAAAGTTCATGAATAAGGCTTTTATTCGATTGGAAAACGCTAAAGGTTCTTTATTTTATAAATAACCTATTTTCTAATATATTTATTTTACCTATGAAAGCCTAATATAAGCTTGATTTATCTTTCTATAGAAGCTTGTTTTTTACTGATTTTTATTAATAAAATGCAAAGTTAGATTTTTACTGATTTTTATTAATAAATTGCTTAGAAACAAGAAGATTTCTAAGAAAATACGGGATTTCCTCTTTTCCATTGAATGTATTCTCCAGAAATCGCAGAACACCTTTAGACTTTCGAGGAAAAGCCTTGAAAGTCTCAATATCGCCGCATTTATTCGATATAGATTGGAAGAGTTTCTCTAAAAAGTCTGAAAATCATAATAAAATATTAATAGTTTTCATTATCAAAAGCGTTGTGGGATTATTGGCCTTCTTAGGACTTTTCATATTATTACTTTTTCTACAGAAAACCTATGAAAACTGGTTAATTTGTTCTATTTTCTTGGCTTTTATTCAAAGTTTCTATGTTTTAATCGCAATTCCTTTGAAAATGGGTTTTTTCCTAGATAAAATCGCGATTATTTCAAAATCAAGGAAATCCTCGCTTTTTATTCAATATTGCTTTATTTGGACTATATTACTTATATGTTTTTTATTAATGGGAATTCAGATTTCTTTCATAAAAGAATTCGGGCTTTTATTGACGAATTCCATGATTTTCTTCATAATTTTCAATATTTCCCTAATAATTTTGGAAATCATTGGACTTTTCAATAAGAAAATCCCAAAAAGACCTGAAATCCTAATGTTTTCCTGCATTTTCTTATTAAATAGCTCTGTTTTCATGATCTCGACAATTCCCTTAGCGATATTCCTTTCCTTTTTCACTGTTATCCTCATATATTTCATAGAAAAGGCATAAAAAACCCTTTTTTCTAATTAATTTTGCTTAATTCTGCAGAGATTTCCTGATAAAAGCCTCATAATATCTCGAAAATTCCTTGAAACTCCTGTCTTTTTCCTAGGATTCGGCTCAGTTTTGAACCAAGGCTTTTCTATTCATAATTTCTCTCAAATTTCCATATCAAATCTCATAATTCTTCTAATTGGAATCCTTTTCTTCATATTTCCTATAGAAAGAATCTCTAATAAAGTTTGGGGACCTCAAAAACATGAAATCATTGATTCTGAGACAGTAAAAATATTAGGTTTTTTCTCAGGATTTCTTAAAATTTTAAAAAGGACTTTTCGAATGCGAACCCAATGACAGAAAGCCAGGGAAATATTAATTAATAAAGTGAATTTTAAAGCAAAAAGCCGAGTTTTTTTGAATGTTTTTATGCTTAAATCATTCTAAACTATATAAATTATCATAATATATAAAATTCCGGAAGAAGTCCCGTTTCTCTAGAACTCCTTTAATAAGCATTAGCACTTATCCAAAAATTTGTTCAAACGTCGTCTGATTATTAATTTATTATATTAATAAAATAAGTGAGTTATTTAAAAAAAAAATAGTTGGCAATCTGTTTTTTTCTCTTTAGAAAAAAGCGCTTTCCTGCCTTCTAAAAAAAATTTAGTTTTTTGCTGTAATAGTTATTAATAAAAACCTGGTCTTTTTTGCTCCCAATAAGAAGTCCTCGAAATTCTGAGTTTCCAGGATCATATTTTCTAGTTTCCTTAATCTTATACTATGGCTATATTGTCTTCTGGTGAGGAAATTGATAGTTATTTGTTTATCGGCATAGGCTGAGATCAGGAATTCATAAAATTGATAGATTTTCTCATCATCATATTGGATTTCATTATGGAGATATTGGCATCGATAGCCATAAGAACAAACTCCTTGGAAAAAATATTGTTTACAAGGTTTTGTCTTATAATTGTTCGAAAGATGGATCTTAGTCTTGAGTTCATGCTTTCCATGGGCAAAAGAACACTATTTATAAAGAAAATAAGACATTCTTTTAAGATATAAATAAATTCATTACATATTCGCCAAATCGACAAGTGCCTTTCAAAGTATAGGTCTTACATAATTCCGTTTTCAGCTTTTTCTTATATTCTGCTGTGAAAAGCCGCTTTTCCTCCTTCGAAGAAAAAAAACGCCGTTTTGGCTTCACACTAAAACCACAAAAAAAAAATGAATTATAGATTTAAATATAGAAAAATAGCTTTGATAAAAAAATGTAGTTCCGAATTAAAAGCGGATTTTGTTAAAGCCTGTTTTTTTTTTGGCGAAAGATACCTCAAAATATCAAAAGGCCCTTTTAATCGATTAAAACAAGAGGCTCTCAAAGCCAAATGAGGCTTTTGAATTATGAAAATAGAGGAATTCTTAAAATATCAAAGCGGCCTTTTTAAGAGAGCCTCAAAAATAAGAATAATATGCTTGACAACACAAAAATAATATAAATCCAAAGTGATTTTTGGAACCCTTAAAACCCCCCCCCAAAAAAACCAAAAAAACCCCCAAAAACCATTAAAAATCCCCAAAAAACCTTCTTAATAATATTACTCTATTTCGAGACTAAAAAGTCCTGATTCTGAAGACATCATATTCAAGGGAACGCTTTGACTTTTCATAAAATTGGGTTCCTCAGACCATGAGAAATCAAGGACTTGTTGATTATGAGGAACATCTAATAGAAGACTTTGATAAGAGTCCTTTGTTGTGGAAGGCATCGACATTATAAAGAGAAATAAATGTCTGGGAGCAAATGAAATATATTATCTGGGATTTAACGAATTCAAAGATTAGAGAAGAGGCTTTTAAAGGAAAAAACAAAGATTTATCGGCCAAATTAAATGGAAATTTTTTTTATTTTGACGCACTTTGATTATTTCTTGAAAAGACAAAATTTATTTGATTTTTAAGATCAAGAAAAAATGCGTTTTCAAAAAATGAGCATTTTATCAGATTTTAATCAAAAGAAGATCGCTTTTCTTAATAAAAAACAGAATTTTCTTGTTATTATTTGGCAAATTCACTGATTTCAGTACTTATAAATCAGTAAATTTTCTCAGTATAATTTTTAAAAAAATTTTCTTTAAAAATAACAATAAAAATCCGAATTTGAGTGTTTTTATCGGATAAATTAATTTTTTTATAAGCTTTTAATTTTCTCATAAATTTAAAGACCTTGTCTTTAGAAAGCATGGATTTTCTTTCAAATAAACAAGGAAATTGTGTTTTCAAGGGCCTTTTATCAAAATGTTATAAAAAATTTATAATTTAAAAAAGGCTTTTTTTTTAGCGGATTTTCTTTTCAAATAAACAAGGAAATCAGTTTTTCAAGGGCCTTTTATCAAAATCTTAGAAAAGAAGCTAGCCTGTTATCAGAAAAAGGTTTTTTCTTTCTTTAAAAATAACATAAAAATACTAATTTGGCGTTTTTCTCATAAATTAATTTTCTTTAATTTTCTCATAAATTTCAAGGATTTAAAACAGAGGCTTTTTCTTAAAACATAACAATAAAATAAAAATCCTAATTTTAGTTTTATCTGATAAATTAATGTTCATAAACATTTGATATTTTTGGTTTTTTTTTTAAAAACCCATGTTTTTTTTTTTTTTCAAAATCACGTTTTTCCTTTTAAATTAAATTCTCAATTATATATATTTTCCTGTTAAACGATGCAATCCTCAACGGATTTAAAAAAGTCCAGAAAATCCTTAAGGAAATCTGTTCATTTCCAAGGCGATTTCCCTATCAATTACCTTACAAAGGATGAATATCTAATAAAAAAGCATATTCCCAATGAAATTCCAGATGATAAAAGTAACCCACAGCCTTTAGAATCTTTATATTTTCAGCCTTCAGCCACAAAAAACCCTTTTCTTCAAGAAATTCCTTTAGGGAACGAGGAACTTATTAATGAATTAAAGGAAAAAACACAGAAATTAGAGGAACAAAAGACTGAAATCGAACAGGCTGAAGGCTTTATTCGTGATTTATTAGAACAATTAAGCCAAAAAGACGAATTATTGAGTAAAAAAGACGAATCATTGAGCCAAAAAGACCTATTATTAAGTCAAAAAGACCAATTATTAAATGAAAAAGACGAATTATTAAGTGAAAAAGACCAATTATTAAGTGAAAAAGACCTTATAATTCTGGAATTACAGGAAAAGATAGAGAAAAAACCTACGATCGATACTTGTGAACAGGAAATCCAGGTATTTCTTGAAAATCCTCAGGATAATGAGGCGATTTCAAGCTTAAAGGAAGAAATCCTGAGATTGAATGAGGAATTGGAAGAGAAATCCAATGAAGTTTATGAGAAAACAGAGATAATTCGTTTATTAGAAAATAAACAAAAGGAGGAAAATGATGGTTTTTTCAATGAATTCAAAGATTTGATGCAGGATTTCATGAGTTCTAAAGATAAAATGATAGAGGAATTCTTAGCGATTTTGAAGAATCTCGAGAATAGAATCAAGAAAATGGAAGGGGAAATAGTGAAATTCCAGGAAATCGCTGAGAAAAATCGCGGTTTCGTCAAGAAAATCACAGAACTCAATAAGAAGATCAATGGATATGAATGTAGTATTGAGACTGGAAATAGGAAAATCAAGGAATTGGAATTTCGAATCAAAGAGATATTGAAAGGTATTGATTTTATTCCAAATTATAAGGAATTTATTAGAGTTTTCTTTGATATTTTCCCATATTTTGAGGTTTTTACCCTATCTATAATAAATATCAAGACTTCTATATGATTTTATGCGATTTTCTCTTATTTTTATCTATTTCCATTAGAAAATGAAGAAAAAGATAAAGCCTATGAAATCCTTAGAATTTCTTATGAGGAATTTAAAGTCGAAACAAAGAAATTTCAAGAAGAAAGAGAAAAAGAACTCGAGTTTCTCTCCAAAGAAAAGGAGAAATTCAAGCTTTCCTTCGAATCTCTAATAGAAGAAAACAAAGCCTTGCATTTGAAAAATGAGAAATTAGATCATGAAATAGGTGCAAAGTCAAAATCTCTACAAATTACCTTAGTAAAAAGCCTTTTTTCTTGATAAAATAAGGATTTTTTTATTAGGAAAAGGAATTATCAGAGATTTCAGAGACTTTCCATAAAAAAATCACTTGGCTTGAAGAAGAAAATAAGAAACTCCGTGATTTAAAGGAAATAATAGAGAAAAAGCTGATAATTTGTGAGGGGGAAAATGAAAAATTAAGGATTTCATTAGAAAATATAGAGAAAAAGCTGAGATTTTCAGAGGAAAAGAATGAAAATATAGAGAAAACCAAGAAAGCTGCGAATTCTTTTGAAAAAGATCAAAAAAGACTTATTGGATTATTGGAGGATTCTGAGCGAAAATCGGCTTTTCTAGAGAAAACATTAGAGGAAAAGGCTGGAAACCTTGAAATCCTTGATAAAAAAGCTAGTTTTCTCAGTAAAGAGACTGAAAGATTAATGAAGTTATTAGAAGAATCAGAGAAAAAACAGGCTTTTCTCGAAAAAGAGAACCTAAGACTCATGGATTTACAAGGAAATTATCAGAAAAGGCTTGAAGATCTTGAAGATTTGAAGAATTTTGAAGCAGAACATAAGCGATTACTCGAGATTTCAGAGGAAAAGCTCGATTTCCTAGCGAAAGAAAACAAGACTTTGTCGTTTTCTCTGGAAAACCTTGAAAAAGAGCTTCAATCCTTACAAAAAGATAACGATTTGTTAAGAGAAAAGCATGAAATCTCTGAGAAAAAGTCAGTTTTGTTTGAAAACACTGAGAAAAAGGCTGAAATCCTCTCAGGAGATTATACTAGAATAGTCTCTGAGCTCGAAATTTCTGAGAAAAAGACCTCAAATTTAATTAAAGAGAATTCTCAGATTTCATGTGAATTGGAAAACACAGGAAAGAAGCTTGAATTTCTAGCCAAAGAATATGAAAGAACTTCAGGAATTTTAACGAAATCCGAGGCGAAAATATTGGATCTTCAGAAGAAACTCGATAACTCTGAATTCTCGCTTTTCGCTTTAAGGAAAGAAAATCAGGAATTTAAAGAAGGACTTCTTTCAATAGAATCTTCATATTTGACTGAAATGGACGATTTAAAGAGGATTTATAAAGAAGATATTGAAAAATATCAGAATTTGCTTGAAGAAACTAAGAAAGAACATGAGAAACTCGTAAAAGCCTTGATTTTCGAAAAAGAGGAGGAAAATATTGAGAAAAACAGGGTTTTTAAGGAAATTATTGAGGAAAACGAGGATTTATTAAGGAAAATCAAGGAAAAAGAGAAGGAAAAAACTATGAACATTCATGAGAATCGAGGCTTTAATCAGGAGATTCAGGAAAAAGACTTGAAAATCGCGGTTTTGGAGGCAGAAGTGAAGAGAAACTCTATGGAAATAGAAGATTTGAGGCGAAATAAAGAGAAAATCGAGGAAAAATATGAGAAAAACACAAAAAAGATGAGTTTCCGGGATAATAAGGAGAACCTTAATGAGGAATATGATGAAATGAAGGCTAAAATGGAGCTTTATAAACGTCAATATCAGGTAATCCATGATTTTTCTTTTTTGTTATAACTTCTTGATAAAATAGACTATTCAATCGAGGCTTCTCAATGAGAAGAAGATATATGAACAACAACTAAATCAAGAAAAAGAGCCTGAGGAAATGAAATCAAGGGATTTTTCCTCAATAAGTCTTGAGAAATTCAATTCGATGGCTGATTATTGCTCAATAAAAGATTGGTAAAATCTTATTTATTAATAAAAAGCTATTATTCATAATACTTTTTATGTTTTTTTATTAGTAAAATTGAAGAGGAAGATGATATGCAAATTGAAGAAGAGGGGGATAAGAAGGAATTTAATGAGTCCAGTTTTGGGAATGTCTTGAATACATTGAGTTCTTTAGAAAATAATTGATTTCTTTAAAAAAAATATCATTTATCTTGTATTTATTAATTTTTTTTATATAAATTAGACCCTTTTATTTAATATTTTTAATCTTCAGTCCTTTAAATTTGTTTATTGTTAAAAATCTCTTAAATTTCTGAAAAATTTTCTCACTTCTTAATTTAAATTTTGAAAAAAAAAAACCATCCGAAATGAACGCCCAAAAAGACCTGCAATCAGAGAATTTAGAGATTTATGATTATATCAAAGAGTTCCTTAAATTCAATTCTCTTTCTAATACTCTTGAATGTTTCGAGGCTGAAATCAAGACCAAACAGGCTTCCAATAAGGTGACCAATAAACAGCCTAGTATTCTCATGAAAAAAGAAGATCAACCTAGACTTTATAGTCTTTTAAAGTCAGATGGAGCCAAAACCAAGCGAGAAATCAACCTAGAGAAGGAATTCAAGGCTTTTAACAAGAAATATCAACAGATCCTTCAAGCGGGTCGTCAGATCTTTTCCGTCTCAATAAATCTCCTGCAAATGCTTCATTCCATGAAGGAAGTAAACCCAATTTCTCTTAAAATTTCTGAATTTCCTTTAATATTTTCTCTAATTTAAAAGACCTCAAAGAATGAGAACCTTTCAGAAACTCTCGAAAATTATAAGATCCAACTTGGGAAATATCATAAAGTAATAATAAACGAAGGAAAGCCTGAAGGTTATGAGCTTATTACTGAAAGCGTGATGCAAGAACATAAAAGCAAGCTTTTCCAGAACTTCCAAGAGAAAAACATCGATGGAATGATTGAAGTCCTATTGAGTTTAAGGGTAAATGCTCTTCAAATAGCTCCAGAACTCAGGAAAAACCTGGTTTATGAACTTATTCGAAATGACATTTTTAACATCGAGAATTCTGAGAAATTCGATTTCGTGATTTCATTGCTAGATATTAATAATTCTTCTTTAAAACATGCGATCACAAGCCTGATTTCAGTGATTTCTTCGACTTTGAAAGGCGTGGAATATCTCTTCTTTAATAATAATCCAATCATTATTGAAAGAGTCATCAAAATCTTGAAAGATCAGGAAAATGGATCTGTATGTCAAAGGTTTTGTCTCGCAATCCTACAGAAATGCAGCATTAAGGAAAGCCTCATACCAACCTTTGTTAAGATGGACATGATCAATTGGGTTATCACTTTGTTGAAGAAATCGTTTAGCAGCAAAATCCATGTTTTTTGCTTGGATTTCTCATCAGCTATGCTGGCCAATGTCATTCATACGCCTTCCACCATTCAACATTTGGAACAAAGCCCGGAATTCGCGAGAAATGTATTTTTTATGTGTTTTTAGAGATTTTTTTAGATTTTTATGAGAATTCCATGATTTTGATATTTTATGGGATTTCTATTAGATTTTAGGGTTTTTTATAGGTTTTTAGAGGTTTTAAGATTTTACACATCTTTGATTTTCGAGATATTTCTAATCTATTTTTAATGTTTTCTGATGTTTTTTTGCAAGTTGATGGAAGGTCTGTTGAAACTAATAAAGGAAAACATCCCAGTGAGTGTCTTGATGCATCTCCTAATATGTCTTTCCTATTTATCGAAAGAGAATTTCTCTCAACAGATCGAAGCCTGTAGTTTCGTTGATAGAATCAGCGAATTCGTTGAACATTATTCCCAAATCAACACCGCAGGTCTAAATTTCTCTAATAAATCCTTAATTTCTATTCTTTAGAAAATGAAGCTGCAGAAATCGATAAAAAAACAGTCCTCGATTTATGTGCACATATGTTCCATCCGAAAGACACGACCTTGGAAAATAGCGACACTATGGAAATCAATGAATTAAAGACTGAAGATAGGATTCGAGAGTATGAAAATGAACAAGGTGAATTGATATTCGAATGCTTCCAAGATGAAGTCAGCTAAAAGACTTAGGAAAAGTTATTTTTAATGAGGAAATTTTTAGAGGATTTTTAATTATTCAAAGAAAATGAAATTTTTAAAGGTTTTATTTCTAATACATTTTACAAAATTTAATTTTTATTAAAAAAAACCATGTTTTATATTTTTTTGAGCATGTAAAACCATAGCAAGCTCCACATCAAATAAATTAAGTCAGAAGACTGGGGTATTTCATCTTGATTGATCCCCTAGACTCG
>Ga0302186_10001974_pt1 | contig 16263 bp, 10 predicted proteins | sample II_Bog_E1_2_FD_198782 | JGI IMG/M metagenome (GOLD analysis project Ga0302186, IMG submission 198782) | Peat permafrost microbial communities from Stordalen Mire near Abisko, Sweden - II_Bog_E1_1 | ecosystem: Environmental > Terrestrial > Soil > Wetlands > Peat | place: Sweden: Abisko... | reverse complement strand
CAGATGGTCGTCAACCTTCTTACACCATCTTTGAAAATGGAGATTTCTGAAATAAAATATCCCTTTTTGAATTAATTTAATGAAATAGCATTATTTAAACTCCATAGTAAATTCTCGCTAAATTAAAGTAAATTATCACTAAATCATCAGCCATATAAAAATAGTTTCAATTTATTGATTTCAGCTCGATATTATTTTTAATACTTTTAATATTTAATTTTGATATAAACTATTAATGATTTGTAAGAAAGTTAATCTTGGGAAAATTCTTACTTACAATTACAAATAACGTACATAAATCAAGGAAAGACGATACTGATGTGAAAATAATAATAATATAAATTAACAATTAATATCCATAATTTACTTATAAAGAATATATTCATTCTAATTGTTATGATTTGAGATAGATCAATTCAATATTTTCTTTGCATGAATTTTACTGTGCAATCGAAACCCATCAGTCCAGCAAATACAAATAACTCTTTATTCCAGGAGCTCATTGGTAAATGACTAACGCCCCTCAGTTTACCATCAATATGCCACTCTAATAAACCATCAGTTGTGTCTACCATCATCTTAAAAAGCCCTATTTATTGATGTAGACAAGGCAACACTTCATCTCTCCAGATGCCATTTTCACAAATATGACCTTTTTGATTAGTTAAATTACTCCAGTAAGCAACTGAGTTAGGCTGATCAATATCACCGCTTGACTTCTCGCTTTTTCTCTCCTAAGTTAAGAGACCAATCACAATTTCATCATTATCATCGCCATATTTGATAACTGTAGCGATGATTTCCCAGCGCCCAGCTGGAATACTCTAACGGCTAAATACTTGATAGCGTTTGTTTTCATGGTCTATTCTACGAATAGTGCCATCAACGATGTTAAAATGATCAATATAAGGACTGTTATAACTGATATTGAGATAGAAAAGTCGAGCTTCCTTACTGATAAATTAATCATGCAGCTCGGCCATATTTTAGTTCAATGCTATCTTACGATAAGTTTTTAAATTTTTACTATATAATTCCCGAAGAGAGAAAACAACTTCATTTATACCGATTCTATTGGAAGCATCATGCTAAATCATATGAGCTATGAGTTGCCGCAAACTCTAGTTTTCAATAGATAGAAGGAGCTCATTGGACGGGTATTGAATATTAAGTATTTGTGGAATCATAATATCCACGAGATTCATCAATTACCGTATCCTTTTTCCATAGAGAATCTATAAGAATACTACTCCCAAGGACCATATGTCTGAAGCACATGAGTAACCTCCTTGAAACGTTTAGGGAGCCTGATAATCACAACAGCCTTAGAATTCTCTAATGCGACAGCCATTCATCACTGATGAAACTCCAACGTCTGACACAAAAATAGTGCCTTCCTTGAAAAAAATATTCTCAGGCTTAATATCCCGATGAGGAATGCCGAGGCGATGCAAATTTTGAATGATTTCAGCAATTCTACGCATCTCGATCAATTCATCCGTTTCAACTCCTCGACGTATATGAGTTGATAAATTACCTTCTTCATAGTATTCCATCACTATCCCTAACTTGTACTAGCTGAGATCCACAATGTCATTTATTTGAGTAATGCCCATATGTTTGAGCGAATATATGTGTTTCATATCTTTAATCATAACTTGTTTGCTTTTTCCGGGGAGGAGTTCGATGATCTTGATAGCAAAGTGAAAACCATCAGGAGTTGAGCACAATCTTGTTTTTCCATAGCGTCCTTTTCCAAGTTTGAGAACTACGCTATAACCACCCAAACTTTAATTGCCCATAAGAATTAAATAATGAACTATCCTGACAATAAACTGCCCCTTGAACTGATAAAACCAAACATTATATAAATTTTTCTGCTTTTATAGCCATATTACTTAGAATTTATGATCGATTCAATAAATAAAGTTTATGATTTACTTAGCTAATAAAATTTCTGATGTGAATTTATCAACAGAAGTTTATGATATGATAAGATTTGTCTTAAAATCAGCCACCGAGCAATGAATCCAATGCTTTTTACTCATCAAATCCATTTTTTGCAAGCGCTTGCAAAGCCTGCTAACGAGTGAAGCCCATTTAAGCTAAGCGTTTTATTTTTCCTTAATTTATAGCAGGAGACGCATACTTCTTCACCCACTCTTGGGCATGCTCATTAAATTTTTTACGGTTCTCCTTGTACTATGAGGCTACCACTGCATCTTGCGGATCGTTGGGCTCAGGTACAGCCATCAACACTTGAAGTGAAAGCAAAGCGGTCCGTATAGTGAGAGCAGGTGACCATTCATCCTTTAGGATATCTAAACAGATAGCACCGGTTTGTGAGGAGATATTGGGGTGCCATATTTTCGTTTAGAATTTCATCTTGGGCGGTTTATAAGGGTATTCTGGGGGCAAAGTAATATCAATCTGATATACTCCGCCATTATAAGGTGTGTCTTCGGGTCCCTCTATATACCCCTTCCAGTGATGGTGGTCGTTGTTGAATAGCGAAACCTTAACTGTGGATTTCTCTGACTAAACTTAGTGCATTATTACTGTTTTTGCGAATTACTCAAATTCTTTCTTTATTCTCAACTAGTTTTTTTTCATTAATAACACAAGCTAAATTATATAAACTATTCTTAGTATAATTGAGTTTTTATACTGAGATTACTTTGGCGATGGATTTATCAAATTTATCAATAAAAAGAAGTATGAATCTAATATTTAATTATTTTTGCTTTCTATTGAATATTTAGTCAATAACTCATCTTTATTAATTAATTTGCATTTATTCGGAATATTTTATGTATTCGCATTTGCTTGATTTTCCTTACTATTTTCTTAACCATTTCAAACAGCTGTTATTCTAATTTATATTTAAATGAACATATATAAAAGGCAAAGCGTACAAAAACTTGTCATCGATCAAGCTGGTAGCGAAAGACTAGTTCTCAATGATTTAATATTTGGGAGGGATGGAGCATAGGTGATCTCACAACTAGTACCTCAGTACCACACCGGATTATTGCACATCTAAATCAAGGGCAATAACATTGATTCCGAAGGATTTTAAATGATACTAATATCATTGATGCACTGCCCCGGATTAGTATCCATCCAAGCCGAGTGGAACAACATTGGTTCCTCTCCAGCAGGATTAATGGCAATGCTAACTTTAGTACGCAATCTGCGCTTTCTGGAGATGATCGATCTCATAAATAATAAAATCAGCCATCAATCTGCGGAATTACTTGCCGAGATTATTAAGACTAATAGTCGCAATTTAAAAATATTGGATTTAAGATGGAATGATATTGGATAAGTAGGCGCTCAAATCTTATATCCTGCTCTTGCTTTTAACGCTGCTTTGAAATTCATCGGGCTTTAAGATAACAGGATATCCTCAGCAGCCCTACTTCAAATAAGTGACTTCTTAAAGAATACATCTAGAGGCACTCTAAACCTAACTATAAATAATAACAACCAAACTGGCAGTATGATGAGTCAAGTTCAAAATATTTTTCCCATTACAGACGAATATTATCCTAGTATGGACGTGCAAGTCAAGACGAGTCAGATGCGCGCTAAAATCTAGAATTAACAGCAAGAAGCTGCTATTCACCAGGAAAAATTACAACTTTAAATTGAAAAGATTATGCAGAGAATGAGAGTTAAGGGTGCTCAGATGCATTAAACATCAATACAATTCGATATACTTAGAACTTAAAACGTTAATTTGATTAATCGCCTCAGGGAGGCTTAAACTATACTTTCTTCTGCAAAGGAACAATTCTTTGGAGTTGATAAAAATTTAAATAGCTAGAAAAGTGCCATTCGAGCTGAAAAGTATAACATGAACTTGAAGATGCAAGCAATGATGGAAAAAACAGTCCAGATTCATCAAAGATAACTGGAGGATTTAAATGCGGTCATGGCTGACAAATATGAAAGGCTACAGGCTTACTTTAAGGATAGACTCAATGAAAAACGGCAGAACAGGTAAAAAATAACAGAAATCAAGGAAGACATTATTAAATTTAAGCTAAACAAAGAGTCAATCTGGGATAAAGTTTCACTTAGCACTGCCTTGGCAAATAAAAATGCAAGAGAGGAGGAATATCTAATTTTGGAAGACCTTATTAGCAAGGCTGAGGCCAGTGTTAGGACTGAAAGGAAGAAAGGAGAATACCTTGCAGATGAACTAACAAATTTGGTGATGAGGGGATTGAAAAGAGAAGAAAAATTCTAAAAGGATATATATGAGATTCAAAATAGGATTAAATAGTTACATAAGTAAATGACGCTGGCTAATGTTTAGATCGAGGAAAACTCATGTAATTTGGCTCTCAAATAAGCTTATACCATTGAGGAGGAGGCAAATGTGGATCTATGCAGGAGATATGTGAAATATATACAATCTCAGAATAGTGTAAACTTAGATATTGAGAGACTTAAAATTGATTAAAATGGAAAAGCAGATCGTCTTGCAGATTAAATTATATAAATTAGAATCACTGATTTATAAAGAACCATCAAACAGCAGCAAACTCAAAATAAAATGATACAAAACCACTATGAAAAAATTCTAGTGCAGCTCGAAGTTCAATCGAAGAATGCAATTCATTTAGTGCTATTTGAGGGATGATATTTTCATAATTTGATGAAATGAACATAATCTACTTTTAATAATTTAGTATTAGTAATTTTCTTTCTGATAAATTATTTTTATCTATTCGTTATAAGGTGGATAAATATGATGTTTTATCATAAAGTAAAGATACATAGAATGTATTTGGCAAAACAAATAAGAGTATCATTTTACTAACTCCTATTATAGAAATAGGAAGATGATATTATTCATTTGTTTTAATACAGCCATTTATTATATTTTATATTATTTTTATCTGTAAACAAAATAATCTCGTAATTATACTAAATTTGTTTTTTAAAAAAACAGATATTTCTCGTAAGATTTATTTCTTCTATTAATTTAGATATTTGAAAGGAAATCTTTAGTAAATCTATTTTTATAATTAAATATGTTGGAACTAAGTATTATGGTCAAACGCAATTAAAATAGATAAGTCTGAAAAAATCAACTTTCCGTCAGTCCGAACGAATGATCTTTGCATTCAATGAATTGTCAAAACTTAATTGAGATTTAAATTTTCGATTTAAAAATCTAACCCCTTTCACCGATTCTTGAAACTGCTGGTTTTATTTAAAGTATTCAATTTCCTCAATTTCCTCTCTTAACTTTAATCCTTTGGTTTAGGGAAGAAGAGTAAGGCAACCAACTGCAATGATACCGAAAAATGCAAAGAAGCCAAAGAAATTCATAACATTAGCTCCGTTTCTATGCAAAGCTCCAATATAAAGTGGGTTTAAAGCGGCGGCAAGAGCCCCAACTGCTGAAACAGTTCCGAATCCAATGCCACGAGCCCTTGAAGGAAAGAGTTAACAACCGTATATTTGAAAGAAAACATAAAAGAAGGCAATACATCCTCTGAATAAGAAAACCATGACTAATCCTATCATATTCTAAGGACATAAGTCACAGTGAGCTGGTTGAGAAATGAAGGCCAGTATCAATGCAATGAGCACAGATATCAAAAATATAACTTTTCCGAAGAACACTCGCTCAATATGCTCAATGCATAGATAGGCTGGCAAAAAAATGAGTAGTTATGGCAGTTGTATAATGAGATTGTTAGCATATATATTGAATCCGATGTCTGAAATAATTAAAGCAGGACCATAGTACATGGCTGAAATCATCAATGCTAATATGATGCACTCAATTGTTATTTTTCGAAGACTAGTAAATTTGAAGAGATCAATGGCAGTAATATATTTATCTTAAAAATCAGTTTGAAATTCCACTACACTCTCAATGTCTTCCTATTATAGAGTTTATCTTCTGTCCAAGTTAATTTTTCCCACTCTGTTGAGAGCATTCATCGCTTGAATTACACCTTGTTTAATTAAAAATTGAGGAGTTTCTTCTATATAGATAAATATTAGGATTAGTGCTAGAAGGGATGGAGCTGCGACAAAAAAGCACCAGTTAATTCTCCAGTTGTCAATAACGTAGTAAAAGAAAGTCATTACCAATGCTCCAACTGTAAAGAACATCTGCACAATTACTGAGTATTTTTGCCTCTTTGTGTTACCCACAGTTTACGCAAAAAAGCAAAAAGTAATATTGATGGCTACGTCACATCCGCAACCACTTAAGAAAAGACCAACAGCAACAACGTATATATTAAAGCCAATTGCTACTGTAATGCTACCAAATGTGCATAACGCCCATGCTGCTAAGAGGGATATTCTGCGACCAAAATTATCTGCAAAAAATGAAATAACGAAATATCCTACAAAAGCACCAATATAAGGACAACTACTGAGAAAATCTATTGTGGCAGATTATTTGCAAAGATATTTTTCGTTAGTTGCTATTGATATATAAGAGTTATCCTCCGTTCCAAAGAATTTTTACCATTACTCTTCCGGTAGCTGGCAAACATAGCTAATACAATCTCGATTACTAACAATCAGCCCATTAGCTTGACAATCGAACCTGCGATTTCTAAAAAGAAAAGGGGCACTGAGAAGTATGTTGCCTGTGATAAACCAGCAGAGCATGAAGATAAGTAACATACTAAACTGATATCGTCCACTATCGCCGACTCTCTCAATGAGGTTAAAATATGTTTTTGGAGGTAGTTAATTTCCTGTTGATCTGATTATTCGATCTCGGTCTTATTAAATGAAGAACATAATATCCCAATCTATTATATTTGAATTTAAGTCAGCAAAATGTATTTTAAGCTATTCTTTTGAAATGTTATTTTGATTGACCATGATTAAACTTTGGGAATCCAATTTTTGTCTTTGGGTGTATGGACTATTATTTTGTGAGTTAAAGAAATTGAGAAAATTAAACAACATAAATCCAACATATTTTATCTTACTTATTGATATATGGATATTATTATTTATAGCTTTGAGATACAGTAGCATTATATTAAATATTTATAATGTCGGTCCTGGCAAAAATACAGAGCATCCTCAGCATGCTCAAAATATTTTATTGGTTCACTTTCATCGCATTCATTAAGGCCGTCTTCAAAGGAAATATCACTTTGTAACTCAATTTTTAGTTAGAACGTCTTAATTTTGGGCAGAATAATGCTCTCGATACTTTAAAATTAAACTGTTAAAGTGCAGTAATTCCTAGCCTCTCTATCGAAAGGAAAGAGCACTTATTCTTACCAATCATCGTAGTCAGGCAGATTTCTTTATTCACAACGTTATCACTGACCATCAATGCAATTTTTTAGCCAGGTAACTATTATCAAAAGCAGATTAGCAGTGGCTTTTCTCTTTCTTTTCTTTTCACTGACATCATATGATATAGTATGGTTTTTTAACCGATCAGGACATACTAATCCTGAAAAGTAAATAACATATGAAACAGATTTAACGAATGGCTAGATAAAAAATTTATTGAATCACCAAGGCCTCTTTTATTAGTCTATCCTGAAGGTCATAGAATGGGTGCAACAACAAGCGTCAGTAAGGACAATATAAAATCTGGCATGATCAGAGTACATCTAATTCTATTTAGTACGGTTATAGGAAAAATCTTCCATGCCAGTTTTTGATGTCTTTCGGAAACTAAAAAGTGTTTAACTAAAAAAAGTTGTCGTTAGGGTGGGAGGAGCCTATTTATTTTAGTTTTTCTAAAATTTATTTGCCCAAGGACTACAAGGATGAAAATTAATTTGTTAAAGTGATCAAAGAGGAATTCACGAATTATTTCGATGAGATATACAAAATATATAGGGACAAGGAAGAAGCTGTCTTAGTCAGAGATTTTGCCATTCATGCTTAGAAATTGTGATAGACAAAGAAAAATAAATAATTTCCTTTTATGCATGAATATAAAATATAACAATTAAGTCAACAGCTTGTACTCATATTCAATAATATTTGTTAACAACATCGGCTTGTATTCAGGGGGTTTAAAATAAAATATCTATAAACTTTTTATATCGACACCTTCCAGTAAGGCTGCTAAATTTTACATCAAAAATATGGTGTGATTATTATCCTGCAAGGACGATAATTAATATTTATAATGATTTCAAAATAGGCAGAGAATTGCTTTAACTAATTAAAGAACAGGCGCAAAATTAACGAAATAGCATAAATTATTGACAATTATCAAACAATAATGCCTCCAGAATTGCCTCCTTTATAAAAATTAAATCAAACCATCACAAGCAATATTTTTTACAATACCAACTCCTTTGTGCCATCACCAGATCTCATCAAATCGTACCAATAAACATTTTCAAAAGCCAATCAAAACGAAAGAATCGTTAATACTACCAACTATAAACTGAAGGCTAATTTCAGTCAAGCAAGTCAAAAGCACAATATAATTGAAAATTAAATGATTGGCTGGCCCAAGGGCGACCAAGCTGTTATAATTGAAGGGCGATAAGAAACCATTCTAAAGCAATTACAGGACGGTCAAATAGAAACAACAATTCCTCAAATGTAAAATACTCTTTTTAACCACTAACTGTCTCATCTGGAACATAAAAATATAACCATTTAGAATACTCTGCCTCTTAGTGAATGGAAAAAAATACGTGAAAAATTGAATCCAAAAAGACCAACCAAATGATAAGTTGTATAAACTATCACTTAATTTTAATTGTTAATATAAAATCACATATAATAGTCTTAAAGCTATAGTTCACTTTATTTTTGAGTCAGGGCAGCCATCAATGAGCTATCCTACAGTTTGCAACTGAAATAGCTGAAGTATTTGATTTTAAATGATGTTATCAGGGAGTAGTGATTTTATTCTTGATCTTGAGCGATATTTGAGATCATTATTCTTTAGAACTTAGAGTGTAAAGATTAAATCATGATGATATGGTTTTAATACCACCACAGTTTGCTTAAGATAGAGGTTTTTTATCTAATATTTATTTGAGCATTGCTGCAATACTGATAGATTAATTAATCAAGGCGATATTATCTCCCCTCAACTGTTGAGATTATATTATATTCATTTTACTAACTAATTATCAAGCTAGAGCGAGTAATAACCAGCCAAAACAGAATTAGCATTTCACACTCATGATTTTTTGCTTTTTGTGTTAATTCAAGAAGCAATAGATGTAAAAATATAATGGAATGCGATGAACGGCCTTGACATTATACTACTTTTTAGATCAGATTAATGATATCTTTTTATAGAGTATCAGTGTCTATCACTTTGTTTTTCAAGATGGCTGTTTTAAATTTGCCATGCTTTTGAACAAAATTATCATTTTGGGTCTAAAGGCACTATTTTTAAAGATTAAATACAAAAGATTGTTGTTAATTTAATTCACAATTGACAGACGAAATCGACCCTTTCATTATTTGTATTAATTATTACCATTCTTAAGTATTCCATGATTGCTTCGAGATCCTTTCAATATAATTCACTAATAGACTTTTATCAATATCTTTTATAATATCGTAACCTCTCTTTAAAAGCCAACTTAAATATACTTGGATGTCTGATATCTTATGCGTGATCAGACAATCAACCATAGCAGTCCACAGATCTTTTTCTAAGGCTTTTAATTTTTAATTTTGTTCGTATTTTTATTCGTTTTCATGTATTGACAGTATTAGTTTATTGAGTCCTTGAAGACAAAAACTCATCTACTTTTATTGATGGCAAAGTATGCAGAATTTAATAATAATTTTCCAATAATTCTATAAATTCAATTTGATTTTTGATGATTCCGACAGTTAAGAAATAATTTTCCATGAATTTTAATAGTTTCTGCAATTAAGATATGCCTTTGTGAGTATAAAACTAACGCTCTGAGAATAATCTATAATTTTATTTTGAAGAGAACAATGCTTAAGGTCTTCTTCTGCAATAGTTGAGTATTATCTGATATTCTTTAAATAACGATTACAGTATTTTATTAATAAGGCATACTATTGCTTTTAAAATAAGAATTTTATGCAGTCATAAAGCTCATAGACGCCTAAGTCTATTTACTTTTAATGATAGAACTTTAATAATTAACTGGAAGATTCAGATCTTTTGTAGAGTTATAAAAGCCTTTTATGAAGAGAAGAAACTATTGACTGTTTCTATGTAAAATAACTCACCATTTTTTTAATACAAGCGATACCCTTTGAGTATTAATGATTCTTCTACCAATAATAGCTCATAATAAACAAAAAGTTATGATACATCTTAATGTTTGTTGTTTAGAGGATGTCAATGGTTTTGATGACAAATATTTCTTATAAATCAGAAAGTTTGTTTTTTTTGTTTTGATATGTAAACTAAATTAGACTTAAAAATAAGTTTAAAATATGTAGTTACCCATATTGAGATAATTCTTTCAAAACTGGGGAACATTTTTTTTATACTTAGGGTTTTTAAATGATTTGTTTAGCCTTATTGTACATCTGAAGGAGATATGGGATTCGTTAAAATTGCCATTTTACAAAATCTTATTTGCTTATTTTAGTTACCAAATTAGTCATTTAATTTGATTACAACTAAGTTACGCCATTTTATAAAGAAGTAGCTGCCTAATCGAATATTAAAAAAGCTTTTTTTGCAGATTGGCAATTTAAATGATTTAATTTTGTTTTGCTATTTTTGAGTTTGTGCAGTTGAGATATTCTTGAGGATATGGCTGATTCCTCCTATTTATTGTCCGTTTTCATTCGTAAATGAAGTAGATTATGGAGAGGAATGATTAAATATTCCGAGTGAGTTCCATATAATTGTTCTCTGATTTAAATACATCTCAGATAATGAGCTTATGCTTCTGAAACTAAACCTAAATGTTAATAGTTTCGACCTTACTCCAATTCAATAACACTTAATATCATTGATTTCTTAGCTGAGTAATTTCTACATTTTTTCAAATGGCCAAGAGCTCGATAAAACTCGCATTATCGCCAGGATATTTTGGCTTGATCAAAGTGCCATCTCATTTTATCAATATTATTTCCTACTTTAATATTTTGAAGAGCATTTTCAAACTATATTTCTTTTTTTACTATGTTTTTCTAAAGAACTATTTTTTGTTTTTGAGAATGATGAAAAAAACTCTGATTTTACTCTTTATTTTTGTTTTAAATATGTTTTTGATTTAGATTGTATGTTTGATCAAGACGAAGCTGTTCTAATGATATCCGCTCTAATAATATAATGGACTACTTTTATGTTTTTAATTTATTAGCAATTGATTAAAATTGTAAATGTAATAATTAATTTGAACTGGAACTTCGATTTATTGCTTCATAAAAGCGTATTAATCTTTCTGTTATCTATTTGTTTTATTCAAAATGAAATTCCTTTTAAAATGCTTTTTGATACGCCAATTTAAATTCACTTAATTATTTAAAATACAGAGTGGAAAGGACATATATATGTTGCAAAAACTAATTTACTTCGGCATTTAACTTTTAGAAAATGAATTAATCTTAATTTTATATTTTGTATATCTGTTATAAAACTGTTTTGATTTCAGCAATATTCTTTAAATAGATGTTGTCTTTAACTGATGTTACCTTCAGTTGCTGAATATCTGATGACCCTAAAAGGGAAATATCCCATTTATCTCTTAATAGCATAATAAATGAGTTATGTTTGCAACTAACAGCGAGATTAGAGATATTTATTTCTTCCAATACAATATGATGATGATGCAAATCATTGATAATATTCTTATAATGAGATACAATATTTGTTTTGACTTCTTTATTTTTTGGTTTTTAATGCAGCCATTGGCTCAAACTAATTGTTATTTATCCAATATTAATTCCAAACATTTCTTAATTTTTTATAAATATGACTCCATCAAACTAACCGAGAAACGAAGAATCAATATACTCTCCAAACTTCATCTCATTCATTTTTTTTCTAACAGCAATTTATTTGATCCAATGTTCCAAATGGTTTACTTTTTTTATCATGATTGTAGAATCATCTTTCATAAAAGTGCCAATACAATTGACTCCAACTTTGGGAAAGGCGATTAGAATACTAACTTATTAGTTGTGTGGAAAGCGAAAGATATATTATCTAAAATATTCATAATTATGAATGCATTCGATTTAAAATGCGGATTGGTTTGTTCTCTCATTTTTCTTTTACAGATTACGCATTAATTAAATTAATAAAGTAAAGTTATTTAAGTTTATCCTTTAATACAGATTCTCAATACAAAAGATTCTTCTTCAACAGATTTATAAACATGTTAGATTTAAATAAGGGCTTAATTCAATAGTATGGATTATAGAATTATTTAGTCCTTAGCAAAAAGTATCAATTGTCAATCAATTATTTTAATAAAGTTCCTATTTTATTTTATTATTTAACTTGCATCAAATAATACTTTATCCTCACACTATTGATATATTATCATTTTGATTCAATAATACTTTGTTCAATACAAAAGATTAAATCAATTGCTCAAAGTTCATTATTATCAAAATTCAAGTCTTGAAGAGTAACATTCATTTTTTTTTATTTAAAAATTTCTTTGGCCAGTTAAGCACCACTTAAATGACATCCAATTTATTTTGTCAATTTTGAATAGAGTTCTATAGTGGCTTTACGACTATAATTTTGCCGACAGTAAGGGCAATTCTTCGTAACGAAATATTTACCTGCTGCTTTTTAAACCATTATTCTAAGCAATTAGAATGAAAGATATGTTTGCAATAGCAAACTCGGATTATCTCAGATTCTATAATAGAGCTTAAACAAATAGCACATTCATGGTCGTATTTTTCTTATTATTATTTGTCAACAATTTTTGTAAAAGAGGAAGCTTCATTAAAAAAGACCATCCTCTTTACTACAGGTGGAAAATACAGATTAATTTACTCTTGATTTAATTATTGGGAGCCGGGCCTAACCAATGAAGGGGCTGCTGCTATTTGTTATTGATTTCTATATCTTTTAATCAAAATAACAACTAGAATTATTATAGATAATAGTAGAAATCCTCCAACTATTCCGATCACAACTATTAGAGTATTGACACTGCTATTTATTGAGTATGTCATTTAAATGTTTACAGGTGAACCTCCATTAGTATTTATCACTCCAATAGATATTGAATATTGTTTATATGAAATATTGTTGAAAATTTATTCTCTACTTTATGAAAAAATAATTTTTCCTTCACCGTTATTGGATGATAAATAGTTTACTATTCCCGCCAGTTCATGATCGTACTTTGCATGTTGGAAATAGACCATCACTCCACCGTTTCTAACGTTTATTTTTAAAGAAATGCTGTTTTCAGCTGGAATGGAAAAATAACTATATGAACTGATAGGCAATGATATCGAAGTTGTTGAATCAGCCTTTAGCGGATGAGAGGGTATTGTGCAGAACACTCCTTCGAACGTAGCTGGACAACTAAAGCAATAATTAGTTAATTTATAAGTTGGGTATGGTAGACAAGAAACCAGCCAAGTACTTGATTCACTTACTATTATTGTGTATGAGCTTGCTGTCCATGGTTGGAAGTTAATGATCTAAAAGTAAACAGTTCGGCCAATGCCAGGATTTGACAGCCAAGCATACTGATGGCGCCCAGTCGTTAATCCTTCATAATCATACTCAGTTGAAAGAATTGGATCGACATCAAGCCATTCATCTCTGTTGGTTGAAGGGGTGTATTGAGAATCTTTCATTGTTAATAATATGGGATTGAACAGATGTGATTTAGCTAGCATTGCATGAATATAAGTGTGATGGCTGGTGATAATGTAAGTATGACTGTTTGATGCGACTGGAGGAGACTAGATAAAATAAATCTTACAAAGACGGAAGAAATATTCAACTGTGATGATTGAAAAATCAATAGGCGCAGAGTTAATAAAATAATAAGCATAATTATTATGACTTGCTATTTCATATCAGCTCATTATATTATTTTTCAATGATTATCTATTATATTTTCGGAGATGTTCTGCAAGTCATTCTAAAATTGACTCTCTTCGAATTTAAAAAAAGAGCATTGACTTCAACAAAAATTGGTTATTTATTTTTTCAATACTCAACCTTTACTCTTGCGTAAGCACAGGGTCACTTCTTTGAAGAAAGAAAAAATTCTTAATGTCTTTTATATTCTATAGGAACAATTAAATATTTGATGAATTCTACAAAGATCAATAATTAACATAAAAAAGATAAAAAAAATTTATAAAAGAAACAGAATTAATGTTCTATTAACCACAAAAATACTTGAAGAAAAGATAATTAAAAATTACCTGTCTAGAAAAAAGAAAATTAGGAAGTAGAATAATTCTTTAAATGCCAAAGGCTCAAAACAAATAAACTGAGTATTCATCCCCCATAGTCTAAATATTTAAAATCATGAGCAAAAAGATGGATTATTTTATTGCCTATAATAAATCAACCAGCGAATCATTCGATAATAAAGTATTCAATATGGTAATAGCATCATGACATGAAAAGAATTAAAGGAAAAAATCCTATTTTGGGCAAAGTTTAAAAAACAAATATTTATTTATTTTCATTGTTGAAAAAATAGGGTGATAGATTTCACGATATTTTAATTCCATCGATTTTTACATTGTTGATATTAACAGGAAATATTTAATTTCTAAACTTATTAATTTCATATGGTTTTTTACTCTCGATATCTCCCTATTATCAGTTTTGTTGCTGGTATCAGTGCTCTTGTTTTCCAGACAACCGTGCTCTATCCATGGCATAATGAACTTGATGCATAACTAAAAAGACTCAAAGAACAAAAGGAGTTACAAGATCACAAACTTGAATAGTACAATTCGCAGAAGATGGACAGAATACACGGGCTCGAAGTCAGACTGAATCATCTTATTGAGATAGAATACTAAAAATTAAGCAAAACCCAAAAATGATTGATTGGACTGTATTATTCCTATTAAAAGAGGCAAACTAATTAATTATGATTGCAGACAGATGAGGGTATTGAATTGAGGCCATAAAGACTAAGAAGATGAATGAAGTCCTCTTTTTTTTATTGAAAATATATATGAATGCTCTATCTAATCTCTATTTTTCAATTAATAATCTATCTTCTAATATCCTTCATCAATATGCTCGTGCTTTTGCAGATAATCAAAGAATATATTGATTAGAATATTTTAAAATCACAGAAATAGAGCACAATAAATAACATTGCTAAGCTCCATGCTAACTGTACACAATAAATTCATAGATGCCATGAAATGTCTATTTGTTCCTCTCCAGGAATATAAATCTAAATTTTAATTCATATTATCTCTAATGTACCTGACACCAGAATAAATGGAGAAAATGGATATCGGACAACCCCTTCAAGTGTCATAAAAAAGCAAACATCGATTATATCTCTGTTGGCGCAACACGAAGGGAAACGAATGTAAAATGATTGGACCTGAGACTAAATGTTTCTGTAATCATAAATTTAAAGATCATTAATACTTAAATCCAAAAGACAAAAAAGCTCCCTGCTCAGCACCCAAATGCAAATGCAAATCCTTTGATTATATTCCCTCGCATGGAGCTTACGATTTTAAGTGTCTATGCAAGCACTCATTTAAATAGCATGATTGCGAAAAGAAGTTATGCATGAGAGAAAATTGTAAACAATGCAATGGATTTTCAAGTGCATGGACGTGCTCCTGTGGATCAAAGTTCATTGATCATTAAACTATCACAGAAACATATGCATAGCGAAAAGAAAAAGGAAAGACTCTCAATGATATGGGAAGATTAAACGAATAGCTAAATCACTTAACAGAAGAGGGAAGCTTATTGAGGCCTATTAAAATGGATCCATAAGAGCGAGTAAAGCAAAAACAGTTTAGTAATCCTTATATGTCTAAGAAAGGTCCATATAGTCATGAACAAATTCAATAAGAAGAACTGGAAGAATATAGAATTGATAGAAAGCGCAAATGAATAAATATGAATAAAGAGGAATATTTTTTTCCAAATACAGATAAATAAATAAAAATCAAGCCTCTCAAAACATAGCTTGAGAAAAAATTACAAATAGATAGATAGATAAATTTCACAGACAATCATGTCGTGTTTCCTATCAATATTTTTAACTTATTTTTACTTTTTTTTAATTCTTAATTCATAAAAAGAAAAATTTAAAATATTAAAAAATTAAAAGATTATTAAATGAAGTTGCA
>Ga0302186_10001973_pt1 | contig 16268 bp, 10 predicted proteins | sample II_Bog_E1_2_FD_198782 | JGI IMG/M metagenome (GOLD analysis project Ga0302186, IMG submission 198782) | Peat permafrost microbial communities from Stordalen Mire near Abisko, Sweden - II_Bog_E1_1 | ecosystem: Environmental > Terrestrial > Soil > Wetlands > Peat | place: Sweden: Abisko... | reverse complement strand
TGCTCAGGTGATGATGTTCTCGATCAAGATTCCAGCGAATGTGTGGCTTGTGACGTTTCTTGTGACACTTGTTTCGGTCAAGGTCCAAACAAATGCTCCAGTTGTAATTCTCCAAGCATTCTGGGAAGTGATAACAGTTGCTTCCAATGCCACCCGACCTGTCAGACTTGTTCAGGTCCTGGAGTAAATCAATGTCTCACCTGCCCAACACCATTGGTCTTTAACTTGCTTGATTCCACTTGTCTGCATTGTGACAATAGTTGCGCAACTTGTTCCGGTCCTCATCCCGACGAATGTCTTAGCTGTAATTCTCCATATTCCTTGACCAGTCAATATGAATGCATCTTATGTGATTCTTCTTGCAATGGATGCACTGGTCCTAATCCCAACCAATGTCTTGGTTGTAACTCCCCTGCATTTTTGACTTCAGTTAATGAATGTGTGGTTTGTGATAACACTTGTGCTACTTGTGATGGCGAACGCCCAAATAACTGTCTAACTTGTTCTGATAATTTAACTTTTATTCCAGACAGCAATTCTTGCATTGAATGTGATTCTACCTGTCTGACTTGCGATGGTGAAGGCCCAAATCACTGTTTAACGTGTTCTAATGAGTTAATCTTTATTTCAGCAGACCAATCTTGCATTGAATGTGATTCTACATGCCTGACTTGTGATGGCGAAGGACCCTATAACTGTTTAACCTGCTCTGATCCTGGAATCTTTATCCCTGAAGATCATTCGTGCATTGAATGTGATTCTAGCTGTCAGACTTGCAATGGTGTAGGCCCAAATAATTGCACCAGTTGCGCAAGTCCTCTATTATACTGGGAAGAAGATAATTCATGCTACACATGTCATTATACTTGCGAAACCTGTGATGGTCCAGGTGCTTATCATTGTTTATCCTGTAGTAATAATCAGGAGTACTATGCGGTTAGCCATTCATGCATTACATGTGATTTCAGTTGCGCCACTTGTGACGCCGAAGGACCAAATGATTGTTTGAGTTGTTATAATCCTCAAGTTTTGAGTTCTGAAAACTCATGTGTTGATTGTGATGACTCATGTGCCACTTGTGTTGGAGAAGGACCAAACAATTGTACCAGTTGTAATAATCATTTAGTGGTATTTGACGGTACATGTGTTCCATGTGATTCATCTTGTGCCACTTGTGATAGTTATGGACCTAATGGCTGTTCAAGTTGTACCTCTCCTTTGGTATATGATGCTGTTAATCAGGCTTGTGTTCTTTGTGACAACTCTTGTGACACTTGTGATGCTCCTGGTCCAAATAGTTGCACCAGTTGTGAAGCTCCATTAATGCTTAATGAAGAGACTAATTCTTGTGACACATGCCATGTGACTTGTGCGACTTGTGATGGTCTTGGCCCCAACCATTGTCTTAGTTGTAGTTCTCCAATGGTATATGACTCTGATACCGAATCTTGCGTTGGCTGTGATTCAACTTGTCTTAGTTGTTATGGAACTGGCCCAACTCATTGTTTAACTTGTCAAGAACCATTAGTTTATGATTATGATAATACTGCATGTGTTCCTTGTGATCCTTCATGTGCAACTTGTGATGGCCTTGGTCCTGATCAATGTCTCAGCTGTAACAGTCCTTTGGTCTATGATACAGTAACCCATTCTTGTGTTGAATGTGACTCAACTTGTTCAACTTGTGATGGCCCTGGACCTAAGAGTTGCTTAACTTGCAACAGTCCTCTGGTGTTCGATTCTTTAAATAACGCCTGTGTTGAATGTGATTCTTCTTGCTCAACTTGTGATGGTCCGAGTCCATTCAACTGTCTTTCCTGTGATAGTCCTCTGGTCTTTGATGATGACCTTCACGCATGTGTTGAATGCGACAGTTCATGCGAAACTTGTGATGGTGCTGGCTCAAATAATTGTCTTACTTGTGTCTCTCCCTTAATTTTCGATAAAGACCTAAGCTCTTGCGTTGCATGCGATGATACCTGCCTTACTTGTGAAGGTAGTGGCCCAAATCAATGTCTAAGCTGTGCTGATCCTTTAATTTTCGATGAACCCAATCAGGCATGCGTATCTTGTGACAGCTCTTGTTGGACATGTGATGGACTTGGATCTCAACATTGTGTGACTTGTTTTTCACCTCAGGTTTTGAATGACAATCATGAATGTGTGTCTTGTGACGATTCTTGCTTGACTTGTTCAGGTCCAGCTTATAACGAATGTGTTTCTTGCAAGAGCCCTCTAACTTTAAGTCCACAAAATGAATGCTTCGTCTGCGATTCAAGCTGTTTGACTTGTAGCGGTCCTTCAAATAGTGAATGTGTATTGTGTTCAGATGGTTTCTATAATGAGAATGGACAATGCTTAGCTTGTGACGCTACATGTGAAAGCTGCAACGGACCAAACCCCACTGATTGTTTGTTCTGCAATACGGGATTCTTCTTAAATCAAAGCGTATGCTTACCTTGCCATGATTCTTGTGAAACTTGCTGGAATGAGCAAATCAACGAATGTAGCAGTTGTCATGATAACAGCCATTATTTGAGAAACGGTTATTGTTGTGATAATTCTTGTAACACTTGCAATGGTCCAAATGAAGACAATTGTCTCTCTTGTACAAACCAAGGAGGACTTTTCTTATATGAAGGCAGATGTGTAGTTTGTGATGAAACTTGCGATACTTGCTCAGGACCTGACCCAGATCAATGTCTAACTTGTATCTTTCCTTTGCAACTCCATGGAAACAGTTGCTTCAATTGTGATGACTCATGTCTCACTTGTTCAGGACCTTCTACAACTCAATGTACTGCATGCTTCAATCCTAAAATCCTAGCTAAAGATAATAGCTGTGTCATTTGTGATTCTAGTTGCTTAACTTGTGATGGAGCTACAAATTCTGATTGTACTTCATGTGCTTTCCCTTTCTTATTATATGAAGGCCAATGCGTAGAATGCGACTCATCATGCGAAAATTGCGTGGGACCTTTACCAAGCCAATGCACAACATGTGTTCTGCCTTCGATATTGGAAAATGGATATTGTGTTAATTGCACTGCCGATTGCTACACTTGTCATGGATCAGGGAATGACCAATGTGATCAATGCAACACTGGTTTCGCAATCACAAACGGCCAATGTCTCCCTTGTGATACTTCTTGTTATACTTGTCAAGGAACTTCCGCAGGCGATTGTTTGAGCTGTGATGCGACCCATCACCTCGATGATGGAAGATGTTGTGATTTGTCTTGCAGTACGTGTTTTGGACCGAATGCTGGTAATTGCTTATCCTGTTTTGACCCTACTGAAGTTAATGATAATGGTTTTTGTACACATTGTGATAACAGCTGCTCAACTTGTTCAGGACCTAGCGCCAATGAATGTTTAACCTGCACAAATTCAACTTCATTCCTTCTAAATGGAGAATGTGTGCCATGCCATCCGGACTGTGAGACTTGCACTGGACCTAGTGAAACTAATTGTTTGAGTTGCACCTATCCAATGATATTAAGAGGTGACGGCCAATGCAGTTCTTGTCACCCAGATTGTTTTGATTGTACTGGACCTAATGACGATGATTGCACCTCTTGTCAGGACACTCTGGCATTTTTGCTTGACGGTAGATGTATTATTTGCGATGCAAGTTGCGCAACATGCCAAGGAAACGGCCCTCAAAACTGTACCTCATGTGATGAACCAGCTATATTTAACCAGGACAGTGGAAGTTGCATTGTTTGTGATTCTTCTTGTCTTAGTTGTAGCGGACCCAATGCTGATGAATGCACAGATTGCCAATACCCAGCATTGCTAATTGGAACTCAATGTATAACCTGCGATCCTACCTGCGAGCATTGTTTCGGACCAAACCCTGACCAATGTCTTTCCTGCGACGATCAACATAATATGGTTGGGAATAGATGTTGCGATGACAGTTGTTTGACCTGCACTGGTCCAGCAGACAATCAATGTTCATCATGCAGTCCTGATCATTTTCTAGCGAATGGTAGATGTACACAATGTGATGAAACTTGCGAAACTTGCTCAGGAAATGGAATTTCTCAATGTCTAAGTTGCAATGTTACAATGAGACTTTCCGTAGATGGAAACTGTTGTGACAAAACATGCAGAAAATGTTCAGGACCTGGAGCAAATCAATGCATTAGTTGTATAAATGGTTATAATTTGAATTCAAAGACAAATCAATGTATTCCAACTTTCAAACAGTGCAATGACCCTTGCAATACATGCTCCACTGGTAACAAAAGCAACTGTACAAGTTGTCTTGTAGGCTATTCTTTGGTTCATGGAACTTGCGTTAAATGTGATGCATCATGTCAAAGCTGCATCGGAACTGGCATTGATCAATGTGCCACATGCGACAGCAATATGCATTTCGACAATGGACATTGTTGTAGTTTTAACTGCAAGTCATGTTCTTCACCATACAATTGTAGTGTATGCAACGCGACTCAAACCCTCATGTCAGATAATTCTTGTGGTTCTTGTGATCAGACTTGTGGAACATGTTATGGACCCTTCAATACTCAATGTTTGACTTGCTCCAATCCAAGTCAATCCTCAATTGGTGGTGTTTGTTGCAATTCGGTTTGTGGAAGTTGTCAACCTGATACTCCAGATCAATGTACCACTTGCAAATTGGGTACAATATCTTCTCCTGCTGATGGAAAATGCATTGCAAGTCCTAATGATATGACTCAGTATATTGCCTTTGATGATCCACCAAGAGTTTTCAACGTTACAAGTATAGTCAATCCCAACATCTCTCAAACCGGCGATATTGTCATTGGTATTTGGACAAGATTCTTGACTTATATCCCCAAAACCATCTCCTGGAATGGCAATCATGTCCTTTTCAAGTTGTTCGCTAATTCACAAGCTGAACAAGCTTCAGGATCTGCCAGTTTAGCCGCTTATGTAACATCCAATGGATATGTCTTTGAAACTTGGAGTAACGGTAAACTAGTCAGAAACTCCATCACTGTGCCAAATGGATCGTTAGAAAACACTTGGAATTTGGTGGTCTTGTCCTTCAACAGAGCTGCCAATACCGTCACTGCTTATGTCAAGGTTGATAACAATGCCAGCAATGTCTTATCAATAGTGGTTTCTTCTTCAGTCACTCAAGAGAAGGTTGGTTCTATCCTTACAGCCTATTTCTGTCAAGACAACAATGCCCAGAACATCGGTTTCAATGGTCAGATGTCCAGTCCTGCGGTCTTATATGGAAAAAATATCGCACAAAACCTCATGACAATCTGGGATGGATATTTCCCCTTCTCCAATGATAGAGCAAATGCTCCACCAGGATTCTTTACTCTCAACAATTTGATCCAATCAGTCGGTGATCAAGATGACTATCCCACGAAATTTTCAAGCGAGTTCCTTGAAGCCCGATCTTACTCAATTGCAGGATGGTTCAAATATAGACATATGAGTCCTATTTCATCAAATAACAGTTTAGAACACATTTTGTTTGAAATGGACCTGGATTCGAACTTCTCATCAATCGATATCTCAATTTCCCTGTTCCCTTTCAATCAAACCATTAAATTATCTTACACCCCAGCGTTGACTAATGCTCCTGTGGTCAGTTTTTCAACTGTGCCTGCTGGATTTAATTACCAAAACCTAGAAAACAAATGGATCTTTGCATACATAGGATATAATCATGACAAGCATATGTTGAAATTAGCAGTTCATTTCCTCAACTCCAGTAATTACAATTTTGTCACTGTTTTCAAAAATGTTGATCTCTACACTCCCTTCTTCTTTGGCATTAATGTTGGCGGTGTATCTACTCTGGGAAACAATGGAGTGTTGGGTGGGATTTATGCTACTACCAGTCCTGACAATTATACCACACTTACTCAGTTCGAGACTGCCTTCCCTAATGTCCTTGAAACTCCAAGTGTTCTCCAAAACATCACTTTGATTTCCAGCGAAAGCAATTTGACAACCAAACAGGTCTTCCAAATAAATCAGAGCAGCGGAGTGAGTGAATATGGATTCTATTTGTGGTTTAAGCCCGCATTTGGAGCTCAACAGGAGACTCTTGTTTTGTCAGTTCAATGTCAGGATAACAACGTGTATAGAGACATCATGACTTTGAGAGTGTTAAATAGCAACAATTCATTCGTTATTACAACTTATGGTGTTGATGGAACGGGAACTGCGAAAGGGGTAGCTCAAACTGTGAAGCTGAACAATTACCCGGACAGCAAAATGACTTACTTCTATTTTGGTTACAAACAGGATATGCAGACTCTTTTTTATTTCTTCAACAACGGAGGTGAACAACAAACCGGCAACATCACTGGAATTTTACATTATTCTTTACCTGATCAATTGACAGTGACCATATTTGACACTGATAGATTTATGAAGAGCACTGCTGTTAGTGGCGTGATAGTGGAAGTGGAAAACGCAGTTGGGTATGTTGGTCCAGGGTCTTATATTACCAATGGACATTTGACAATTTCTAATTGGCAAACATTGGGTGGAGATACTACTGCAATGACTAACACATTGGTGAGTTCAACAAGTTCTTCTTCATCAGTATCAACAAGAAAAGCAAGATAATCAATTATTAAGTCATTAAAATAAGAGTTTTTTTTAAAATAGGTTAAAACAAATATTATGAATTTCAACCTCATTTAGTCTTAAATAGACATTTTTTTTTTTTTAATTCATTTCTTCTCAAAAAATTCATTAAAATTATTGCCAAATTCTTAAAATTTCAGAAAAAATAATAATTAAACTTTCAAGATTTAAAAACTCCACTATCCTTTAATTCCCTCATCCAGAAAATTAAGCCATGATTCCAGCTCGCGAATTCATGAAAGACCAAGAAACCTCAAACAATTGTCGTGCTAACTCAGAAAAAGACAAACATGGCAACAAGTCTTGTTCCGTTTCCTCAATAAACCTAAAGGACCCTTTGAAGGAATTATTGCCACCAAATTACGTGCCTAAGAAATTGGATTTCAGTAAGAATGAAGGAGAAGCAGAAAGAAAGAATTCTGCTTACTTAAAGAGAAAATGGAGCCATAACATTGAAAAGAAGCCCTTGTAATTAGATTAATCGAAGTTTTGTCTTAATGTTTTTATTAACTCCAAAGAGACTTGAAAGTCAGAAAGGAGTTCATTTTAGATAATAAAGGGCTTTGGAAGAATAACACAGATTTCGCCTTTGACGCAAAGGATTTCATAAACAAAAAGCTCAAAACTGAAGAAAATAAAAACATGGTAGAACTAAGCAATCATGGATTGACTTCAAAAGGCTTTGAAGGATACGATCTAATCAAGGTAGAGTTAATTCATTTTAGCCTCTTTAACCGTAATTAATAAGATTCAGAAGAAAGAAAACGATCTGACTTTAATGGTGAAGGACAAATCTGTGCAAGAATATTTTAGTTTAATTGTCATTTCTGGTGATTTCCCAGTAGAGAATTTAGTTCAAGAAATTCTGAATAAAACCAAGGAAAATGAAATTTTATTAAAAATCGAGAAATTCTGGTCCAACTCTGGCAAACATTTTTTTCTTGTATATATCAAGATTACCATTTATAAATCATAACGCTTTAAATTTAAAAGGTAGAAAAGATTGAGATGGAGCTCACAAAAGTCATTTTGAAGAGTTTCACTGAGAACGAAGTTTGGAAAATCATAAAGAATCTGGGTTTATTTTCGAAGCTTTTGATTGATAAGCACATTTTCCTCTCCTTAGCTCTAGGTTTTAATCTTGAATTTCCTTTCTATCAAGTGAAATTTAAATTTAAATTTAAATAAGACAATATGGTGATAACATCGAAAAATGAATGCAAATTGCTTCTTGATTTTAAAAATTTAAACCTTGAGACCCAAATTCTCAAGAGATTCGAAGTCTTAAGTCTCAAGGAACAAAATCTCTTATATGTTTCTCAAATCGGACAAATTGCCTTTTTCATAATCACCAGTAATTTTTTCTTTAAAATTTAGATTTTTACTCTATAGCAAAAGAAATCCGAGAATTTGACCCAATAACACTTCAAAAAGCCTACGATTACTCTTCTAATTTAAAAGAAACCATTGCCAAAATGATTACTCAACAACTTTCGCTTGAGGATTTATTAACCTTGAATTAAAAAGAATTAATAATTACGTATTTTCCCAAATTGCATTAAATTTTCCATAAAACTGAAAAAAATTTGAACCAAATTTTTAAAAAAATCAAATTTAAATCGCTGAAAATCAAAATTATCAATTTTATTTATTATTTCTTATAAAAGTTGATTTCCTCCAGAAAATGACTTCTCATCCTTTTGCTGTTGGAAATTCCAGGCTTATCGAATTTTAGCGAAATTTTCTCTTTAATCACTGAAATCTGTGGTCTTTTGCTCTTGATTTTCTTGAAATAACTATGATTAATGCATTCTGAAGCTGAAATTCTGTCATTTGGATTGAATTTCAGTGTTTTTTCAAGCAAATCCAAGGCTTCCATATTCGACCCTGGAAATAAATTTTTCAATTCCATTTTTTCCTTTTTTTTAAACGACTTTAAATAATTCAAAGAGTTCGGATCACTAATGAATTCATATTCTCTTTCATTAGGAGTCCCTAAAACAGTGAATATTTCCTTTAATTGATCTTTGTTTCCCTTCACAACCAATTTCTTCTTTTCTTTTTTGATTTCCGGACTTAAAGGAAAACAAGAGGTCCCTGGAAACAATGAGGTCCTTTCTGATATTTCGATCATATTGAGTTTGAGCATTTTTTGTAATTCACCGAAAATACAGCCAAAAGACCACACATCTATGGCTGAGGTATAGGAAGGCTCTATGAGGATAACTTCAGGGGGACGATACCATCGACTGACCACGTGTTTCGTTAAGAGTTGTTTTTTAGGTTTCTTGGCTTTTTTCAATTGAGAGAAAAAAATATCAGGGAGGTTTTCCTCGCATTTTATCTTGGAAGTGATTTTGCATGGGGAGAGAGATTTTTCTTCAGAGGGGATTTTGTTTTGGGAAAGTCCAGGTGATTCTTCTTCGAGGTGTTCTGTCAGGAAAGTGAAATCATTTTTTTGAGGGAGATATAAAGACTCGTGAGAGAGTTTTGGATCTGGGACAAACATTTTTTCATGAGGCATTTTGTCAGGACTGTTGTTTGCACTGCCAATGACATTGTGATGTTTGGACCCGAATGTTTTTGCTGGGAGGTTTTTCGGTGAAAAGGAAGGTATGATGATCTTAGGTACATTTATCGGTGAATTGTCATTACTATTGTTGCCTATGGACCTGGCTAGTCCAAAATCACATAATTTTATAGTACAATCTTCATTAATGAGAATATTGGCCGGCTTTATATCTCTATGAAGAATTTGGCATGAATGCAGATAGTCTAAAGCCAAAAACCCTTGATACATAATAGTCTCGATTTGGAAATTATTCAAATATATGTCCGAATAAAACAATTTCTTCAGATCAGATGGAAAATACTCCATTATCATGTAAATCGTATTGAAAGTCTCTGGCTCACCCTCGATCATCACTTCCAATAATTTCACTATGTTTGGATGGTTTAAAAGTCTCAATAAACTAATCTCCCTAAGGACCCTTTTAGTTTCTATTGGGTAAATAAATAAATTTGTTATTCGCTTGATGGCGACCGCTTTATTGCTTTTAAGGTCCACTCCTTCACATACGGTGCCGTAAGCTCCTGAACCGATGATTCTTGTAATTTTATATCTAGAAAAATCGAATTTCCAAGTAGTAAAGTCCTTGGATGAGGTGTTAAAAAAATTTGAGAGCTTCTCTTCCTCTTGAGCTTCCATAATTTTAAAAGGATTTTTCTATATTTTTAAGAATTTTAAGCCCAATTATTAATAATTAGGTTATTTAAAGTTAAGATGAATAAATTTTATAAAAAACATCATTTAATTTCATTATTTAGAAAAATAAGACATTTTTCCATAAAACAAAAACTGGTTTAATAAAATCACTTAAAAAAACTCATAAATTCCTTCATTTTTACAAAGAAAATAGATTTCATTATTCAAAAAACCATAATTTTTATCTAAAACTTTTAATTAAGAAATGCTCAACACTCGAATCCCAAATCACAGGCAACAGGTTCCCAAAGATGCAAACGATGAGACTTCCAATAAAATCGACTTAAAAGATGAGAAAGTAGTTAACAAAATCCTTGAAACCAACAACCAAATGCGAAAGAAAATCCCTCAAGTCCATTAATTTCCCTTATTTCATCATTAGAAAACTATTAAAAGGGTGAAAACAGTCTCTTCAAGGCTTTTTCTAGTTATTTGTATTTTACGACGAGTTATGCGGATAAGATAAAGGCCATTTTATGCGAGAAATTAAGAGAAATGATTGTGGAAGGGGTATTTTTATCATAATTTTCTCAAAATATCCTATTTTTTTTTAAATTTCCTTAACAGAAACTCCCTGCGAAATTAAACTCTTTTCAGAACAATTACGCTCTTTTTGAAGTTTATAAGACGAACCCTTATTTCCCTGGCTTTGAAAAAGTAAGAAATTTTCATAAATGTTGATTTACCAATGATTTTATAGATAAATCTGGAGCTCCTATCTCTAATTTTCAAGGTAAGGATTGTTGTCTATTGGATCAGTCAGGATTTCTACATACAATCGCTAATTATTAGCAACAAGTTCACTAATGCAGTGGAATTATTACGAACTGGAACCGTTTATGATATTATCTACACAATTAACAGGTTTGAAGTGCTTTCATTTTGCCAGGATATCATTTATGAAGTTTTTTCAATAATTTCTTAAAAAAATGAAATTTTTCTTTATAAAAAAGCTTGTTCGCGAAAAATTCCAAATCGAGAAAATTTTCTTTGGATACAAAAATCTCGAGTTCGAAGAGGTAAATTGTTTCAAATAAAAATGCCTAATTTTTTAAAAGCCGAAAGAAGACTACAAAGAAGAAGTTAAGATCAAATCCAGACATAAAAAGTCCTTTTCAGCCGATGCTTTCAACATCCCAGACACGCAAGGCAAATTCTATGATAATTTCAAGAGTATGAAGCCACCTGAAGACTTTATAAAACTATTGAAAGAGGCTCCGTCACGAAATTTCAATAATAAGGAGAATTATTTGCTTCAAACTGACTTTTCTTCATCAATGGGAACTTCAACTCCGAATAGAAACAAGAAGCTGAACTTTTTCCCTAATTTAGCTAGAATCAATGAAACTGGAGCGAATGTGTTCACGAATCAACAAAATAAACAAAAATTCAGCATTTCAGATCTTCCAAATCCCAATGTTTTAATGATAGGAGATAAAGGTTCTTTAAATAATAGATTCGATATATATAAATATTTTTTTTGATATATCTTTATGTATAAAATATATTAATTGTACTTTTGTTTATGTATGTATAAATAAATATTTCAATGTGTAGATATTTATATGTTTCCTATCTAAATATAAATAAAATAAAAAAGTCAATTAAATCTATATTTTATATAAAAGAAATGAAAGAAATGAACTCAAATAGCAACACAAATATTTTCCAGGAAGACTTGCAAGAATTCATCATGAATAAAAAAGAAAACCAAGTGAACAAAAAACCGATTATTCTCGATGAAAGCAACGTGAGATACACTGGAACTTTAAAATTCTTCGATGAAAATAAGAATTATGGGTTTATTATAATGGACGAGGATCAATCCGACATTTTCGTTCATTTTGATGACTTGTTGAAGGCGAACATTTCAAAAGATTTCCTGAAGAGCGCAAAACATGGAAATCTCATAAGGTTTTCGTTTTCGTGCATGAGTTATATTGGAAAATATAATAAGAGCAGGAAAGCAGTCGAGATTCAATATTTGGATAATAATAGCATGTACCCTCCTTTAAATTAAACAATGAAATTTAGAAACTACGACTGATTATTGAAATGAATTTACAAATAAAAAAAAAAATAACTATCTAATAAAATAAAATTTCAAGAAACATTTCTTTAAATCAGTTAATCATCAGAAAAATTCGAAGAAAAAGAAAATTCTAAAAAAATTTGCATAACACAAAAATATCTATGTCTTTTTATACTACTATATGCAAAATTAGTTTTTTTTATTGAACATCAGAAACCGATTTCCATAAAAGTCCAAAAGAAAGCTAGTGGTATCTCAAAATAATGAAGGTTTAAAGGTCACAATTCTTTAAAGGACTTTATGGCTTCTCCATGCTCACGATTCAAAGTTTGGATGTTCCAATCTTCGGCAAGTCTCGTGGCCTTGCTAAGTAGTTTAGTTTGTTGTTCCCTGTCAATCCCCTCCAAGGCTAATCGCTTCAGATCTGCTAAAAGCTGATTTCCAATGAAGACATAATGCACTATAACTGATATTTCTTCTTTCTCCATGAATAAAATTTTCGTTTCTTCTTTTTCTGGGGTCAAATAGGCTTCTTGGATTTTGATTGTTTGGACAATGCCTTTGAAGCCACTGTAATAATTGTTATAATCGAATTCTATGGCAAAAGGATGTTGAAAAGCTTTAAAATTTTCTTTGCTGAAAGGAATGTTGAAATGGAATGTCAAGGATGATGATTTAGGGGGATGAGTGTCCACTGTTGACACTCCCAGGAAATTTAGGATGATTTGACGATATTTATCATACCATTCATTCTTTTCTTTCGACCACTTTTCAAATTCGCTTCTATCATCAATCTCGATAGTAATAAGGAGTTTTCCATATTGTGGTGCGTTTCCTAAGAAATCTGCAGTGGTTTCAGCATCGACATATTGTTTTTGCCTAAAAGAACAGCAACCCATTATGATTTTGTTTATTTAATTTAATTTTGAATTTATTTTTAAATTAAGAAATTTTAAGCAATATGCCCAATACTTTATTCAAAATTTTTGGTTATTTGTTTAAAATTTGTCATTTTCTTCTTAATTTTTCATTGATTTATTGATTTTGTAGTTCCCAATATTATTTTCTAGATTCCTTTAATAAACAAGTGAAGTTCACTGAATTCACAGAAATAAAGAATATTCAGGAATTAATATTTTAATTTTAGGTGAAGAATGCTGTCACATATATTGTAAATTAGATCAAGAAGAGTTGTGAAAACCATTTTCTTTTGAAAAATATTTAAAAAAAACGAATTTTGAATTAAAAATAAATATAAATATTTTTGCTATAACTTTTAACTAGTTTTTTTGTTCCAATCTAAAATAAATAAAGAAATTTTGAAAATCACTTGTTTAAGGGTTTTTTCATATTGTTTTTTTTGTTTTTTTGTTTATTTCTTGGTGGCATCAAGGCCAATGCGGGCTTAAATAGCTGGAGGAGTCATCCTGAGGCTCAAGTAGGGATTTTTGAAATTTTCTCTTAAATTTAATTAATTATTTATTTCCTGAGCTGACCTTCCTGTTCTAATTCCAGATGACCCTGGAGGGGTTATTCCATCTCTATCTCTTCTTCTCATCCTCCTTCTTCTTCATCTATTTATTTTATTTCCATCTCCTCTTCCGAGGCCGATGACGTCCATGCTGCTTCTTCTTTTATTGAGTGGTTCTTTTCCTCTTGCTTGAATTTTTGGTTGTAGTCCTCTGATGTACTCTCTCATGTTTGTCTAAATCTCTCATTTTTTCGTTATTGAGCTGCTCTTAAACTCTAATCTCCCTAATCCATCTTCTTGGTTGTTGATCTCGACATTTTGCATTTTTTTTTCTTCACACAGAGGGTTCCATCTCAGATATCACATCTTCAAATAGGCTTGGGGTTATTTTATGTACCTTTTGGTAGTTATTTGAATTCATTTTTTTAATTAAATCTTTTGTTTGTTGGGTCCTTGGTTTTTTCATATTAAAATGCTATTTTAAGTTTTTTCATTAAATTAAAAAAATTTTCTTAAATACAAAATGCGTTTTATAATGATAACGTCCATTTTCTTCATGAAAATACTTTCAGCATCGTCCTTTCTTCAAATAAATTCAAATATATGTCCTTATGACTCTTTTGACTCCCAATATCTTATTTCCTCAAGCTTCTCCTCAACAAACTGTCAAAAGAAGATTGTGAATTCGATTCCAATTATTAGAAAAATCCTTATAACACCAAGCAATTATACCGGAAACATTTCAGATCCTTCTTATTCAGTGTTCTCTGCAATTTATTGCTCGCTGGCACAGGGATTTGCTAATGAAACTTATGAACTAGCTATTTATTCTAACTCCAATAATCAGCTGACAATTCTTCTATTAGAATATGATTATGAACTTTCAGAGGTCCCCACAGAGTATTTCCGTAGAATTAGAGGAAACATTGAGATTCAGACCTTAAATTGCTTGGATCTTGATATCATGGGCTGTTCGAATTCAGGATATTTTTCGGGTCATATTTATGTTTTAAGACCGGATTATGTTTTTTTTATTAGTGATACCTTCATTATCAGAAACATTATAATAGATGGTTCGCAAATGGCTAATGGAGATAATTTCCTCATCCAAGCCGGATTTTTCAACATAGAGCCTATTTCAGATGATCCAAATTACCCAATACCGAATTTAATTATAAATCACTTAAAGATGGAAAATTTTGTCAGTTTAGGCCAAAGTAATCAGAACTCTCCAGCATACTTCCTGTTGAATGACCAATATTTTGGCAATGTTTTCATCAACAATATCACATTAGATGGTTGCTTCTTTCCTGCAGGCATTATAGCTTTCTATGAAACTTTGGGAGAGACAAATTGGAATAATACTCAAGGAAGTTTTTTGACAATCAGGAACTTAATAATCCAAAACTACAAAATTAACGATTCTTTAAATTTAGATTCAGAACTTTTTTCTGTAAGTGGCAACAATATGACTTTGAATCTCGAGAATGTGACCATAAAAAACCTGACTTTTTCACAAAATCCCTATTACATCTTCATATTTTTTGATATTAACACCCAAATTGTTATAAATTCCTTGACTATCTTACAAATCAATGGGCAAAATCTTTTTCTTTTGAGTTCTTGTGCCTTGCAAATCACCAATTTCACGATATTTGATTCTTCATTTAGTTCCTCTCCAATATTCATTTCAAACGAAGCCACCAATTTGACCATCATATCAATGAACACCCTTTCTTCAATTCTCATAGATCCAAATTCATATTTCCTGATAAATCAAGGTGGTTTCTTATATATAAATAATTATCTGTTTGACAATATCACCAACTTTCAATTCAAAGTTGTCGGGTCTAATTCCTATATTGTAAATGGGACCTTCTCTTCATTCGTTACAAATAGACTCCTTATCCTTGATACCTCAACATTTTCCTTGCAAAATAGTTCCTTTTACTCAATAAATGTGCAAACGAGCTTTATTTTGTTTAATACAATTAATGCAGCTTCATTAAACTCTCTCAAATTCAATGGAGTTGTCTCGTTATCTAGCATTCTTGAGATCGAAAATGTCAATTCCTTAGAACTTGATAATCTCATATTCAACAATATCAACACCTCATATTTCTTACCTATACAGACACTTTCTACCTTGAAACTCACCAATTTCTCAATGACTTTGCTTATTTGCTATAGATTCTTCTATATCTCAGTGAGTTTGAATGTTCTGTTCCAAAATGTTTATTTGGGCTATATTCCATATTGCACAGGCCCTTATATTTTACAATTCATGAAGGTTAATTTGCAATTTTATAATGTGTTCTTTGAAGAAATCTATAGTTATACAATGCCCTATTCAATGTTTCATTTATCTGGAGGGGTTGTGCATGTAGCGAATAGCAGTTTTATCAATATTGGCTATAAGACCAACGACACTTCGGGTTATTTTTCAGCTGATGATAATGCAGTTTTATACTTTTATAACGAACATGCAGTTTTAGTTGAAAGTTGTGTGTGTATGTCCATAAATGTTAGTCTTCATACAGGACAGATAATTTATTCATCGACTGGTGGAAATTTTACGCTTGTGAACAGTTATCTGAAAAATAACCATATTCCTGGTTATTACTCAATGGGAGTCGTAATGATGGGGGCACAAAACTTAAACCTTTCAAATAATACCTTTGTTGGCTTACAATGTCCTAATTCAACCTTTAGATTTTCAAGATTTCAGCATATCAACGGACCTATTGCGATGTTAGGAGAGGCGGTCTATACCCGAAGAAAAAATAGTCGAATTGCCTATGTTATTAATAATACATTCATAAATTGTATATGCAAAAACGGAGGATCTTTATGCATCATTAACTTCAATACAGTCTATATTAATAACC
>Ga0302186_10001969_pt1 | contig 16280 bp, 16 predicted proteins | sample II_Bog_E1_2_FD_198782 | JGI IMG/M metagenome (GOLD analysis project Ga0302186, IMG submission 198782) | Peat permafrost microbial communities from Stordalen Mire near Abisko, Sweden - II_Bog_E1_1 | ecosystem: Environmental > Terrestrial > Soil > Wetlands > Peat | place: Sweden: Abisko... | reverse complement strand
TAGATAAATTTAGTTTTATAAAAAAAAAAAAAAAAAAATATCAGGAATTACTTATTTTTAATTATTTAAATATTGAAAAAGTTTAATGTTTATTTTAAAATTAAAAAATAAAAATTCTTTTATGAATTACTCAAAATTTTTTCCAAACTTCGAATTTTCTTTGTTTTCTTCCCCTTTTTATTCATAAGAAACTCTCCATATTTCAAAGAGTCCCGATAACCCATTTCCACCTGTTTTATTTTGAGACATTGTCCCATGACCATCCTCACAACTTTGGCATAATCTTCCCATTTATCAACATTTTCCAAATTCTTCGGTTCCAACACATCAAATTCAACCACTTCCATACTGTTATAAAATTGACAAAAACTCAGCAAAACATTGGTGCCCATCCCTGTCACATCATCCAAGAATGGGTTAAAGTTTTTCCTTGGATACTTAATGCAAATTATTTTCAATGGATTCATGAAATAAAACGATCCTTTCTTAAAAGTCAGCAAAGCCGTTCCATTCGAAGTTGTGCCTTCAGGGAAAATTATCAAAGGGATCTCATTTTTCTTTTTGACCCTTTCGCCAATATCTCTAAGGATCTGTTGTCTTTCATCCCCATTGGAGCGATCTATATAGAGAAGGTCCAAAAATACTCCTATATGTGAAATGATAGGCATTTTTTCAAACTCATTTTTAGCAATAAAAGATCCTGAAAATTTCGACATTAGGAAAACTGATTCGACCCAGGAAATGTGATTGCAAACTATCAGAGGATAATATGATTTCTGATTTTCTTGATAATTGGCAATAAAATTTGTGAGCTTCATATGAGTGGTTTTGATATAATAAAACCCGGCTAGGAAAAGCATCAAACGGGAATAAACACGTATATTCCAACGAATGAAAACCCTGACAATATAAAACTTCTTGAGATAAGAGAAGATTTTTATTAGTATGATGAGATTTAATGAAGAAAGTATCAAAAGTGTGAGTCTTGTAGGAAGGAGGAAAATCGCACTGAGGTAAAACTCCAATTTTTTGAAGCATCTCCAATGTTGCAGGTCATTTCTTCGAAACATGAAAAATTTATGAGCTTCAGAGATGTCTTCTCTTCTTTTATGTCTATTATAGATCCTCAATATTTTGAAAATTTGATAGGTAATTATAACAAAGTAAAAGGCATATATGGAGAAAACAATGATTATTGGTAATAGCAATGTCATGCAAACAATTTGATATTAGAGTTCATATAAAATTTTCATTAAAAATAATAATAATAATATTGTTCTAACCCCCAAAAAATTATTTTTTAATAAAACCACTCAAATCCTTATAATTTTTTTCACCTCATATTTTTATTTATTTAAAAATCAGAAACTCTGCCTTTCCTTTCCCAATCCCCATATCGTGTCGGCTCTGGCCCTTTAACTTTAAACCCATATTCCTTGGTACCCAGTTCTTTTTTCCCATCATCAACCTTCGCCTTTACAACTTTGCCTTCTTTATCAAGTCCTTCATAATCCTTATAATCCTTCTCATTCAAAAAACCCGTCGGATTCAATAATTTTTCCAAATCCTGCTTATCAATCTTAGTGCCGAAAGATTCCGCCATTGTGGGGTTCGGCGGGGGTTTGGGCATATTGGAAAAGCACAAGATTCTCTTGAAATTTAAGGATTTGGTGAGGAAATTTCTAAACATTATTTGAAATTAATTATTTTCTAAAACTCCTGTTATTCAAACAAATAACTATTTTTTCCTAAATCAATGTCTGACTTAGAAATCAACGGCATGAAAAGTGTTGGAGATGCGAATACCTTTGAATTAACAGGAGTCAATTTAGAAAGCACACAAAAGCTAGAAAAGACATTTGAAAACCAAAATTTAAAAGAAAACAAAGACGTCCCCGATTCCAAAGATTCCAAGGATTCAGAACCACAAAAGGTCATTTTGAAGGTTAATCAAGACCCTCCGCGACTCCAAACTAATGCTACTTTGGCTTTGAATATAAAGAAAGAACAAAGCACAATGTTAAAGACAACCACAACTGTGCAATTTGCAGCGAAAAAAGATGAGAAATCAGATAAGAAGCCCGAAAGTTCCACAAAACTCGCACCGGTTAAACAACCGATGAAAAAATCCAATATAAGGTCGTCTACCTCGAATTCTTCAATGCCGAGAAACGTGATGAAAATTGAAAGATTGAAGAACGTGTTGGATGAGATCAAGAACGCGAAGAAGGAACTCAAAAAAACCACATCAGCTACAGGAGTACATGCCTTTCCAGAAATTTATGAACAGAAGATCGTGGAGTATTTTTCTTTATATAACGAATGTTTTGATGTTTGATAGGGATTATAACAAATTATATTCGTCAAAGGATAAGAAAGACATTTTCAATCAATTGAAAGCTTTGGAGAAAAATAAGTTCTTGCAATTGGAAATGATGAACAAAGAGGTTGATTTATTGATAATGAAGAATTTTTTGATTGTTTAGAGAAGATTGAAACTGAAAGCGACAAGCAAAAATGCAACTTTTTAACTCATAAGATCAAAATGCAAGAGAAAAAGTTATATATGTTGGAAGAAACCGTGATGAAATTGGAACAACAACTCCCACAGGACCAAATCACAACTCTTTATGAGGAAAAAGTTCAAGAAGAAAGGTACTTAGAGGATGCTTTGGAAAAAGAAAAGATTACGAGTGATTCCTTATCATATATGTGTGCAAATCGAAAGGTTTTATAATTTTTTTTTAAAATAAAAAAAAAAAAAAAAAAAAAAAAAAATTTTCTTGCTTAGAGTCTTGTTTTGTTCGTGAAGAAGAAATGCACTGAGATCACAGACGAACTGAAGGAGAAAAATTCCAAATATAACATGTATTCAAACAGTAAGAAGAAAAGAGAAGAGAAGAAAAGTGAGCTGTTGCGAAACGTATTAAGTTCTTTTTTTTTTTCAGTTAATTTATTTGCCCTGAACCATCAGATCAGCAAATATAGTCAAAGCATTGAAAAGTTCAGCACCGATCGTCTCGGGCCGAAATTCACTGATTTACTCAATGATGAATTGTCAATTTTCGAAGAAGGAAGGGCTGTGAGGGAAATTTTTCGTCATGAGGAGGAATTAGAACAAGAGAAGGAAAGAAAAGAAGAAGAGGATAAAAGAGCAGAATTATTAAAACAAAAGGCAAAACGAGACAAAGGCAAAAAACGAAGAAAAAAATTATAAAATAAATTTTTTGATAGATTTCGAAGAAATTAGAAAGAAGAGAAGATTGGTTGAAGAGGAATTGAGAGAAAAAAAACAAGATTTTGATAGATTACGCAAAGTGACTCAAGTTCCAGAAGTGCAGAAATTGCCTGAACATAAGACTTTCCTTGAGTAAAATAAAGAAAATTAAAGTTTGTTTGGGAAAAAATAACAGAGAGTGCAAAATGAATATGGCTCATGTGAATGAACTCCTGACGGAAGAAGTCGCCAAGATGAAGAAGGAGATTACGGATCTTGATTTGAATTTAAAGAGACTGAAATTCGATGCGAAGGCAGGAAGCGATCAAAGAGATATAAAAATCGACAGTTTGGAGAAAACCTTCATTGAACATCAAAATTCTGTGGAGGATATGGCTGGCTCGGTAACAGAATTTCTTATAAATATTACTATAATTTCATTTTTTTTCAATAAATTTTTCATAAAATTATTTTATTTCAATAAAATTCATTTGTTTTCAAATAAAATTCATGTATTTTTTCAAATAAATTCAGTTTTTTCTAATAAAATTCATTTTTTCAAAAACAATACATTTTTTTCAAATAAATGACATTTTTTTCAAGAAAAATACATTTTTAAAAATAAATTCCATTTTTTTCAATAAAATTCATTTTGTTAAAAAGGTGGAAAAATCAGAAAAAGTTATTGATGAGGTGTGCACTTCTATAAGTCGGATCTTATATCAATTGCAAGGGAAATCCAATGTTTTACAATTAATTAAATTAACAATTCTTAAGTTTTTCTTTCAAAGAAACTAAAAAATGCTGAGGTGGACAGGAAAAACCTCCTAAATTCAATCAGTGTGTTCGGACTGAAACTGGAAAGGATTTTGACTCTTCTTTACAAGAAAAAGAAGGAGCCCCAATTCGAAAGCATCAACACAGTAAAAATTGAAGATTAATTGATTTGTCCTCAACTTTTTATTTTCTTAGATCTCCAAATTCGAAAATCCTCCAGATTTCATCGGTTTAAACAATAAAGTCTACGCTGATTTCGAGGAAAGGAATCTTGATGAATATAATGATGATGAATATGTGAATACACAGAGTAAGAAAATAAATACATTTCTAAATAAATTTTTGCAAAATTAGATGATGTCGATGCTGAGGATTTAGAAGAGGAGCGTAAAAACGTGAAAATGACCAGAGAAGACAAGGAAAAGATCGCCAAAGCGATTCAAAAGGATCAATACAAGGAGGAAAAAATGATGAAAAAAGTGTTTTAAACCGTTTTTTTTAATTCAAGAATTTTTTTTTTCAAATCTTTATTTTTCCCTAATTTCTCACAAATAAAGTCCTTCGGGTATATTTCCTTTCTTCAAATATAACGTCTTCTCCTTCCCCTTTCTAAAGTCCTCCTGATTCACCTTCATCCTTCTTTCTCTTAAAGCCAACAATCCTGCCTCTGTGCAAACGGCCTTAATATCTGCTCCACTCAATTCATCCTTCGCATGAATAAATTCATCTAAATTCACATCCTCTGATAAAGACATCCTACTCGTATGAATCTGGAAGATCTTCTTCTTATTCTTCACATCTGGCAATGGGAATTCAATCTTCCTGTCTATCCTCCCAGGTCTGATCAAAGCCGGATCCAAAGTTTCTATTTTATTAGTTGCCAAAATCACCTTAACATCAGCCTTCGAATCAAACCCGTCTAATTGGTTCAATAATTCAAGCATCGTCCTTTGGATCTCTCTTTCTCCACCTGAATGCGAATCATATCTCTTGGTCCCAATGGCATCTATTTCGTCTATGAAAACGATAGAAGGAGCATGTTCTTCTGCCACTCGGAAAAGCTCACGCACCAGCTTCGGTCCATCACCAAGATATTTCTGAATCAACTCAGAACCTACAACTCGTAGAAAAGTAGCAGATGTCTCATTGGCCACAGCTTTAGCCAGCAGAGTCTTGCCAGTTCCTGGTTCTCCATAAAGAATCACACCTTGAAAAAAAAAAAAAAAAAAAAAAATTAGTGATATTTTTTAGGTAAAATACCCTTCGGAGGCTTGATTCCAATATCCTCATAGATTTCTGGATGAGTTAAAGGGAGCTCAACGGCTTCTTTTATTTCCTGAATCTGGTTTTCAAGACCTCCAATATCAGCGTAGGATTCTAACGGAGCCTTGTCGACTTTCATCACGTTTAATAAGGGGTCCACCTCATCCTGAAGGATCCCAACGACTGACATTGCTAAAAATCGAAAATTGATTAATAAAAGCTCTTTGGAAAAAGAAAATGGCTACTTCTATGATGAAGCAAAATCGAAGAGCCTGGCTCTAATTGATCTTGATCCACGAAGGACATGATGGAAACATAATATTCAGGTCCCATGCTTGAAGAAACGATAGCATGGTTTTCATCAATGAATTCCTCTAGAGTACCCACACTCATCGGAGAACCTCTCATCTCATCGACCTTATTCCTTTCCTCCTAAAATATCAATAAATACTTGATTTTTAAAAGAAATTTAGAGGACATCTTGTCTCTCCCCTGAAGGCTTCATTCGTTCATGATTTTCTATGAACTCCTGTTCCATCAAAAGGTAATCCTTGATTCGTTCCAACTTTAACAGTCTCAAGCGACATTTGGCATTTGGGGTAACTTTTCAAATATTTGTCAAATATTAAAAAGACTTGGAAGGTTACCTGTAGGCAATTTGGTGATAGCATCAACACCTTTCTTCTTTTTCTTGCGACCCACTCTTTGGGGAGGAGCTTCTCTTTTCTTAAATGGCTCCTTGCCCTTTTTATTATCCCCTTTTTTTCCTCCTGGAGGTGGAAATCCACCTGGATTGAGATTGTTTCCCATCTAGTTTCTTTGTTAATTTAATTTGTGTTTTTTAATTTTGAATCTCGGAAAAAAACTCATTCCATTTGTCCAATCAGAAAATATTAGAAATTCAAATTTATTAAATTTTCCTATTCAAATTCCTTTTTCTTTTTTTTTAAAGGTTTTTTGTTTCAAGAAACCCAACACCACTTCCGGGAAATGTCGCGAATAACACATCCTCCATTTTTCTCCCTAATAATTCTCGACCTTCATAGAACTCCTTTCTTATGTTTTCCAGGAAATAATGTAAATCATGGCATTTAATTAAAGATACTACACAACCTCCCCAGCCCGCACCAGTCAATCGACTTCCCAAAGCACCCAATTTTTTCGCAGAAGCTACGAATTTATCGAGGTTTTCAGAAGAACAATCGTAGAGATCACGACAACTCATATGACTTTCATCCATTAATTTCCCTAAGAGCACACTTTTCTCTTCATCTGACAAAGCACCTAAACAAATATCCTTGAATTTGAGAACTCTCGAAGATTCCGCATATACATGCAAAGCTCTTTCTAAAGGAAAATACAAAGTGTTGCTACTCAACACCACCTCATAATTCGAAATGTCTTGAAAAATACTTTCTAAAGTGTTACCCAACAGCTTTTGCAACTCTTCCACAGAATATCCCTTCTCTTTGATATTTGCCTTCACCAACATTATCATCTCCTCATAACTTTTCTTTAAAAAAACCTGTAATTCAGCTAAATTTCGTATTTTTTCATTCTTGGAGATGTTCAAAGCCTTTATTAAAATCTCCAAAGCCAATCTGCATTCACAGACTCTTTTATTGTATCTGGTCCCCATCGTCAACATCTTCTTTGATTCAGTCAAAGAATCTCCAATCACAAACATCACATCTTTGGGTAAATCGATGGGTACTGTTCTTATCGGATCAAAAGTTATATAGAGGGCTTTATTTTTCTTGCCCCAGACGGAAATCGTCTGATCCATGCCACCAACTGACGGTCCCATCGCCCTTTCATAAGTTATTATATTGGAGGTGAAATCCCCCAAATCAACCTTTTCCCTCATTTTATTAGCAATTAGAGTCATCGAGGCACTGCAAACCACAATAGAAGCAGAACTTGAGAGACCAGCTGCAATTGGCACGTTACCATCAACCAATATATCAATCCCAACAGGATTCTTAACATTATTTGGGATCAAAATTGCCTTATACCCTGCCAAAATGTAATTGTAATATTCTTTTGGGTTGGGTGAATGGGCATATGGATCCGTCGATAAAATGATAGAAGGGTATATCGAAGAATTTTTGTGATGAATCGAAATTTTGTCTGAGTTGTTTGGAGTGAAAAACATCACAGTATCTTGTTCCAAAGCAAAGGGAAAGACCCCGTAACCACTATAATCAATGTGCTCTCCGATTAGATTCACTCGACCCGGAGCTCGGACTACATATTGTGGCTTAAAGTTGTAAAGTTGCTCATAGAGGGTAATAAGGGATTGGTAACGGGCGAGCTGAGGTTTGGGATCAGTATAGATTTCGGAAAGGGAGGTATAAGCTGGAAGAATTGAAATTGGAGAAGATTCCATTTAAATTTTTTTTTTAAGGAAAACACACATGTTAAAAAAAGATTTTTTATTTTTGGTTTGAAATTCTTTAAAAAATAGTTTTTTTCTTATAAATTTCAGTTTATTAAGTTGATTTGGGTGAGGTGTTGGATCAGACGATCGTCTATTTCTGATTTTCTACCTTCTGTTTCATAGGAATTCAAAAAAGTTGAGATTCTTGTGGCATTGAGTTTCCTTTCAGAAAGTTTCGTTCTTTCCTTTTTATTTCTAGGATTTTCCTCATATTTCTTCAACAAATTAACAGGCTTGGGTATGGAGTCAAAGATCAGATTTTGCATAGGACTGAACAATGTGTCCTTCAAGCATTCAACATCATGTAATTGTTTTACAATGCATTTCACATTCATTTTTTTATTCAACTCATTTTCCGCATCTCGATACAATTTTTGCTTATCACTTAATTTACAACTGAATAAAATTTTTATTTTCATTGAAATATAATCAGAAAACGTGAGTTTTTCGTCTTTCTCTAACTCTATCTTTAGTTTCTTTCTGATTTTGTCCTTCTTTTTTTGGGGACTCGGTGAATTTATCGCTATATTTGAATTTTTTTCACTTTCATCTATTTTTTTCATCTGAATTTCATTTAAATCTTTTTTACTTTCATCTAATTTTTTCTCCTGAAAGTCATTTAACTCTTTTTCACTTTCTTCTATTTTTTTTGGCTGAATGTATGCGAAATTAATATGAGCATTAAAAGATGGATCATTTATTTTTTTCTCAGGCACTTTACCTTGGAAAGCTTTAGAATGAATTGTAAGACTTCCTTTTTTCCTTTCAGCTTGGATTCTCTCCTTCAAATGCGATTTAAAGAGTTTATTGACAAGGTAAACGCTCCCCATAATTTTATTGTATATGTTCATAAATAAAAACCCCACAATTATCAATAAATTAGCTATTCCTGAGAGTTTAGCCAACACATCCGGCAATGATTGATATGTTCTATTAATTTTTTCCATATCTCCTGCGCTAAAAATCCACAATTGAACCAAAGGAGAAGGATCATCTATAGAGGCTCTGGACGCTGAACTAGTGATCAGTTCATCTCTAGTGAAATAATTGAATTGGGTCAACGAACTTAATATCACACCATCATCTTGAACCATTTCCCCCTTTCGGAGATATAGTTCACCCATATATTGACTCAAGGGCGATAAAATCATTTTTTCAAGTCGTGGAAATTTTTGAATTGGGTTTTCATAGTTTTGTATATCAACATAGTAATCGTTATAATATACTCCGAAATATTTCCCTTCTTGAAGATATGCTTCTATTTCTTCAACTGTTTTGCATGTATTATTTGATGTTATGTTATTACAAATGTTCAGCTCAATCCTGATTTCTGATGAAAAAACATCGAAAACGCCACCTTCAATTTGAAAATCTTGCATATCAAGACAAGTTGCAATATTCATACTGGCAAATGAATCGGCGATTTCATTGGATGTGCAGGTGTGAAGGTTCAGGAAATTTATCATATTTGGAACTGGTGACATATTTTCATTGTACTCAAATCCAATTATTTGGACATCAAGAATTTGAGGATCGATAGTTTCTGATATTAAATTTTCATCTGTGATGATAAAACTTATATTAAAGTTTCCTTTGCTTAATGCTATTGGAGGGGGAGAAACTTTCGGAATGATTTGGGAAATAACAGAAGGGCTCTTTTTTTGAATGATGTCACTTTGGGTTAATGAAAATATCAAGACGGCTAATATTGCCAAAGTTAAAAAAGTTCCCATTTTAGTTGAGAACTTTTGTTGACCCTTAGAAAAATTAAAATGGAACACGGTTTTGAAAAAGTCCGCCTCATAAGCGATTCTTTTAAGAATTGATGAAATCATGATTTATATTTTTAGGTTTGTTCATTCAAATTTATATTAAAAAATTTTAAACAAATTTTATTTAGAGTCAGTCTTCATTTGGAAATAATTGGAAGTAATTTGAAAAATTAAAAATTTTTCGAATTATAAAATTATTTTGAGGAAAAAAAATATTAAAGAAGAATTAAATTTCCTAAACAAAAAAAAAATTTTTTTTAAATGGGCGCGTCCCCAAGGTTTAATTAAAAAGTATTATATTTTTTTTAAAAACTTTTTTAATTAAACCTTTTAATTAAAAAGGTCGACATCAGGGATTTTGACCCTGGAAACACCTCTTGTAGCTCCTTTTGTGATCTCTTCTGATGGAGCTCCGAATTTGAAATTTTCATAAATTTTTATTATAGGCAAAAATAAATTATTTTGTTTTTCATAAAAAAAACATTAGTTTTTGAAAATTTATTATCATATAGTTGATGGGATTATTGACTGATCAGAGGAAGAAGTCATATATCAATCTTTAATTGAAAATCTCTATTGATCGGTTGGCGCATCGGAGTAATCTCACCTGGAGAGGCATAGTCGTGAGTAAAACATGCCGTCATATGGTTTTCCCGACCGATTTTTCATTAGCAAATTTGGGGTTTTATAATAAATTTGTGTTTTCGTTCTCGAAGTTTGAGTTTTCCAGAGATCTGAAATATTAAAATAGTTGTAATTTCAAATGATGGATGGACTAATTGGAGGGGGTTTTGTTCAAATCGCTATTTTGATATCCTTTACAGTATTGCAGAAATTCAATCAGAAACCATCGAAAATCAGAATTTTTTGATGAATTCTTTAAAATCGCTAGAAACATTCAGACTATTGCATCGTCCAAAACCTTAAAAATCAAATTGCTTTACAAAAGAATTAGATTTTTGCTGTTAGATCTGAAAATTCAATGCTTTCCTCTGAAATTTCTCGATTGAAGACAGAAAGCGATTAAAAAAATACCATTTCTTGGATTTTGGCAAAAATTGGAGATTTTAACATGGAAAACGAAGATTTGAAGAAGCTTTTGGTGACAAAATAGAAAATTTTAAAAAAGCTGATAATAAAGAAAACGAGGAATTTTTAGAAGAGAAGAATAAGAAATTATGAAATGTCAAATAGAAAAACTAGAAAGATAAGGAAAATATAAAATCTTGATTAAAATCAATGACGAATTGATGGAAACAACGATCTTCATAAATAAGAAAGAAAAACTGCTTCAGAGGATACGGATACAAGAAATTGAACATTTCAAAGAAAAAACCTCACACGCACATCAAAAGAAAATATTTTCCTTCATGAACCGAACCAACCCAATTTCGAAAGAAAGAAGAGTTTTTTTGAAAAAAATATAAATGAAAATCAAGAAAACAATAAATCACCGAAATGCAATCAAAATTTCTAGGGTGTTTGAGTTGATTTGAAGAATTATTAGGTCGACTCCGATTTTTTGTAGCTTTGAATGAAAAAAAAAATCGGAAATATTAAACCTTTTGAAGAAGTTGACGAAAATTTGAAAGGGGAGATACATGAAAAATCAAATCGCCTTATGGAGGTTGTTTTGCATAGATGGGGTCCTTCAATGAAAAGAAAATGATCAGGAATTTTAGGCAAGTTGTGCTCGTTGTCATCATGGTATTTCACGAAAAAGGTTTTTTTGGGGTCGTTTGATTTCATATATAATAGATAAATTAAATGATTTATTAAGTTTTGTTTTAATAATGTTAAAAAAGACAAATAAAACAGATATTTTGTGAGAAAATATGAAAAACTTTCGTAAATAAAATAAAAAAATAAAAAAAAAACACAAAACTCAAAAAAAAAGAGAGAGACTTTTGCTATTCTATTCTCCAATAGAATTCGCAACTGTAGTGGCTAAATATGGCAATACAAAGGCAGCAAAGGGGTTCAAACTTGTGTCCAAGGCAGGGTGGGTAAAATTGGACCAAGTTTTATTTCAAAACTGCCCTTGTGACAAAGTTTTTTTCCAAACAAAACGTAGCCTAGTTTTTTTCAATTCGAGCGGAATCAGGAGATGAAGCACCGCTGGGGAAGATGAAGATGCGCAAGAAGCCTTGATTAGGAACTTGGCGGATTTTGGTGGGGGGCAGTTGTTGGGGGCGGGTGCTCTATTTTCGGATCAATACTAGGAAAAATGTTCGAATCACCAACCCCACATCGAGGGTCAATTGAAAAAATGTCGACAAAGAAGTCCGCAATAGAGGAAATGTTCGCCCAACATCTGATCTTGTAAAGGATTTCGTTCTGGATCGATTATCGCAAGAGTTTTTTGTGGATTTGAGGGAAATGGGGTTGAATTCATCAGCTACCAAAGTCACTACAAGGAAAATTTAGCGAGGTGGGTGGGGTGGTCTTAGTAATCCTAATTAGCACATTACCATCAAACAATATATCAATGCCAAAAGGATTCTTAACATTATTTGGGATCAAAATTGACTTATACCCTGCCAAAATATATTTGTAATATTCTTTTGGGTTCGGTGAATGGGCCTATGGATTCGTCGATAAAATGATAGAACGTTATATCGAAGAATTTTTGTGATGAATCGAAATTTTGTCTGACTTGTTTGGAATGAAAAACATCACAGTATATTGTTCCAAAGCAAAGGGAAAGAGCCCATAACCACTACATATTGTGTTTAGATTTGTAAAGTTACTCATAGAGGATAATAAGGGATTGGTAACAGGCGAGATGATGTTTGGGATCAGGATAGATTTCGGAAAGAGAGGTCCATTTAAATTGTCTTTTTAAGGAAAACACGTATTAAATAAAGGTTTTATATTTGGTTTGAAATTCTTTAAAAAATAGTTTTTTCTTTTAATTTCATTTTATTAAGTCGATTTAAGTGAGGTATTGGATCAGACGATCATCTATTTCTGATTTTCTACCTTCTGTTTCATAGGAATTCAAAAAAGTTGTGATTTTTGTGGCATTGAGTTTCCTTTCAGAAAGTTTCGTTCTTTCCCTTTTATTTCTCGGATTTTCCTCATATTTCTTCAACAAATCAACAGGCTTGGGAATGGAGTCAAAGATCAGATTTTGCATAGGACTAAACAATATGTTCTTCAAGCATTCAACGTCATGTAATTGTTTTAAAATGCATTTCACATTCATTTTTTTATTCAACTCATTTTCCGCATCTTGATACAATTTTTGCTTAAAACTTAATTTACGCCCGAACAAATGATTTATTTTCATTGAAATATAATCAGAAAACGTGAGTTTTTCGCCTATATCTAACTCTATCTTTAGTTTCTTTTTGATCTTGCCTTTCTTTTGATTCTTTTTTTGTGGAATCGGTGAATTTATCGCTATATTTGAATTTTTTTCACTTTCATCTATTTTTTTCATCTGAATTTCATTTAAATCTTTTTTACTTTCATCTAATTTTTTCTCCTGAAAGTCATTTAACTCTTTTTCACTTTCTTCTATTTTTTTTGGCTGAATGTATGCGAAATTAATATGAGCATTAAAAGATGGATCATTTATTTTTTTCTCAGGCACTTTACCTTGGAAAGCTTTAGAATGAATTGTAAGACTTCCTTTTTTCCTTTCAGCTTGGATTCTCTCCTTCAAATGCGATTTAAAGAGTTTATTGACAAGGTAAACGCTCCCCATAATTTTATTGTATATGTTCATAAATAAAAACCCCACAATTATCAATAAATTAGCTATTCCTGAGAGTTTAGCCAACACATCCGGCAATGATTGATATGTTCTATTAATTTTTTCCATATCTCCTGCGCTAAAAATCCACAATTGAACCAAAGGAGAAGGATCATCTATAGAGGCTCTGGACGCTGAACTAGTGATCAGTTCATCTCTAGTGAAATAATTGAATTGGGTCAACGAACTTAATATCACACCATCATCTTGAACCATTTCCCCCTTTCGGAGATATAGTTCACCCATATATTGACTCAAGGGCGATAAAATCATTGTTTCAAGTCGTGGGAATTTTTGAATTGGGTTTTCATAGTTTTGCACATCAGCATAGTAATCGTTATAATATACTCCGAAATATTTCCCTTCTTGAAGATATGCTTCTATTTCTTCGACTGTTTTGCATGTATTATTTGATGTTATGTTATTACAAATGTTCAGCTCAATCCTGATTTCTGATGAAAAAACATCGAAAACGCCACCTTCAATCTGAAAATCTTGCATATCAAGACAAGTCGCAATATTCATACTGGCAAATGACTCCGCGATTTCATTGGATGTACATGTGTGTAGGTTAGGGAAATTTATCATATTTGGGACTGGTGACATATTTTCATTGTACTCAAATCCAATTATTTGGAGATCAAGAATTTGAGGATCGATAGTTTCTGATATTAAATTTTCATCTGTGATGATAAAGCTTATATTAAAGTTTCCTTTGTTTAATGCTATTGGAGGGGGAGAAACTTTCGGAAGCGTTTGGGAAATAACAGAAGGGCTCTTTTTTTGAATGATGTCGCTTTGGGTTAATGAAAAGATCAAGATGGCTAATATTGCCAAAGTTAAAAAAGTTCCCATTTTAGTGGAGAACTTTTGCTGACAGTGAGAAAAATTAAAATGGAACACGGTTTTGAAAAAGTCCGCTTCATAGGCGATTCTTTTGAAAATCATAGCTTTTATATTTTGACAGTAGGTTCATTCAAGTTTATATTAGTAATTTTTATTAAATTTATTTTCGAATTTTGTGTCAGCACAATCATCGATAAAATTAAAGTTTATGTTAGTAATTTTTTATTAAATTTATTTTCGAAATATTGTGTCAGCACAATTTTTGATAAAATTAAAATTTTTCTTAATTATAAAATTATTAAAAAAAAATTAAAAAATTAAGAAATGATTTTTGATGTTTTTATTAGAGGAATTAAATTTCCTAAACAAAACAAAAATAAGATAAAACCTTTGAAAAAAATTATTTTTTCAAAGAATTTAAACATTCGAAATTAAAATCTAAGCCTCGCTTTTTCATGCAGCATTTCTCCAACAACGCAATTATTCCTCTCACTAATGAAATATATGTTTGGGGATTACTTTATTTCTCTGAATTGCTTCCCCTCCATAATATTTAACTTTTAAAAGCAAACAAGAATGGACAAATCTAACTTTCTAAACAGGAAAGACGCTCAACACCCTCGATTCTGTTCCTTCAAAGTTCGCATTTCTCAAATTTCATGTGGTATTTCCCACACATCCCTAATCACAAATACTGGTTACATTTACACAAATCAAAAAGTCTTGAAAATTAGTTCAGAGTTGGGTATTTCTTGATTTTATAATAAATTAATGACAAGTCCTATTAGAATCGGGAGAAGTTTACTCATGAGATCTCAATGATCATGGTCAACTGGGCCTAAATTCAAAGGAAACCTATTATCTAGCTCAAAAAATTCAAAATTTCAGGGGGAAAGCAATCGGATAATTGATTTAGACTCAGGTTATAACCATTCATTTCTGCTAACCGCTCAATTTGCACTGTTGTCTTTCGGGGTCGGTCAATTAGCAACGGATCGAAACTTAAGCAAACAATTCCAAAAACATTGGCTCCCTCAATGAAAAGCCTATAAAACGAAGTTGTGGCTTTAATTTCACTTTGATTCTCATAGAATCAGGCCAAATTTATGCATGTTGCGATAACTCTTGCAGCCATTTGGAACTTGGGAAAACAATGTTGAGTTCTCATAAAAACTACTGGAAGAACGGAATAATTCATTCAAATTTCAGCAGGCAAGCATTCGGCAGCCTTAACAAATACAGGTATTTTATACATTTGGGGAATGAGTCTCCTGATAACTCTTACGAGCCGCAACCCATTGAAAACAAAAAGAAATTCAAAGAAATAAGTGTTGGAGAGATTTTGGTATTGGGGTCGCAATTTAAGGAGGTATAAATGTATGGGGTTGTAATGATAATGGAGAGCTGGGACTTGGAGATGATATGGGTCGAATGGAGATTGAACAAAATAAAAATTTCATTGGAAAGAAAGTTTTGAAGGTTTCTTGTGGAGAGAATCATGTTATGGCAATCGGTGATAATATAGTTGATTATGCAAGTCCTTCGGTTTTGAGTATCAGTTTGGAAGATGAGGAGGAAGGGTTAAAGGAAATCAGTGAATTGCATACACCTGTGAAGAAAAGTGTCACAAAAGCAAAAGAAATGACAGGAGACGGAGGGTCGAAAGGGAAGAAAAATAAGAAAAAAGAGGAAAAAGAAAATTTAATGGAAACAAAGAAAAATTTTGATGGGAAAAGAAAGGAATTGAATGAGATTTCAGTAAATGAAATGCAAAACAAAGCCAAGGAGGAATTTAGTCAAGGGAATAATAGAAAAATTAAAGAAAAAGAAGAAGAAGATAATTGCAAATACGTTGAATTGAAAAGAATCAATGAAATTTTAAACAAAAACGTAGAGAATTTGAATGAGGTACTTAAAACTTATCTAGATGAGGATTCGAAAAATTCAAATATCCAATTTAATTTATTGAAAGATGAAAGTGACGAAATTTGTGAGTCCGAATTAGAGGAAAAAGTGAAATATCTCATGATAAGGTTGAGCACAAGGGATCATGATGTGGCATGTATGCAATTGGAACTTTCAAAAAAGGAAGCATTACAACAAGCGTTGCTTTATAAAATTAAATTTTTGGAAGAAAGTTTGGATGCGAAAGAACTTGAAATTCAAAATCTTAAGAACAAATATTAATTAATGTTTTTAACGATA
>Ga0302186_10001968_pt1 | contig 16280 bp, 15 predicted proteins | sample II_Bog_E1_2_FD_198782 | JGI IMG/M metagenome (GOLD analysis project Ga0302186, IMG submission 198782) | Peat permafrost microbial communities from Stordalen Mire near Abisko, Sweden - II_Bog_E1_1 | ecosystem: Environmental > Terrestrial > Soil > Wetlands > Peat | place: Sweden: Abisko... | reverse complement strand
TTGAACCATCTTAATGCCTTCAATAGGTTTACCCTTTTCCCTGTTCTTCTTATTCAAATCGATTGTTAAACAAAGTTCAATTTCTTTGACAGAAAGTTAAAATTTATTATTTTATTTAAAATAAAATTACCACAACGGCAAATTGGGCATTTTCTGTTATCTTTCTTTAATTGTTCTGAGCATTCTTTGCAAAGACACATGTGTTTGCAAGGCAACAAGATTGTATCATTTTTTTCAGTGCAACAAATAGTGCATTCCCTGTCACCATCATTTTCCCTATTTCCATTTTTCATTAAAATCCATTAAAATGAATAAAAATATCTCACATGTTCCATTCTTTATTGAAAATGGTCGAATCCAACCCGTAAATATCCGAAATTTCATAAGCTCGATTGTCAAATTCGAGTTTTTGTTTCACTAATCGAAACTCATAAATTTGATTACTCAAAACAAAGATCCCATAAAGGAACATCACATATCTCGACTTCACTTCATTGACTTCTTCCTTAAAAATATCATAAAAACAAATATAATTATATTTGCTTTATAAAAAAACAACCATCTTAATAACCAAAGGATAGCAATTATCTTGAAAAGTTGTCACATCTTTATCATGATGTTTCGAAAAATCAACACAACTCACTTTCTGCGGGAATTCCACGTTTTCTCCAGCAATGCACTTGTAACAAACCGGCTTGGCATTGCTCTCCGTATCAATATTAGAGAATCTAATTCGTTTCATTGAATAATTAAGATAAAATTTGTTTACCCTTTGTTCAATTGTGTTGCTTCTTCTACATTTTCCTTCACACAAAAGTATAAAGTTATATAAATCGGAGTAGCAGCGAAATAATTGAAATTAACATAATAAATATTAGGATTTGCCACATCTTGAACCTATTTTATTGAAAGAAATATCTCCAAACCATGAAAAATATAGAAAATACAATTTTTATGGACTTTTTTATTGCATTATGGGGACTTTTGATAACAGTGCAATTTTTCGATTGAATGGAAGCATACTTTCGAATTATTAGGCTCAATCAATCAAAGATATTGTTTTACAATTGATGTTTGAGCTTGATTATTTTGTCCCCCAACGTGGAATCGATTCAAAGTATTTCCCATTTTAATTTTTTAAACAATGATTAATGCTTTTATTATTTTTTTTCTTTTAATTTAAAATTTATTTCTTTATTTGGAACATATGGAAATGAAAACACTTAACCAAGCAAAACCCCATGCAAAAGTTTTTGATAAAAATAGGACAAGACCATTCGGAAGCATTCAAATTGACTTACCCGAATCAATACGAAGAAAAACCGTTTCTCCTGCTTTTCTTTCCATCGATTCTTCCATTGTAGGTAATGAAATGGGTGAAAAATTCACTGATATCATCGATTTAGATGATAGTTTCAAACTGTCAGCCTTTATTGAATTTTTCATGTATCATTTTGCCTTCTTATTTGTAATTGGGCCAATTCTACCAATGATTTTATATGCTTTTACCAGAAATTTCGCAAGATTTCGAAATATGATGTTTTGGGGCTTCACCTCTGATTTCTTCATTCAAACATTGTTGTTTCTTTTCACTTTTGGTGCTCTTTTCGGCTACTTTTTTCTTAATTCCTCCAATATTTACTTCATTGAGATGTTCGGCTTGATTGTTGGAGGGCTTTTACGCATATGTGTGATCTCGATAAAGTACGGCCATTTTTCAGATCAGAAATTATTTTACGTGAAGAACGCTAACCTCACCGCAGCAGAAATTTCAAGCGAATCCATTTTTCTTTGGAGCAATCAAGACGATTTCACAATAAATAAAGAACTTTATACATGTATACTCAAGAACAATATTGATACATCAATTTTCCGAATGTTTTTTTTAAAGCCCCTTAAGCCAAGCATTGCTGAACAATTGGCAGTCTCAGATGAGGATTTAGAAACTCCCGACAGTCCTCAATCAGGAAGTAGTTTTAATAATATGGGATGGTTGAAGGAAGTTTGGATAAAATCCTTTGATGTTGTTAAGAAAAATCTGTTCGGGAAACAAACTTGTGAAGAAGGAACCTATTCCGGTTATTTAGTGTCTCTGTTTTTAATCAAAGAAAGTAAGGAACTCTTTATAAAGCCCATTACAATTTTTTACCTATCTTTGACTCTGGCGATTATTCAATCATTGATTCCCACCTTTTTCAGAATAGCTGAAAAAGAAACCCTTTTAGGACAAAATCTCCCTGAAATTTTAGTGATTTTAGGTCTCCTCATCGGGAACATCCATTCTAATCATATGAATCTGTTTATGTTGATTTATGGAGCTTTTGAATACGACAGACCAATTCATTTATTATCACAACTTTCGAACCTTTTATCATCGAAAAAGGTGACTGAATATTATGTCAGGAAAAGTCTCCCGACTCTGAACATATTTTGCCCAATCTCCTATAAAAGCTGGTATTATATGAACAAAATATTTCGTACTTACGGGGAAAAGTTCCTCAACAGAGTAGAAATGATTCTTGGAGTTTTCTTATTTTTTAACTTGCTAATGACAGTTTTTTGCGTTCTGGCAATTTATGATTTCCTTGGACCTCTAGGCCAAAAGGTTAATATAGCTTTTCTGGCTTATGGGATGTTGGTGATGTTTGTAATAATATTTGTGGCTTTGCGGAAGGGAGCCACTATTAATGAATTATATGACATTCATAGAGATATTCTGAAAAATAACAAGGACATCATTTCGGACTTAATAACTTTATATCCGATTTATTTTGAAAAGGAAGAGTATGACTCAGATAATGAAATTTATTATCATGCAATAAAACTTTTCAAAATTCATAATGAAGGGTTACCACCAGAGGTGAAGAAGGAAAGAGTCATCAAACATTTGGAAAATTTAAAGGGAATGACCGATGACATCATTGAACAGTTGGCGTTCAGTAAAGAGCGAAGACCTTTTAAAATATTCGGGATTCCTGCCACATCAGCTTTATTGAAAAGCATTTTTGCTGGGTTAGGCACTGTGGTTGTTGCTGGCTTGCAGAAATTTCTTTCAACTCGTTGATATATATTTTTTTTTAAATGCAATTAAATTTATGCATTAACAAAAATATTATTTCAATTTTTTTTATGTATTTGTATATTTTTTTTTTTTCAATTTATGTGTTTTAGTTATTAAAAAAATAAATGACAGGTTTATATTTTTTATTGTAACATAATAAATTAATGATTAATTAAAAATATTAAATTCATTGAATTTGCAATTTCAGACTCCAAAGAATATTTTTGTTTATTATATATTTCGAAATATTTCCAAAGTAAAAAAAAATGAAAGCCACTAGTATAATTTCTTTAGAATTGGCCTCCTTTAAAAAAAACAAATTTTAGAAGAAGAGGAAGAAATGAAGCATTGTCGAAAGAAATTCCGGGAAACCGAATCCGTGAAGAAAAAAGACATCAACGAGGATGTGCCGGAAATAAAGGATCCATCCCTTTCTGATTTCGAAGAACTAATAAAAAAATACGAACAATTGAAAAAGGTATATTAGAGCCCCATGGAAAAATATATAAACCCCATAGGAATTAAATGAGGAGAAAAAAATGGAACAAACAATAAATCATGAATTAGGTGAAATCAAAGGGAAGTTAAATATGGAAGAATTTAGAAAGAAACCTGTGGTAAAGAAACCCATAAACAAAGAAAACCAACCCCAAAAACCGCCTATTGATGTCAAAAAAGCCAACAACAACAATAACAACATAATGGCTAAAAAAGAACGAAGTCATAGCCAAAATAACGCTAATTCCAATGGAAAAAAGACTCCATTTCCTCAGAAACTTAAGAAGATGGGACTTGATGATAAGAATATTGACTTAGATGCGATGACTTATGAGGTAATAATAAAAGGAATTTGAAATGGAAGGGATTTTGTAGGACATTTTAGCTTTAGAAGATAAAATAGGATATGTGAGCAAAGGAGTTGGAACTGCCAGTTTGGCTTTTATACCAGATTTTGTGTTTTCGGAAAAGGATTTCCAAAAGAACCGAGATAATAAGTTGTTTTATTAAAATATCATTTAATTAAGAAATTTGACTAGATGTTCGATTTGTTTGAAAGATTATGAAGTGGCGGATGTTGTAAAGACCCTGTTTTGCAATCATATGTTTCATATGGATTGCTTGGGCGAATGGCTTGAAGATCAACATTGTTGTCCGATTTGTAAACAGAATATCTTTGAAGTTTAGTTTTCTAAAATCATCTTAATATTCTAAAGTTTCTCCTTATATTCAATACATATTTCAAGCTAAATTAAATAAATATTAATAAAATAACTCTTTATATATTTTTAATTTTCAATATGTTTTTTTTTCTCTTCAAAAAAAAAACCTCATAGTAAAACCCTAAATTTTCTTATCAAATAACATATCTCAAATTAATCTTTGTAAAAATGGTTCATGTCCGTGCCTTCCAAGGCTTTGTCGCAAAAAAAGAGCTTGCCCAAAAACTCATATCTCCTCCTTATGATGTTTTAGACAGTAATGAAGCAAGAGAAATGTCAAAAGGAAATGATGTAATATTGTTTCTATATTTTAGATAAAAACAATTAATGTCAAGGTCTCTTTTCTTCACGTAAACAAACCAGAAATCGACCTCCCGGAAGATCTGGATCCTTATGATGAGAAGGTGTATTTGAAAGGTCGAGAAAATCTAGAGACTTTCGTAAAAAATGGCTGGATTCAAGAGGAGAAAGAGCCATTAGTGTATATTTATTCTCAAAAAATGGGCGAATTTTTGCAATTTGGGATAATGCTTGAAGCTTCTATTGAGGTAACTTTAAAAAAACTCAATGTCATTGGAAAAAAATATTTGCTTATTTTTAAAAAATTTATAGGAATATGAAAATGACTTGATTAAGAAACATGAATTGACTCGGAAGAAAAAGGAAGAAGATCGTACTAAGCTGACCAACATCCAAAGTGCTAATGTGGGACCAGTTTTTATGACATATCATGATTCAGGAGAGATAAATTCGATAGTATCGAAAACGGTTTCTTTCGAGCCTTATTTCGATGTCACAACTGAAGATGGAGTGCAACATGCTGTAAAATTGATGAAAAAATTCATTTTTTTAAATAAAAATTTTGGAAAAGCTTTGGAAATGCGGAAAGGAAGAATCTGCTATTTTAGTCAAGCTTTTTGAAAGGGTGCCTTGTTTTTACATTGCTGATGGTCATCATAGAGCAGCTTCGGCCTATAATGTGGGTAAATTGAGAAAACAACTAGCCCTGGATGTATTTATTATAAATAATGATTGGCAATAGTTATTTTAAAATTAAAGGCTGGTATTAAAATCACAGGCGAAGAAGATTTCAACTATTTCTTAGCAATTGTTTATCCTTCTTCCCAACTTCACATTTTTGATTATAATAGAGTTTTAAAGGATTTGAATGGGAAGTCTGTCAAGGAATTATTGGCTCAGGTTTCTTCTTTATTAGAGGAATTTATGATTTTAGCTTGAATAAAATAGTTAGAAAACGTATTTGAAATAAGAAAAATGGATGCTGCTGAAAATCCAAAACCAAAAAAAAAAGGCGTATTTTCGTTTTTCATTGAAAAGGAATGGTTTGAATTGACGCTCAAAAAGCAATTTCTCAATGAGCATCCAGTTAAAGGTTTGGATATTGAGTTACTTACGAATTTGGTCATTGACCCGATATTTGGTATATTTTTATAAACATATTTTAACCATAAATTTTCATTTTCTAAAGGCATCAAAGATATCAGACATGATGAAAGGATAGATTTTGTGGGCGGAATTAGAGGACTTAAAGAATTAGAAAAAAGGTTCTTTTTTTCTTCTTTCTCTATAAAATTCAAATAATTTGGTAGATGCGAGATAGATTGCAAATGTGCGTTTGCCGTTTGTGAGGTGTATATTGAAGATGTGATGAAAGTTGCAGACTCTGCATTAATTATGCCTCCGAAATCTACTTGGTTTGAGCCAAAACCAAGATCAGGAACTGTGGTCAGAGTATTCAAACATTAAAAAATAAAAATAAACAAGTTTGAATAAAAATTAATTTAAAATTATTGAAATATTAAAATGAAATGAAATTGCATAAAAAATAATATAATTGTTTTATTTTTTTTAACAATTAAAATAACAACTTGGCAATTTGGAATTTTTATACTGAAATCGAAAAAACATAAAAATATATAAGAAACCCTTTATAAATTTTAGAATTTAGATTTTACAATACAACAATGCAAATTCTGAAGAATTTTTATGATGGTCCTAACTAAAACGTGACAAATAAAACAGCTTGAAAAATTTAGAGAAACTCAGCAATACTATCAATAAGTAAAATTTTTCATTTGTTTTTATTTTTCTCTAAATTGAAGTTAAATAGAATGAATTTTGTTTGAAAAGATTTCTCAAAATTTCTTTTCAATACGTTCATTGTGTGTTAGTCAAAATAAACAAAAATGATAAACAAATTTTAAAAGGAGTTTAAAAAATTTCGAAATAAAAAAACAAATCTCAAAGCTAATGTCTTTAATGAACTTGAAAAAAAAACCAAACTTTCAAAGATTTACTTTAAGATAATTTTTTTTCTTCGGTATTTCTGTTTAAAAACCTTTGAGTTATCTATTTTTTTAAATTTATCTATTTTCCTATTTGTTTTCTTCCTCTTCCTCGACTTCTTCTTCCTCCTCTTCCTCTTCACTGTATTCTAAAAATAAATATTCACACTTTTTTCAAATTTTTTTTTTCAAACCTTCTTTCTTTTGTTTGAGAGCTGGGTTGTTTGATGGATCATAGACAGGACTCGTCGGATTATAAGTCATATGTTGAAGTCCAGGCAATTGATAGGAAGGTGAATTCGGAGAATATTGTGTTCCTCCAATATTTTGGGAATTTGGTGTATTACCTTGATGGCTGCTTAACGGAGATCCCGTGTAATTAGGGCTTGCCGGACTTTTAAAAAATGAAAATTATCAAATATTTTTTGAAAGATTTACCTATAACTTTGATGAGGACTCATTGAATAACGATAGGCATTATAAGCTGGACTCGCAGGGGAATATATTTTCCCTCCTCCACTATAGCTTGGACTAACTGAAGCATCATAAGATGGACTAGTGGGACTATATTGCACTCCTAGAGAGCCTCCTTTCGGTGAATATCCAACTAAAATTGTTCATTTTTATGAATAAAAATCACTTAAATTTACTTGGACTGCCAGCTGAAGAGTTAGGTGAATACATTGGACTGTTTAGTTGATAGGCGGGACTCGCATAACTTGGACTAAATAATTTATTTGGCTCTCGATAAGACATCGGATTTGGTGACGTGGTGTCAGAATGCATCATGGTGCCCATGTTCGAAAGCATATGTGATGACCCAGAAACATATGTTGATGAATAATTTGGGGTTCCAGCCGGTGTGAAATCGAAATTATCCGCATTCATGACTCTGATACTACGATTACCCGGAGTTGAGGACGAATCATATCTAGGAGTCATTATCTCATGAATAGGGGTCTGCAAATCATTACCAAAAGCCCTTGGAGAGGCATTCAAATCTCTCATTGGTTCGAAATTACCCAAATTCGTTAAATCTGGATCTGGAATATATTTGGGTTCATTTTTCTCAACAAAATCTTTATTTAATAAGACATTAAAGGACCCAGTGCCCAGAGGACATAATTGACCGAACATGATATTTTCTGAAATGCCAAAAAATTTTTGTACATCGGAAAAAACACCAGCTTGTAAGAGGATTTCCACAGTTTGTTCAAATGAGGCTCTTCTGAAAGGACCATCAACCACTCTATTGATTCCATGTCTGGAAACAGAGGTTAGGAATCCTCTTTGGGTCATTATATCACAAAGAGTAGTCAAATGCCTATAATTCACATAAATACTATAGGTTTCCAATACTCGACGGATTTCCTTCAAAAGGATCTGTCTGCCAGCTTCTATGCCTAGGACCTCATATACTTCGAAACAATTATTCGAAGTAGTTTTAGCGAAGTCGACAAAATCTAAAGAGAAGACCTCCATTAAGTTGGACCCGTCAGTTTCGAAGATGAAATCGAAATTGGCATCATCTTTCACATTTTTTATTGACCCGTCTACTAAGTTCACCTCTGTTCTACTGAGGATCTTCTTCAAATAGACTTTATTGACATTATGGATACCTTTAAGTCTAATGGTATTAAGAAGCTCATTTTCAATGCTCTTCAATAGTCTTAATTGATCATTAGTGTCAAGTTCCATCGCCTCCTTATCATTTTCAAATATCTTCCTTCTAATTCGAATTACTGGCTTATCAGGAGTTATCACGGCATCATAAATGATCTGCAATTTATCCTCAAAATTTGCATAGATTCTATCCTTGATCTCCCTTAATGATTTGATATCCCTCACAATCAAACTGTTCTTATCCAAAAAGAAACGCAAAATCCATGAAGAATATCTCGGCTTGATCTCCAAATCCTGATCCACTTCATCAGGCATCATATAATAATCCGATAACAATCTTAAATCATCATCCACAATAGTAGAAGAAGGATCATCTTCATTATAAGGATCATAATAAATCTCTGATAATAAGGTTAGATCCTTTAATGTGGTGTACTCCAATTTGGACCTCAATTTTTCTATACGACCATTTTTCTCCACTTGAGATAAACCAACCATTTCACTTTTCACCTCACTTTTTATATGGACTTGCATTTCCGGAGTCTTGATATTCTTCCCAATGTTCAAAATTTCCTTCAATCTTGGTACACCCAAAGTAACATTTTTTGAGGAGATCCCCGCATGATGGAAAGTGTTCAATGTCATTTGGGTCGTAGGCTCTCCCAAAGATTGTGCACAAATTACGCCAACCATTTCGCCTGGATGGACCTTGGCTTTATAAAATTTATAACCAATTTCTCCTATGATCTTCTTGAAAGTTTCCCTGGTGAGACATTCCTTGATACAAACCTGTTTTGAAGATAAATAGACCCGGATCATCATGGTTAGGAGATAGATCCCATTGGCTTGGGCTTCCTTGGAAATAGAGTCGTTTCCTGGGGATATTATCAAAGATTCCACGAGAGTATTGACCTCAGAAATTACTTCTATTGGGTTCAGATCGCATTTTAGAGATTGGGAATAACGATAGGATTGAGAGCTTGCCTTGGAATTTTTGATGATTCGAGTGATGTTCATGGGCAAATAGAGGTTATTTTCGAATTTAGGGAAGATCCGTCGGATTTCATCTCTATATTTGCGGATTTTCTCGAATTCCTCCTTTAAAATTGGCAAAGATTCTGGATTATTATATATATCACTGATGATCGATGGTTCGAAATATCTCTCATATTCTCCCAATTGTTCATTAAACTCCCTATCTTCAAAGGCATCAATGAATAAATATTCATCCTTCAATTCCGCATTATTCATCTCAATAAACTTCTGGAAGAAACCTTCTATATATTCCCCAGCCATCCCATCTTCTCCATATATGAATTGGATAATATTGCCTCCACAATCTCTTACAGTGCCATCATATTTCACCATAATATCTTCTAATGCCTTCACTAATTTCCTTTGGACATATCCAGTTTCTGATGTCTTGACAGCCGTATCAATCAGTCCTTCACGCCCTCCCATAGCATGGAAGAAAAACTCATCAGGTCTCAATCCTGTGAAATAGGAATTCATCACAAACCCTTTGGAATCTCTTCCATAATCATCTTTTGTGAAATGTGGTAACGTCCGCTTCGAAAAACCATAGGGAATACGTTTTCCTTCCACATTTTGTTGACCCACACAAGTCATAATCTGGGCAATGTTCAAATTAGAACCTTTAGATCCGGATGCCACCATATTATAGATATTATTCCTCTCAGTCATCATAGTCTGAGCTTTTTGAGAGGCTTCCTGGAATTTGTTATTGAGGCCGTTGTTGACTGTAGCTTCAAAAGAATCAAGCATCCTTTTACCAGGCTGATGGTCTAATTTCTTCATTTCGGCTTTACGGAAGGTCTCATCGACTAATTTCCCTGCTTCGTTCATAATGTTCTGAACTTCATTTTGGCAGGCCTCATCAGGGAAGATATCAGAACATCCCACAGAAAACCCATGCATCACCAACCAATTATTCACTATATTTTGAGTGTAAGTCAGGAAATAAGCAGCCTTGTCTTGACCATGATCCAAATAAATATGATGAACTATACCTCCATGGGAATCTCCAACCACACCTTTATCCAACATACCCATCAAAAGTTCACCCTTTTCTATTAAGATCTTGGTATCACGAGGTGGTAACCTGAATTTATCATCCTCTTTATTATGAACAATGCAATTTTTAGCGATGTTGACCTCTGGTAATAACAAAGAGATGATTTGTTTACCCGTCCATAAAGTCACTGGCTTCAAAATTGCAGGAACTGGTAATTCGAAATTGAAATCTCCGAGCCATAAGACTAATTGCATCACCTGATCTTTGGTCAAGAAGCTATTTCTTTTGGTCATTAGTCTGATGCCCACCAAAGAATCCTGGACTATCCCCATCACTGGTTTATTAGATTGAGGAGACACGATTTGTCTCGGCACATGCATGATTTCTTTGATTTCCGCCTTACTTTCATAAGTTTGTGGGACATGCATGTTCATCTCATCACCATCAAAATCTGCATTATAAGGTCTAGTCACTGATAAATTGAGTCTAAATGAAGAATATGGTAAAATCCGTATTCTATGTCCCATCATAGACATTCTATGTAAAGTCGGCTGTCTATTGAATACTACAAGATCTCCATCGATCAAATGTCTCTCAACTATATACCCGATGTCCAAAGTGATATGATCTCGATTCTGAGTAAATCGCAAATCGAACTCCTGTCCATCGACCCTCTTCAAGATCTTCGCTCCAGGCCATTCCGTCGGACCATTCGTCACCAATTTCTTCAATCTCTCGATATTCAAAGGAGTCACAGTTTCTGGGAAAGTCAGGTTCAAAGCCACTGATTTCGGCACTCCTAACTCATCTAAGGCCAAATTGGGATCTGGAGTAATGACTGTTCTGGCTGAAAAATCGACTCGTTTTCCCATCAAATTTTTTCGGAGTCGGCCTTCCTTACCTCTGAGTCTTTCCCGTATGCTTTTTATCGGCTTGCCGCTTTTGGTCTTCGATTGCACTGCTGAAATCTCATTATTCATCAGATTTGCTGTGAGTAATTGAAGTTGATTCACGTAATCTTCACATAAAGTTGCTCCGGCCCCGCTTTTCTCATTTTTCTGGATCTCCATATTCACCTTCAGTATCTGAGTATATTGATGCGTGAGGTCATCTTCGCTTCGAGATACGGAATCTGTTAAAATCGAAGGTCTCACTGGAGGGGGTACCACCGGAAGATAGGTTAAAATGAGGTTCTCAGGTCTGGAAGTATCTAATATAATAGATTAATTAAGGGAAACATAAATAATGTACCAGGATCTAAGCCAAGCATTTCTACATCTGTTCTAGAGATTTTACGTAGGATTTCAAGCGCTTCTTGAGCTGAAAAACTATTACTGTTAGTGCCATCTCTTTGCGGCGCATCTTCATCATCTCTCCCAGCATCTCTTCGCACCTTGATCCCTAGTTTATCCTTCAAATAGCTCGGTTGAGGCGACCCGCAACCATATTGTAAACCTTCAGTGGTCATCTTAGATTGATCGACCACAGCCGTTGACCCACAAACTTTCTTCTTGCAAATGGCCTCACATTCATTGAGTCTCCTCCGACCATCTTTTATTTTTTGGATTCTCTCATATTCCTGATTAGTCTTTTTTTTAAACCCGCAACTTTAAAGAAACTAATGATTTTTATTCATTAAATACTGGATGCAGGAGCAATCTTGAACAATTGCAACATATTGAACTCAAGATTTTCTTAACTATGTCCAGAAAACCTATATGATAGACTGGCTTGGCTAACCGAATATATCCGAAATGACCTGGACAATCATTTATACTACCCTCACAAGTGGCACATCTTTGTCTCACATCACAAACACCCATTTTAGGGTCACTTAAACCACCTGGATTAGGCACATTGTTACGATAAATTTCAGTGGTGGTGATTTCGCAAACCCCAGTTTGTTGCTAAGATTTAATAAGAAAACATGGAAAAAAAACCAAGTACGATCTCCTCAGCACTCATGATACCCAGAACGATCTTCTGGATCTTGTGGGTTTCTTGTGTGGAGTAAGAAACTGCAGTTCCCGAACGGACCATTTGGGTTTTTTTAATTGGTTTTTTTGAAAATTATTATAGAAAATAAATGAAATGATTTGTTTTTAAGGGTTTTGGAAATTGGAAAAAAGGGTTTTAAATATTTTCTTTTCTATTATTTCTGGATTTCTAACTTAATATATTTATAAAAAAAAATAAAAAGAGCGCTAATGTTATTAATTTAAATGGTTTTTTATATTATGTTCTATTAAATTTTTGAATAATTTGGCCTTAAAAAAATGAATTTGTCATATTTAAACTCCCTCGTTTTCAAAGACTCCACTCATAAAATTTCCATGTTGAAGCCTCACGATAAAAACCTTGAACTCAAAGTGATAATAATTGATAAAGTGGAAACTGTCCTAATCAAGAGTAAACAATCCACAATCCATAAATTCCTTATATCAGATCAAAGTGGCTCCATGTTTATGAACCTCTTTGATGAAAAAGGTCTCAAAAATTAAAAAATTTATCAAATTATTATACAAAGGTGAAGTTCTTTCTCCTGGAGATGTTATTTATATCACTGGAGCCTATTGCACTCTCTTCAAAGATCAAATGATATTATATGAAGGGAAACAAAGCATTTTATTAAAAATTGGTGAATATTTCTTTGATTTTTCGCGCGAGCCGAATTTTTCGCTTCAGACCTGGAATTCGATTTCTAAATAAATAAAAATTCCACTTTTATCTATAAAAATCCAATTATTTCTAATAAAATTAAATGTCTTCTTCGGATCCCAATTCTCTTGACCTCAACACACAAATCATCACTGTGCTTTATCTGATCACAAGTTTTGTTTCAGTCCTGTTTTCATTCATTTCTATCTTCCTCTATACAAAATATGCCACTCTTACACATAATTATGCTGCAAAATTGATCATCTTGCTTTCAATAGCCGATATTTGCGGATGGACCCCAGCGATCATCACTTCAATTGAAACTTTGGTCAGCCAAGAAAATGAAAATCAATTCAGTGGGCCTGGATGTTATTTTCTGGCCATTTTTAAGACTTTCTTCAATAATATGACTAACATCTGTGTTCTTTTGATCGGGTTTTTCTTGTTTCTGAATGTTTATTGGCAAAAGAATCCACATTCTTTTCAGAAAGTTGTTTATACAGTGGCTTTTATAATAACAGCAATTTTAACAGCTATCCCTGCTATTATGGATAGTTATGGAGATGTTGATGGGTCAACATGCGGAATTCAAGGGGAATATCTGAGATTATGGGTTTTTTATATCCCACTGATCGTGATCTTGGTTATTGATTTTGGATTCATTTATTTGACTAATAGGAAAATCAAGACGTTGGAATTGATGGCTGAATATCAGAGGAAATTAATTGCGAAATTTATTTCTTTTCCGATAATTATGCTGATTTGTTGGGGGCCAAGCACTTTGAAGAGAATACTTGATGTGGTGGTCACGGATCCTAATAATTTGATGTTTTTGAAATATCTCATGTATATTCTTATGCCTTTACAAGGAGTCTTCAATCCTTTGGCTTATTTATTCATCAATGATACTTTGAGGTATAAGATCCTGGCTCATTTCAAAATTGAGAATGCAGAAAGGTCAAATTCCAATAGAGAAGTAGATGGGGAGGCTTTGCTTATTGAACAGGAAATGCAGATTAATGATTCATTGAGTAGAAGTTTATAATGTTCATGTTGGAAAAATGGATAATTAATAGCTTAGAAACGTTGTTGATAAATTAATCAATTAACGAATTCTTTGTGCAATTTAAGAATTTGTCATTAAAAAAATAAGGGAGTTTATAAAAAATTTAATTTTGATAAATCAATTTTTTCCTTTTTTTCAAGAATAAAGAATGAAAAGAAAAAATTTATCAAATTAATTTTTTAAGAAAAAATCGGTTTATATTTAGGCAATTTCTTTTTGTTTTTCAAAAATTCAAAAATTTTTTATCTATGTTTTTATATTAATTTCTGCCATAATTAAAAATTTATTTCTTTATTTTGTACCATGGAGATGAAAACACTGAAGCAAGCAACACCCAAGCTTTCTGATAAAAATAGGACAAGACCATTCGGAAGCATCCAAATTGACTTGCCCGAATCAATACGAAGAAAAACCGTTTCCCCTGCTTTTCTTTCCATTGATTCTTCCATTGCAGAGAATGAAATGTGTGAAAAATTCATTGATATCATCGATTTAGATGATAGTTTCAAACTGTCTGTTTTTATTGAATTTTTCATGTATCATTTTTGCTTCCTTTTTTTAATGGGACCCTTTCTACCAGTTATTTTATATCCTTTTACCAAAAGTTTCGCAAGATTTCGAAATATGATGTTTTGGAACTTCAGCATTGAGTTCAACATGCAAACATTTTTGTTTCTATTTTCGCTTGGTGCTCTTTTTGGTTATTTCTATCTTAATTCCTCTAACATTTACTTCATTGAGATGTTCGGCTTGATTGTTGGAGGTCTTTTACGTATATGTGTGATCTCTATAAAGTATGGCCATTTTTCTGATCAGAAGTTATTTTATGTTAAAAACGCAAATCTCACCTCAGCGGAAATTTCAAGCGAATTCATTTCTCTTTGGAGCAATCAAGAAGATTTCACCATTGATAAAGAACTTTATACATGTATACTCAAGAACAATATTGATTCCTCAATTTTCCGAATGTTTTTTCTAAAGCCCCTTAAGCCAAGCATTGCTGAACAATTGGCAGTCTCAGATGAGGATTTAGAAACTCCCAATGGTGCTCAATCAGGAAGTAGTTTTAATAATATGGGATGGTTGAAGGAAGTTTGGATAAAATCCTTTGATGTTGTTAAGAAAAATCTGTTGGGGAAACAAACTTGTGAAGAAGGAACCTATTCAGGCTATTTAGTGTCTCGGTTTTTAATCAAAGAAAATAAGGATCTCTTTCTCAAACCCAGGGCCATATATTACCTATCTTTGACTTTGGCGATTCTTCAATCATCGATTCCCATTTTTTTCAGATTGGCTGAAAAAGGAACCCCTTTTGGACAAAATCTGCCTGAAATTTTAGTAATTTTATGTCTCTTCATCGGGAGCATCCATTATAATCATATGAATTTGTTTATGCTGATATCTGGAGCTTGTGAATACGACCGACCAATTCATTTATTATCACAACTTTCAAACCTTTTATCATCCAAAAAGGTGACCGAATATTATATCAGGAAAAGTCTCCCGACTGTGAACATATTTTGCCCAGTCACCTATAAAAGCTGGTATTATATGAACAAAATTTTCCGTTCGTATGGGGAAAAGTTCCTCAAGAGAGTAGAAATGTTTCTTGGAGTTTTCTTATTTTATAACTTGCTGATGGCAGTTTTTTGTGTTTTGGCAATTTATGATTTCCTTGGGCCTCTAAGCGAAAAGGTTAATATAGCTTTTTTGGCCAATGGGATGTTGGTGATGTTTGTAATAATATTTGTGGCTTTGTGGAAGGGAGCCATTATTAATGAATTATATGACATTCATAGAGATATTCTGAAAAATAACAAGGACATCATTTCGGACTTAATAACTTTATATCCGATTTATTTTGAAAAGGAAGAGTATGACTCAGATAATGAAATTTATTATAATGCAATACAAATGTTCAAAATTTTTAATAAAGGGTTGCCATCTGAAATCAAGAAGGAAAGAATCATCAAACATTTGGAATGCTTAAAGGGAATTAGCAATGACATCATTGAACAATTGGCGTTTAGTAAAGAGAGAAGACCGTTTAAGATCTTCGGAATTCCTGCTACATCAGCTTTATTGAAAAGCATTTTTGCTGGGTTAGGCACTGTGATTGTTGCTGGCTTGCAGAAATTTCTTTCAAATCGTTGATATAATTTTTTTTTTAATACAATAAAATTTATGCATTAACAAACATATTATTATTTTTTTTTTTTTATGTATTAAGAGTTTTTTTTAAGTTTCAATTTCCCCAACTGCTGCTGAGAGAATAATATAAAAACAATTAATTATGTTTTTATTAATAAAC
>Ga0302186_10001966_pt1 | contig 16293 bp, 10 predicted proteins | sample II_Bog_E1_2_FD_198782 | JGI IMG/M metagenome (GOLD analysis project Ga0302186, IMG submission 198782) | Peat permafrost microbial communities from Stordalen Mire near Abisko, Sweden - II_Bog_E1_1 | ecosystem: Environmental > Terrestrial > Soil > Wetlands > Peat | place: Sweden: Abisko... | reverse complement strand
CGTTCAAGACAAATATTGGCAATGGCCATCAATGTGTCCGGTTGATCGGGATCAATACCAATCGCTTTAAGATAGGCCATCAAGGCATTGTCAACATCTTCTATCCCGATATATCCTTCTGCCAGATAGACCCACGAATCTGCAGCGTTTTCATTAATTGTTAACGCTTGCCGGATATAGGTCATGCTTTCAATATACTTTTCCTGTTCCAACAGACAGATGCCGATACCGGTCAGTGCATCATAATTATCGGTATGAGCATCCAACGAAAGCCTGTAATACGAAATTGATTCATCGTACCGCTCCATCTTTTCATAACATTCGGCAATGAAAACATCAGTTTGCCAACTGTTAGTAGACATTTTTTTATATTCCTGATACGTTTCAATGGCAAGTTCAAACTGATCGAGCTGGAAAAGAACATGTCCTTTCTGAATGCAGGAGAGCGAATCATTTTCATCGATAGCCAATGCAAAATCGTATGCTTCAAGTGCCTTAGGGAATTCCTGTAAAGCAAAGTAGAGTTGTCCTAAATTAAACCATGCTTCATTGGCAAACGGATCAATCGTAATAATTCTGTTATTAACAACGATAGCTTTGGCAAAATCTTCATTTTGTTCGTAGCAAAAAGCTAATTCGTATAGTAAATCGACATTCTGGTCGTTATATTTATCTCCTTTTTCAAGAAGTTTCAACGCTGTGATATAATCTCCCTGTCCCAGGTAGATGAAAGCAATATCCAGGCAAACATTATCCAGATCGTCCGATTCTTCTGCAATAATTTTTTCTGACAGAACACGTGCTTCTTTCATCCGGTCAAGTTTGATAAGTACTTCTATTTTAAGAAGTACCACTTCATAATCGGTTGCTTCGGCCAGTTTATCCAGTATCCGGAATGCTTTTAAGTCATCCCCTGTTGCCAGATATATTTTAGCCCGTTTGGTTTTTAAAGCGGTATTGTTTGGATGTAATTTAAGCCCGAGTTCCAACGCTTTTGTGCAGTCTTTGGTCCGTCCTCTATGCAGGTAGTATTCTACAATGTTTTCCAGTTCTTCCACATCAAAGTATCCGGGAGCTGTTCCTGAGAGGAATTGTTCGTATCTTTTGACAATTTCACTGGATTCATCATCTACCGGAAATAATAATTTACGGTTCATAATCTTCGGTTTTTTGCAAAAATAGTGCTTTAAAAGCAATAATATAAACTGTTTACACAAAAGTTATTAACAAAATTATCAATTGAAATGCAAATTTCATATACCAATCGTCATTATTTTACGTTTTACTGTTTATAATTAAACGATCTGGCAACTGAAAAGTTTGAATTATTCGTTTGTGGTGGCTGTTTTAGTTCTTTTCATTCCGACTTAACCGGAAATAAATATGCCCTGTCACGAATAAATTGTATCTTTGCTCATTCACAAACCAAAACTAATTATTTATGCATTTTTCAGCATTATTCACATACTGTCCTGCTTGCGGATCGGCTAAATTTATTCAAAATAATATAAAATCCAAACGTTGCGAGTCGTGCGGTTTTGTTTATTATATCAATCCTTCGGCAGCTGTTGCTTCTTTTATAGTAAACGAAACAGGCGAATTGTTAGTATGTAAGCGGGGAAAAGAACCTGAAAAAGGAACCTTGGATTTGCCGGGTGGATTTGTTGATGGAAACGAATCGGCCGAAGAAGCAATCAGCAGGGAGATATACGAAGAATTACAGACAAAAGTGATTGAAGCCAATTACCTGTTTTCTTTGCCGAATGAGTATGAATACAATAAGCTGACAGTTCCGACACTGGATATGTTTTTTGAATGCAAACTTGAGAATTTAAACAATTTGAACCCCTCGGATGATGTGGAGGACTGCTTTTTTGTTCCGTTGAATGAACTGAACCCTGAAAAGTTCGGTTTGAAGTCAATAAAGAAAGCAGTGGAAAGATTTACAGGAATGAGGAATGAGGAGTGAAGGTAAGAGGTAAGAGGTAGTTTATAGTAAATAGTTTATAGTAAATAGTTTATAGTAAATAGTTTATAGTAAATAGTAAATGGTAAAATAGTAAATGAATAAATTATTTTGAGAGCATGATAAAGAAAATAATCGTATTAAGTTTATTGATCGTTCTCTTTTCGATAGGGTTAAAGGCTCAACACACCTTGATTTTTACGAATCAGGATGCGCTTTTTAATCAGGGGAAAGAGCTTTTTTCGGAACGTAAATTTGCCGCATCGTACAGAAGTTTCGAGGAATATCTAAAAAAAACAGAACCTACACAGGCCGGTCAAATTCAGGAAACTAAATATTATCTTGTTGCCAATGCCTATGAAATGCGTCAGGATGATGCACTTGCTCAACTGAAAAATTTTCTGGAACAATATCCTTCAACGCCTTTTCGTGATGAGACCAATGCCATGATCGGTAATCTTTTATTCGAAAAGAAAGAATATAAGATTGCACTGAATTTTTACAATCAGGTAAATGAAGATCATTTAGGGTCCCGGGTACGAATAAACTATCTGTTTAACAAAGGATATGCATGCATTGAAACCAAAGATTTTAAACAGTCTTTGGCTATATTCAAGGAATTGAAAGAGTTGGATTCACGTTATAAACTATCGGCTACCTATTATTATGCTTATTCACAATACAGCCTTGGAAACTACAATGATGCATTGACTGATTTTCTTAAACTGGAAGATAATCCTGCCTATAAAAACATTGTTCCCTATTATATTGTGCAGATTTATTATGCTCAAAAGGACTACGACAAATTGAGTGAACGCACAGAAAAGCTGCTTAAAAATAATCCTGATAATAAAAACAATGCGGAGATATTTCGCATTGCAGGTGAAATTGCCTATCGTAAAGGGGATTATCCGAAAGCAATCACTTATCTGAGAAACTATGAAAAGCTTTTCCCACAGGTGCTGCGTAATGATATGTACTTACTCGGAATGTCTTATTTTGAGACAAAAGATTACTTAAATGCCGTTCTGTATTTATCTAAAACAACTACTGAAAAAGATGAAATGACCGAAAATGCTTATCTTCATATAGGCAATTCTTATGTTAAACTGTACGACCAGACTAATGCCCGGCTGGCTTATGAGGCATCATTACGCACTAATTTCAATAAGACTGTTCGTGAAGAAGCTTTGTTTAATTATGCCCTTTCGTCTTACGAAACTACTTCGGCATTCGGGGAATCAGTGAAAGCATTTGAGCAGTATCTGACCGAATTTCCTGATTCAAAATATACCGACAAAGCATACGATTATCTGGCTTCGGTCTATATGACTTCAAAAAACTATGATGCTGCATATCAATCGATTTTGAAAATTAAAACTCCGAATGCAAAACTACGCGAAACAAAGCAGTACCTGCTTTATCAGTTAGGTACGGAGGCTTTTACACAGAATAAAACGGATCAAGCAATTGATTATTTCTCGCAATCGCTTGAGAGCTCTTCAACCGGTTTATATTCGGCAGAATGCCTGTACTGGAGGGCTGAATGCTATTACCGCACCAAACTTCCAGAATTAACCATTATTGATTTGAAGGCCTTTTTCAATAATCCTTATGCCAGATCGAGCGTAAACAGGGTGACTGCCGATTATGCCCTGGCTTATGCTTATTTTTCAAAAAAGAACTATTCTGAATCACTCAACTGGTTCCTGAAATATGTGGATGCTGAGCAAAATGATGGCGCAACAACTTATGCAGATGCATTAAATCGCATTGGTGATTGCTTCTTTAATGCACGGAGTTTTGCAAAAGCACAGGCATATTACAGCAAAGCAGCCACTATAAGTCCGAATACAGCCGACTATGCCCTGTTTCAGGCAGCATATGTTTCCGGTCTGCAAAAAAATTATACAGGAAAGATTAGTAAACTTGAGAGTCTCATCAGTCAGTATCCAAAATCGGAATACACCGCTGATGCTTTATACCAGGAAGGTCGTGCTTATTTAATGTTGGAAAACAATACCAAAGCCATTGAAACCTATCAACGGTTGCTTGATGCCGAGCCTACGAGCGATTTGGCAAGAAAAGCAGCATTAGAAACAGGTATGATTTATTTTAATATGAAAGACTATGATCGTGCAATTTCGTCGTATAAAAATGTGATTGCAAAGTATCCGGGAACAGAAGAATCATTTACTGCCCTTGAAAGTCTTGAAACATTGTATGTCGATACCAATGATGTCCCTGCTTACCTGGCTTATACCAAAACTCTGGGAATGAAAATCAGTAATTCTGCTGCCGTACGAGAAGATTCAATTTCGTATATAGCGTCCGAAAAACAATATATGAATGCAAATTATCCGCAAGCAATCATAGGAATGCAAAACTATCTGGCAAAGTTTTGTCCGGGAGGCAGGTATTGCACCATGGCCCAATATTACCTTGCCGACAGCTATTACCGCACGGACGACAAAGTAAATGCGTTAAAAGCATATGTTGAATTGCTTAAAATATCAGGAAATCAATACACGGAAGAAACTACCAGGCGTTGTGCCGAAATTACCTATGATCAGAAAGACTATGCATCGGCTCTGAATTATTTTAAGCAGTTGCAATCAGTAGGTCAAACAACTGAAAACAAAGATATCGGACGTTTGGGTGTCTTACGTTGCAGTAATTTCCTTAAAGATTATCAGACGACGATTACCATCGTGAATGAAATCATGGCCGATCCTCATTCGAATGCTGACTTGAAATCAGAAGCTCTTTACAATCGTGCCAAAGCGTATCTGGCATTGAATAAAAATGATGAGGCAGCAGTCGATCTGAAAGTACTGGCATCGGATACCCGTACACCTAATGGAGCCGAAGCAAAATATCTTTTGGCGAATGTCTGGTTTGAACAGGGAAAAATGACCGAAGCCGAAGCTGAAGTGATGGACTTTGCTAAAAAAAATACACCTCATCAATTTTGGCTGGCCCGTAGTTTTGTTTTACTGGCAGATATGTATATCAAACAAAATAATGATTTTCAGGCAAAACAATACCTGATCAGTCTGCAGAAAAACTACACTGTTGCCGACGAAATTCAAACAATGATTACCGACAGGTTAAGTGCCATCAGTCTTCGGGAAAAGCAAACTATTATTAATTAAATCCTTTAAAAGAAGGGTAAAAGTGAAACATAACTGTTTATAAGTCGATTTTAAATCGCACACAACAGTTGTTTCAACAAAATAAAGATTGCTCAATACTATTATCAAGGACTTATTATTAAATTTCTCTTATGAAAACCTCAAAATACTTTATAGCTATCCTTTTGATTTCGCTTGGTTCGGCTTTTACATTGCAGGCTCAGGATACCATTCTTAACCGGAATATTCAGGTGGAACGTGAATTCAGACCCTTGATTCATGATGCCGGAATGATTAACTCAATACCACTGGTGCTGGAACCGAATGTAGTTAAATCGGCCGCTGAATACAGCGATTTTAATTTGCCCCTGAATGTCGATTACAATATTCATATTTTACCGGCAGCTGAATTGGTTACCGAAAAACCTGCCATCACCGGCAAAGGATATGCCCGTATCGGTTTAGGAAATTATTTAAATACACTGGCTGATTTTGCCTATCCTGTAATTAATACTCCCGATATGAAACTTGATTTTTCAATCAATCATCTGGCAACTTTTGATTCGAAACAAATGCATTCAATTACTAAAGCTCAAATTTCATTCGATAAAATCTTTAAAACATTTGACTTTTATGCCGGAGCAGGAGGAGGGCATGAGTATTTTAAATATTATGGAAATGATTTTAACAGCCTTGATTCCATCGCCAATTTAAAAACATTGGATTTGAATTACGGCTTGTCAAATTATCTTGAAAAAAACCGGGTGGGAATAAGTACTACACCTGTCAATACACTCGCAAATAACCCTGAAGGAAACACATTCTGGCGATTCAATGCACTGGCAGGTGTAAATTCATTGCCCACGACAACCGATTTACGCTATCAGGCCGAAATGCAATACCATCTATTCGATGCTGTCAACGGGATTACTGAAAATGTTATCCGTACAAAGGGAGGGTTTAGTACACCGAATGACAAGAATCGGTTGGGATTAGATTTCGATTTGTATAACATGATGTACAGTTCGTCAACCATACCTGATTTCAATTTCTGGCAAACATATTCGGTGTTGACAGTGAATCCCTATTACAGCATTGAACGCCCCGAATTTAATGTCAGGTTGGGTCTAAAAACCAGTCTGTCGTTTGTCCATGGCAAACTTATGAATCCATCTCCCGATATTAGTGCCGAATGGAAAGCTGTTCCAAAATACCTGTCTTTCTATGGAGGATTGACAGGCGATTACGAAGTAAATACACTGGATAAAATCGCTACCGAAAACCCGTATTTGTTCTCAGATCTAAAGGTAAATGACACATATACACCTGTCGATTTATTTGTTGGGATGAAACTTAAACCCCTCTATAACCTGCTGTTGGATGCGTTTATTGAATCTAAACAGATCAGTAATCAGTATTTCTATGTAAATAAAGCGTACTCGTTGACTCCTGCATACTCGTTGACTTCAGCATACATTCCATACCCGCAGGCAGACAGTACAATCTACAGCAACCGTTTTAATGTCGTTTACAGTAGTGCTACCCAAACCAAAATGGGAATCCGGGCAAATTACAACTACAAAAACCTGGTAAATGTAGAAATGAAATGGGCATATAATTCATGGAATGTTGATAATCAGCAATACGCATGGAATATGCCGAAATATGATGCACAACTGAATACAGATATCCATATTAACGATAATCTGACAGTGTCAGTCAACATGTTTTATGAAGGGTTACGTTATGCCAAACTGGGTGACATGGCTATACTAATGAATGATAAAGTCGATATCAACCTCGGAGCGGCTTATTCGTACAATAACTGGCTCACGGTTTTTGGCAAGATTAATAACCTGATCAACAATCAATATCAGAATTACTACGGCTACGATGTTCAGGGAACGAATATGATGATTGGTGCTGCGTTCTCATTCTAATCAATAAGTATAATACTAAATAAAAAAGCGAAAGAGATTTCGCTTTTTTTTATTCAATATCGGATAATACAACTGAAATCTACAATATTATGATTTACAATAGATCAGTAGGCATTGTAGCTTTACCAATCAACCAATTACCCAATTAACACAGAACACGAAAGAGAATTGTCTACTGATAACACAGATTAAAATAATTCCAATGATTAATGTGTTTATTTCAGGAATTAAACCAATTAATCAATCAACCAATCAACCAAGGGAACGGAGTGACTTCCCGTTTACGGGATTAACTAAATACTATCTTTCTCAAATCTCAAATCTCAAATCTCAACATGAAACACGAAACGCGGAACGCGAAACACGAAACACGAAACGCTGAACACGGAACGCTGAACACGGAACACGAAACGCTGAACACGGAACACGGAACACGGAACACGGAACACGGAACACGGAACACGGAACCAATCACCCCACTCTGTATATATAATCAGTGCTCATGTAAAAATGCAAAAATAATTTCATATATTTGTACTTATTTAATATATAAATTATTATTAAGCCTTCAGGCTTAATTTATCTGATTTATTTAACAATAACAATAACAAAAAAACACAATAACTATTTCATGAAAAAACTATTCATTCTTTTGCTTTCAATCAGCTTATTTGCCGGATTAAAAGCAGATGAGGGTATGTGGATGTTGCCATTAATACAAAAACTGAACATCCAAAAAATGAACGGGATGGGTCTTACCCTGACTGCCGAAGATATTTACAGTGACAAAAATGTAAGTCTTAAAGATGCGGTAGTCATTTTCGGAAGCGGATGTACCGGTGTTATGGTTTCCAATCAGGGGTTGGTATTTACCAATCATCATTGCGGGTTTGATGCCATTCAGCAGCAGAGTACGGTAGCCCATAACTACCTGAAAGACGGATTTACAGCTGATAAACTGAGTGATGAGATTCCATCTCCCGGGCTTACGGTAAAGTTCCTTGTAAAAATACAGGATGTTACAGAAAGGATCATTTCTCAGCTGCCCGATACTTTACTTGGTATCAAAAGGATTGATAAACTGGATTCAATTTCAGGAGTGATACAAAAAGAAACCGAAAAAGGAAGTATTTATTCAGCTAAAGTAAAATCATTTTATTCAGGGAATGAGTTTTATTTATTTGTTTATGAAGAGTACACCGATGTTCGGCTCGCATTTGCACCTCCCATTTCCATAGGTAAATTTGGTGGTGATACTGATAACTGGATGTGGCCACGTCATACAGGCGACTTTTCGGTTTTCCGGGTGTACAGTGACAAAGATGGAAAACCTGCCAAATACTCTCCCGAAAATGTTCCCTATTCCCCGAAACGATTTGCAGTTATTTCCAATCAGGGATATGTGCCGGGTGATTATACCATGATATTGGGTAACCCGGGGATGACCACCCGTTATTTATCGTCGTGGGGAGTAAGTAATCGTGTAAAAGCATCCAATCAGGCACGTATTGATGTCCGTGGAGCAAAACAGGATGTCTGGCATTCATTTATGCGCGTGGATGAAGCCATCAATATCGCCTATGCCAGCAAGTTTGCCCGTAGTTCAAATTACTGGAAAAACAGTATCGGAATGAATAAAGCCATTGCCAAATTAGGAACTATCAATGAAAAACGTGAACAGGAAAAAGCTTTTGCTACCTGGATGAGCACTTCTCCGGAACGTCAGGTAAAATACAAAAACGTTCTGAAAACGCTCGAAGACGGCTATACAAAAATCTATCCGAGATCACATGCCCTGAATTATTTAATGGAATCACTTATGAGCGGTGTGGAAATGCCAAGGATAGCTACCCAGGTAGACCGATTGATTAGAAAGAATCTTCCAATGGATTCATTGTTGATGCAGACCAAAGAGCTTTATAAAGATTATTATCCTGAAGTGGATCAGGCAACATTTGTAGCTATGCTTGATGTATATAAAAAATCGGTGGATGCTGATGCTTTGCCTGATTTTTATAATGAAATTCAACGGAAATGCAGCGGAAATTACACAAAATATGCTAAATACATATTCGACAAATCCAATTTCACAACACTGGATAAAATCACAAAAGCCATTAAAAAAAGAAAAGTCGATTTTTCAAAAGATCCTGCTATTCTTTTCGAAAGAGAAGTCCGGTATACAATGGATATGATCAGAAGCAACGAATACCTTAAAACGATTGAAAATATACGGGATGCAGAACGTTTGTACGAAAACGGAATTAAAACTATGGCTGCTGAAAGCGGAAAATCAATGTATCCGGATGCCAATTCAACCATGCGTATGACTTATGGTTCAGTGGGTGGTTACGAACCCGCTGACGCAATAGATTATAAATATTATACTACTACCAAAGGAATTCTTGAAAAAGAAATACCTGGGGATGAAGAATTCGATGTATCTCCAAAACTCAAAAAAGCAATTCTTGAAAATAACTACGGTGCCTATCTGGATCAAAAAACAGGTGAAATGCATGTCTGTTTCCTTAGTAACAATGACATTACAGGTGGAAACTCAGGAAGTCCGATCTTCAATGCAAAAGGTGAATTGCTTGGTCTGGCATTTGACGGTAACTGGGAAGCCATGAGTGGTGATATTGTATTCGAACCTGACTTGCAACGTACCATTAATGTGGATGTCCGCTATATTCTTTTTGTAATGGATAAAATAGGAGGTGCCAAACGATTGGTGGACGAATTGATTATAAAATAGAATAATCTATAATAAAAAAATGCATTCCTGTAATTACATGGGTGCATTTTTTTAATTATGAATATCCGCAATGTGTCCTAATATAAATCCTTTATACCAAATCCGAAGGATTTAAATATGAATAGCCATGTATGCAATGCATGGGAAATTGTTATCTATGAGAACATAACCCCGATAGGGGTTGAACAATAAGATATAAACATTGAAGAAGTGAAATGATTGATGAGAAATAATGGGATTGAATATGATGAGAAATAATTGATTTATCTATTCAACCACTTCGTGGTTGGCGATTTGCATTATTCAACGTCCATGCATTTCATACATGGCTATTCACATTTAATTCCTTCGGAATTATTAGATTGCAAATAAAATATTGTATTTAAAAAAATGATTATTCGTTATGTGTCCTAATTTATGTTATGGTAATTCCGTCTTAAAGAAAATGGCATGATCATTTATTTAAAGCTTAATACTTTTGCGGATACTCATATATTATATTATGAAAAAATTAAGACTGTCTAAAAACTCTCTAAATTTCAAATAAGCATGCAGATATATGTAATGAGTATTTAGGATATTATCTGAACAGCAAACATAAAAAATGCACCTCCCAAAAATCAGGAAGGTGCATTTCTATAAACTATAAACTAAATACTATAAACTATTCTTCAGCCATTCATCCATTGCTTTTGCAGCCCGGCGTCCATCACCCATGGCAAGTATAACGGTAGCTCCGCCACGTACAATATCACCGCCGGCAAAGATTATAGGAACAGCCGATTGCATAGTGTCATTATCCACTACCACAGTGCCCCATTTAGTCACTTCCAGTCCTTTTACCGACTGTGGAATAAGCGGGTTGGGAGAAACACCTACACTTACGATTACTTCATCTACATCGATTACTTCAGTTTTGCCGGGAATCTCAACAGGAGAACGACGACCTGAAGCATCAGGGACTCCGAGTTCCATTACCTGAAGGACCATTTGAGTAACACGGCCCTGTTCGTTTCCTATGTATTCAATTGGATTATGCAATGTCATGAATTCAATGCCTTCTTCCTTGGCATGTTTTACTTCTTCCAGACGTGCAGGCATTTCTTCTTCCGAACGGCGATATACAAGAATAGCCCGTTTAGCTCCCAACCGGCGGGCAGTACGTACAGAGTCCATGGCCGTGTTTCCACCACCAATGACAGCTACTTTTTTCCCAAGGAATACAGGAGTGTCCGATTCGGGATTGGCAGCATCCATCAGGTTTACCCGTGTCAGGTATTCGTTTGATGACATAACACCTACCAGATTTTCCCCTTTGATATTCATAAAGCGGGGAAGACCTGCACCACTGGCAACAAATATCCCTTTATACCCATCCTGTTCAAGATCGGCAATCGAAATGGTTTTACCAACTACGCAATTGGTTACAAAATGTACACCCATTGCCTGAAGATTCTGAATTTCAACATCCACGATGTCATTAGGCAAACGGAATTCGGGAATACCATATTTCAGTACACCTCCAATTTCGTGTAATGCTTCAAAAACGACCACTTCATAGCCTAATTTAGCCATATCGCCTGCAAAAGCAAGTCCGGCAGGCCCTGAACCAACACCGGCGATTTTTATATTATTGGCAGGAGCAACAACCGGTACGGAGATATTACCGCTTTCGCGTTCATAATCGGCCGCAAATCGTTCAAGATGTCCTATGGCTACTGCTTGTTTTTTCATTTTTAAATGGATACAAACACCTTCGCATTGTTTTTCCTGTGGACAGACACGTCCGCAAACTGCGGGCAGGGCAGAAGTTTCTTTCAATACCCTGGCTGCTTCAAGGAACTCACCGCGTTCGATATTTTTAATGAATCCGGGAATGTCAATTCCAACAGGACAACCGGACATACAGGTGGGGTTCGCACAATCAAGGCAGCGTTTAGCTTCCTCCATTGCCTGTTCGGCTGTAATTCCAAGGTTCACTTCTTCTACCCTGTTGTGACTGCGGTATTCGGCATTCAGTTCGGGCATGTGAACGCGTTCTATATTGGTACGGTCTTTGGCTTTAATGGCGTTGCGCAACTCAACTCTCCAGGCTTCGGCTCTATCTTCAGTAGTTTTCATTTTATTTTATGTCCCTTCATTCAGGAGGGGAATTCAGAGTGTTTTGAATTTTATTATTAATTATAGTTTGTAAATTTAAAGATCATGACAAAACTTTCAATTACAATCTTTAAGATTGTTTATGGGCTGCCTGATATTCAATCATTTCTTCACGTTCGATGTCTCTGTAACCGCCTAACCGCATCAACATTTCATCAAAATTCACCTGGTGGGCATCAAATTCAGGACCATCTACGCAAACAAATTTTGTTTTTCCACCGACACTTACCCGGCAGGCACCACACATTCCTGTTCCATCTACCATAACGGTGTTCAACGAAGCCAAAGTGGGTACTTCATATTTTTTGGTCAGCAGGCTCACAAATTTCATCATGATTGCCGGCCCGATAGTAACGCATAAATCAACCTTCTCACGATTGATAACCGATTCTATTCCGTTAGTAACCAGTCCTTTTATTCCATAAGATCCATCATCCGTCATAACAATGACTTCGTCGGAATTCTCACGCATTTGATCTTCCAGTATAATCAAATCTTTGGTACGGGCAGCTATCACTGTTATAATCCGGTTTCCGGCGGCTTTCAAAGCTGCTACAATCGGCATCATAGGCGCTGTTCCTACTCCACCACAGGCACAGATTACTGTACCGAATTTTTCAATATGGGTAGCTTTTCCCAACGGACCTACCATGTCAGTTATATAATCCCCCACTTCCAGTGCGCACAATTTAGATGACGAAACACCCATTTTTTGTACAACCAAGGTAATAGTTCCTTTTTGTAAGTCAGCATCTGCTATCGTTAGCGGAATACGTTCACCTTTGGCACCTATTTTTACCATAACAAAGTGACCGGCTTTTCGAGATTTCGCAATCAAGGGAGCCTCCACTTCAAACTTAACAACATTAGCAGAGAAATACTCTTTGCTGACAATTTTATTCATTTGGGACAGTTTTTTTTAATTTGAAGGTGCAAATTTACAAAAAATAAGCCATTCAGCTATTTAAATTGTTATAAAAAAACGGTATAATATGTCAAAATAGAAAGTTATTTAACCCGTTTTATATGGTTTTATGATTAAATATGCAAAATAAAATTCATGAACATCACTGAACAGTTTTTGAGGCTGTTGAAGTATATAGAAAATTCTGTACTTTTGCGCCTCCAGGTATTTATATTAAAAAAAAACAGATTTATATCATGATCATTTATAATCACAGGTTACAACAATTCTTCTTTTTTATATTGTTTATGTTTTTCTCGTCTGGAATTGTATCAGGACAGACCAATAAAAAAGACAGCGTTGATCTGAATGAAGTAGTAGTGACAGGGTCGAAAATTGAAATATCGCGTAAACTTGTTCCCCTGTCAGTTTCACAAATTTCAAAACAGGATATTGAAAGTACCGGCCAAATGAATATACTGCCGGCTTTAAATTCATTCGTTCCCGGAATTTTTGTTACAGAACGGAATATTTTAGGTTTCGGTGTTTCGAATACAGGTGCCGGATTAATTACCATGCGGGGTGTCAGTAGTTCTCCAAATACCGATGTCTTGGTATTAATTGATGGACATCCCCAATATCAGGGAATTTTTGGACACCCTTTAGCTGACATGTATGTTGCTTCGGATGTTGAGAAAGTGGAAATAATCCGTGGACCCGCTTCTATTCTTTATGGTTCGAATGCCATGGCAGGAGTGATTAATATTATCACCAAACAACAACATGATGAAGGGTTTAAAGTGAACCTGGGTGCATCCTATGGCTCTTACAATACACAAAAGTATTTTGGTACACTAGGGTATAAAAAGGATAAACTGAGCCTTTTCGCTTCCCTGAATCACGATCAGACGGATGGAATACGGGCTAATACTGATTTCAATATCAATAATGCATACGCCAAAATAGGATATGAAATCGATAAAGAACTTACCGTGACTGTCGATTATAGTCTTGCAAAATACAGTGCAAATGATAATGGCCCTGTAAATCTACCCCCTTTACCTGCTTATATCGATATATCACGTGGTAAAGCCTCCATGTCACTCGAAAATAAATTTGAGAATTCGGAGGGTGGAATTAATTTTTACCATAATTTTGGCACACACGATACTTTTGATTCGATCAATGGAAAATTTCATTCTACCGATAAAAATGATGGTGTTATGCTTTACCAGACTTTTAAATTGTCAACAGGTACAAATGTTACTGTTGGAGCCGATTATAAAGAATACGGAGGTATAGCCAACCAGGGCTTTAAACATGATTCGTTAATTGTAATTGATGAATTAGCAGGCTATATTTATGCCCAACAAACAGTGTGCAATAACCTGACTGCCAGTGCAGGATTAAGACTTGAGAATAATTCTAAGTTCGGGAATGTACTGATTCCAATGGCAGGGCTGAACTACAATCTGACAGAACAAACCTCTTTTAAAACTTCTGTATCAAAAGGGTATCGCAGTCCAACCGTCATGGAACTTTATTTATATGCTCCAAACCCTGATTTAAAGCCGGAAAGCATGATAAACTATGAAATAAGCTGGTTACAATCGATCCTCAATAATAAAATAAATCTGGAATTGACAGCCTATAAAGAGATTGGAAGTAATTTGATTCAGGTAGTTGGAGAGGGTTATGCTGCTAAAAGGGAAAACCTGGGTTCGTTTAATAATCAGGGAATTGAATTTTCAGCCCGCTATATAATGAACCGTCATTTGCAGTTTAATGCCAATTACAGTTATCTTGATATGGATAAGCCAGTGATTGCAGCACCCCGTCAACAAATCAATGTCGGAGCTAACTATAGCTACAAAATCTGGGGGCTGCATATATCGACACAATATATCGAACATCTTTATACGTCTACTCAACCGGTAGTGACTCAAAACTATGCACTGCTCAATGCCCGGATGACAGCCCGTCCACTGAAATATCTTGAACTGTTTATTTCAGGAAATAATTTATTGAATGAACAATATGAAATCAATTATGGTTATCCAATGGCGGGCATTAATTTTAATACAGGTTTTAATGTGAAATTTTAATAACATTTTATTGATAAAATGAAATAATAATCAATTAATTTATTGCAATTTAGTTATTCCAATAAATTAATTGATTATTTTTGTATCGTAAAACGAAGATGCAAAAAATATAATCAGTTAATGTAGTTTCAGGTTCTTATATGATTTTTTTTTCATTGTATTTTCACATAGATGTGTGATTGTATTTTTATTTATTATTTATTTTTGCTTTTAATATCCTAAATTAAATCAAATATAAATTATGAAAAAGAAACAAGTACTGATTGAGGCACAAAAATCAGGAAAAGCTGTAAGAGTAAAATATACGAATGGTAGTCAGCCAAATCGTGCACGTGAAATTATACCTCTTAAAATTGAGAAAGACAAAGTATTAGCTAAATGTCTGAATTCAAACGCTGAAAAAACTTTTGAAATTAACAAGCTAAAGCTTTTGAACGATCAACAGTATGCTAATCATGAAAAATGGGAACCAAATGCCAGCTTTTTAACTGATTATGAATATTTTGTCATTCAAAAAGCAAAACGCGATAAGTTTATCCGGTATATTTTAATTGGTATCGTTCTCATTATAATATTGGCTTTAATTTTGAAATTAAAGCAATAAATAAATCAAGTAAAAAAGGCTTAATTGATTTTGTTACCTGAAAGGAATGGGTATAAAACAGATTAATAGTTATTAATTGGAAACAGTAAAAAACCAGATTATTTACAGATTGAAATATTATTGAACAATTTCTTATCAATTTGGTTGTAATAATTAAAAATTATAGTACTTTTACACCGTCGAATTAAATGACATAGTTATGATCAATCTATTTTTTACATACTTCAGTTTTTACTTTTACTTTAACAGGTAATAGCAGGATTCGATTTATGTAAAAAAACAAACTATAATGAATAGATAATACATGAAAATCCTGCTCAAAAACGAGCAGGATTTTTTTATTCGTACAACAAGGAGTATATGAAAAGAGTAGCCATTCAGGGAGTCAGTGGTGCATTCCACGAAATTGCAGCCCGTCAATATTTTAAAGGAGAAGAAATAGAAATTCTTCCATGCATAACATTTAAAGATTTATTCAAAGCATTAGCTGCAGATGATTCACTTTTGGGAATTATCGCTATTGAAAATACCATTGCAGGGAGTTTGTTGCAAAACCATAACCTGCTGCGTGAAAGTGGATGCATGATTATCGGAGAACATAAATTGAGGATAGAGCATAACCTTGCAGCTTTGCCAGGTCAACGGATAGAAGATATTGAAGAAGTGTATTCGCACCCGATTGCATTAATGCAATGTGAGGATTTCCTCGATGCCTATAAACACAT
>Ga0302186_10001963_pt1 | contig 16308 bp, 13 predicted proteins | sample II_Bog_E1_2_FD_198782 | JGI IMG/M metagenome (GOLD analysis project Ga0302186, IMG submission 198782) | Peat permafrost microbial communities from Stordalen Mire near Abisko, Sweden - II_Bog_E1_1 | ecosystem: Environmental > Terrestrial > Soil > Wetlands > Peat | place: Sweden: Abisko... | reverse complement strand
CCCAGTACGAAAGTGAGATGAACTGCTGCCTGGAGAGAGAGAGATTTAAAAGTCCCTGAGTCGAAAAACGGTGCGGTTTTACATAAACCCGTGCCTACGTTTCTTCTTCTTAGATTTAACGCTCGTTATGTTAGTCAGCGGCAGCCTTTGCATTACCTCCAAAGCCAGTTGGGTTAGCTATGTTGACTGATAAGCTAGTACTGCCACTTGCATTTTTAGTTACTTTTTCATTGATTACTTTGCTCTTGGTAGAGCTGATATCATACTCAACATCCAAATCAGAGTCATTGAAGATTATTCCGTTGACTGTTGCCCCTGAAAACAATGATGTAGTTCCAGGCTGTGCATCACAAATACTACCCATCAACTTAAATAATTTTATTTATAATTTCATCAATAAAATTGATATTTCAACAGCAATAAAAATAATGCCCTAAAGCTGAAGCCGAATCTCCACTCTGACAATCAAGGTGTTCGTGGGCTGTCTCCTTAGAGCCGGCATTTTTTATTTAGGCTCAGTTTACAAATTCCTCATACAAAATATTTGTCTTTGCTGATTGTATTGATATTAATTATAAATTTGCATGATCAATTAGGCTCTGAAAATCTTGATTTTTGCGTTTTGGTTCTTTTAATTTGTTTTTCCCCTTCGAGTTGAAGCATGTACTCTTATTTATTTTCCAGTCTGTTGCGAAACTCAATTAACACGAAAATTGTTTGGATTGTTTAAGAATAGATGCTAATGAAAAATTGAGAGATGGAGTAAGAAATTAAACCAATTACTATAAACAACAAAATTCGATTGTAGGTCGAAGAATAGAGGTATTCAATGGAGTTAATCAAAGAGTTTGCAATGAAAATGTTTAAAATGGCAAGGGCGATGGGGATAAATTGATCGAATATCTATATAATGGTGATGGTACCAGATAGAGGAATGCCACAATGCTCCATTTATCCTTCTCCTCCTTCAATATGCCTACAACTTCATAGGAAGATCGACAGTATGGCACACCTGTTAGATTAATATATGCATAAGCAGCGTGATGGAAACACTTGAATAGAAATGTTATACAACAGCAACATAGGCAAGTATAACATTTTTTTATATAGTTTGTGCATTTCTATTCTTAATGCTCGTTTAGTTATGAACACTGAATTATGGAGAATGTACTTCAGCTTCATCTAGTTCGAATTTAAATAGACCTAGAATCGATGTCAATAGACTACCGGCACATACGCTGCCAATATGAGAAAAAGAAAAAGATTTGCAAGCATTTATATAAGGATCTTTTCGTCTTAGCTGCCAGTTTATGACTGTGCCGGAAATGATGAAATTTCCTGTATGCATTAAAAAGAATAGAGACCATATCATATAAAAGACGTTGATAATTAAAAGTGCAGCAATTGGGGTAGGAACATTATAGTGTTGAAAAGGTAAAACTCTCTGCTCTTCCACAGGAGTACTCATAGAATAGAATGAAATGGTCAAAAATAACCAGAAACATAGAAAGAGTATCAAGGAGCCCACTAGGATAAAAGGTAGCAGAAGAAGATTGTAATTATCTGAAAAAAAAGTATTTGATTGATCGATGTAAATAACTGCTGTTTGAATTTTTTATTTATATGAGCAGAAAATAAACAAAATGATGAAAGCCATGACAAAGCTGAACACAGAAATAATGATAGCTATATTTTGATTTTGTTTAAGAACAAAGGCAGAAGATTATGCACCATTCATAGGAATTGCCATGAAAATAGCAAATCCAACGAAAGCTGCAAAAGCGAGTCCATAGAGGACATACACGACATATCCAGCGATGAGTTTGATTAGTATAATTACTGCTAAAGACAGACCGACCATAATTGCAACCATTAAGAGAAGTAAACCCCAATCCTTAGCTATTGAAATAAACATTTGTAGAATAGTATATGTTCCAATTGCAGTTAATACCTTCTCTTTGATGCTTTATTCGACAGGCAAACAGATCACATTCCTAACTTTATTATGAATCAGTTACTTATAGTCGTTGAATAGATATGAAAGGCAACAACATTGTTAATTGAGTTATTTTATTAACATTTAGTCACCACTGAATTAGTCATGCATTTGACTGATGTGTCTGATTATTCTGGACATTTTTGAACACATGTGCTGACCCATAAAGACTAATTTAGAATCAACTAACATCGTATTGAGGAGATGGAAAGTAGATAAATTTATAATCAGGATAATCAACTCCACATCCCTTACCATCCGAATCAAAGGGTATATTAAACTGAGTGGTTGATCCCTTGATGTAGCAAAATATTCCTGCAAGCAGCATAAGGATAGTGAAAGCGATGAACAAGACAATACAGATGGTGTCGGTTGTTTATCTCTTTTTATCTGAGTAAAGATGAGGTAACCTGAAATTAAGAAGCGTTTTTCAATCATAACGTATATATTTCTGATTAATATTTTAATTTTAGGTCAGTCCACAATTAATTCTTCAATTTTTATTACGGATGATGGTAATATTTTGATAATTAGGAACAATGGATTTTCTTCTTCATCTTTTTATGATTTTATTGCTTCAGAGTTATATTCCGATAACTATTCATACTTAAGAATTGAAATAATTGGTTCATTATTAGGGGAGATTTGAAAAACTATTAATTGTACTTCACCAAATACTTTAATTTGTCAAATTAAATCAAAAACTAATGGATTACGTTTCATATGAAGTTATTCATAGATGAACTTTGGAGTAAATAAATAAGGAAAATTCACTTTAGTAAATATTTTAATGTAAATTCATGAAATCCGATGCATTTAATCAGATGAATTAAAGAATTCAGGTTCCTGATGATGTAAATTAAAGATAATAGCCTCCATAAATGAATTTATATATATTTTAATATCAAGAAAAATTATATTAATTTTAAAAATCTTAGAATCAATCATATTGCTTTCAGAAATTTTTTAAAAAATGATTAAAAGTTATTAGTTACAATAAAAGCTGAAATTATTATTATTATTGCTTTTAATGTCGATATCATGATTTGGAACCATGAAAAAACAATCAATATGATAAGATTAATGCTTCAAATTATTCTGAATCACCAAATCACTACTAAAAATCTTTAATTTTTATGATTTTAACTCGCTTTTTCTCCTCAGGGTCATGATTTGTTATCTAAACATCTGTTAAAAACTTTATGTTTTGGTCTGACCTTTTCGAAAATATCTCTTTTTATTTTAGAAGCAGTTCTTGGATGTTGATCTACTCATAAATTTCGTTGCTTTTGTTTGTTTATATCATGTTTGTGATTTAAAAACAAGCATTACCATCTTAGAACTGAAATTCAAAATCGCAATAGACCTTTTTCTACATTAAATTTTAAATACCTTCTTCGTCGTAATCAAATAATCAACGTACTCTAATTTGCTTAAAGTTGATGAATCAGTTGTAACACTTTATGAGTTTTCCATCTTCAGTGATAGATGCAGATTATGAAGATATTTCGTGATGATATCAACGTATCGTTAGCTTGAAAAATATCTGAGTTTATCCATTTGTACTCTTGAGTAATTGCTCGATATTTGACTGCCTGTAAGATAAAATTTTATAATTTTTACTAAACTAAATTTAAAAAAGGTTCAGAAAAAATTAGTATATTATTGCGAACGATGCAAAAATAAGTCTTTCCTTGCATCTTTTTCAATAATTCAGTGACACTTGCATACTTTTGCTCATTCTCATCAGATTATATTTTTTATTTACTCAATCTTTTGTAATCAAATAGAAATTTTTTCAACTTTTAAGCCAATTAAAACAGCCTTATGTCCTTTTGGTCTTTCATTCTTTAGATAAAACTAAATCTATATTAATAAAATTTAACATCGAGGATTCATTGACTTCCTCAAGATTATTCTTTAAAAAAACAATGACGGTTTGATATCTTTGTTCGATTTTATAGACTTCCTTTGTATAAAAATTTGAAGTTATCAATGATTCTCCCCATTCACTGTTTGATAGAGCCCTCTCATTGATGGCAATGATCTATATTGTTAATTATTTACATCATATATATTTATAACATGATTTTACTAAGAAGCATTATGAATTTTCAAAGTATGGTAAATACTAACCCTTTTTTGTTTAATTATAATGTTTCTGCTTTATTGGTCTCCTTCTGGTTTTTTTATTTTGCCGTCTTTGTCAAAATGTTCCAAGTTTTAATTCTTTAGAATGAAAATTTTATGCCATCGTAGCTTAAGAAGGCTCCCTTAAGATTCATTCAAGACTTTATCAGTAGGAGGAAGACAATTTGAGTTGGATTTTAATGACTTATTGTCTACAGGTGCCTCTCGTTTTAATGAATTCTTCATATTTACAAAATAATTAAAAGATATATAATCTCATGATTGCATTCTATATTTAAAGAGGATTATTTTATCAATTAATAAAATTAAAAATAATGAGCATGAATATATTTTTCAAAATGAAAAAACTGTTATGGATTTTTACTTTAATCAAAAAATTTATAGCATAAAAAATATAATTAATTTTAATTGGTTGATTTATTTATCTTGTTAGTTGCTGGGTTATTAAGATTTCTGTGTCAAAGTAAAAAATTTCGTATGGGATAAGTGATTTTTATAAAAGAAGATTGAGGAATTATATATCATTCAATGCTAATTAATATTTATATAATTTAAAATGCATTGCGAGTGCGATCGAAAAGAAAAGCATAAAAAAGAATAAGCCTTTATATCTAACTCTACTAAACTAGGATCAAATGATTATTCATGCTTAAATGCTTTTAATGCTTTTAATTTTGCTTATTCATAGAAAAAATTGTAAAAAATAGTTATCTTATTAGCTTTTTTATAAATAAGCGTAATTTTAAGTTTATTATTGCTTTTGGGGAAATTAATCATCTCGAGAGCAGTTTCTGTAAAATATTTCAAAAGATGATCACTTTAATGGACACCAAAAGTTGCATAATATTAGTTTATTGTATATATAGTGCATTTATTATCAAGAAAATCGTCCTTTTTGTTAAATAATGGGAAGCGTATATCAGGAAAGAATAAAATAGGTATTTTTAATAGCGATACAATTCTTGTTTAAATATTTTTTAAATGGGATAGACTAAGCTCTTGACTCTAAATATTAACTTGATATATGGAAAAGAGGGGAAGATGCTTAGGTAGCTTAAAATGGATGTAAAATGTAAGCAAATTTTAAACAACAAAGGCGATCTCTTCACATAAACAATTTTCGTCGTGAATATAACAGTGAAGCATTCTTGGTATTTTTAAAATTCATTCAATAAGAGTAGTTGGTATTTTTTTAAATTTTAAAGCTTTTCCAAAGATAAAAAATCAGTACCCATGTTCCCCATAAAATATCAGCTAACATTACCTCTTTCACTGATTTTTTACAATCGATAATTACAAATAATTCACTCAATAAATTGATAATCATTTTAATATATGTTATTTATTATCGATGTACAATTCCTGGATTAAATCTGAGCTATTATTAAATTCACAGTATTGGTGAAGCTTAAAATAGTGAGAGTTCAACTCACGTACATCTTTGCATTTTTATAATTTGTCGAGATAACCCTCCAATGCAGAAAGCTAAAAGTCTTTTCCGTCGTAAAAAGGCAATATGGGAATGCCATTGTGCAGTTGCAGGCAGTAAGAGTACGCTGCATTGTCTACTATGACCATCTTCTTCAAATCACGATTTATCCGTGACAGATCCTTAATGTAAAGTTCGTCAGTATGTGTGCAGTGCTGTCGATAAAGTCTATGCTGGAAGATAACATGATCTGGATCTATTTAATTGAGTATCCCATCTGCATATTCTTGGTGACTAGCCGTAAAAATAATTACCTACCATTTTTTTGATATTTTTTTAAGAAAGGTAAGGGCGTATGGTCTGATGGTAATATCCACATCTACTGGCGTGTTTTATATCGTCATTTTCAAACTTAAATCAGGCTAGCATTCAGCATTATCAAGACAGTGAATTAAAGTTTCATCCAAATCTAGTACCAATGTTTTTTTGTTGGCGAAAATAGGATTTTGTGGAAGGATGATCTTGTCTTTTCTTTGTTCTTCAAGTTCGATATTTTCTCTAATTTCTTAACATTGTCTTAAGAACTGAATGGAAGTATTGATGTGTTCCACAGCCAAGGAATTCTTTTCATGGATAGCCCTAATGACCTCTGAGAGGTAATACTGATTATTTTTCATGGAGAGATAGGGGTTGATGCTAAAAGTAGTGATGTTCTTCGGTTTGGGAGTGGAATGAGTAAACTACTGAATAATACTCTTCTTCATATCACGATCAGACAAATCAAACAAAACTTCTTTTTTCTTGGATGAAGAAGGCAAGTTAGATGAAAATTATAGATTACGGTGTCTCTGTTATTTTTTTAATTGCAAATGATCGCCATTACTCTGTTTAGTGCTCATCGAAGTTTTGGCCATGTTCAATTTTTATTGCAAAAAAGCCAACTAATCGCGAATATGCTTCACAGATTTAGGATAATCTTTTTAGTGAACCATTTCTTCTTCCACAATAGGAATCTGCTAAACCGAAATAGTTGCCCGATACTTCGAGAAATCAAACTTTTTTACATCTTTATGAGACAATGAAATTCTAAGTTTGCTGGGTGTCAACCCTCTAAGGAGGTTATTAAACTCGGGCATCGCTAGATCGCTGTTTCTGTAATGATTTTTCCCCTGCATGCCCCAATAAAATAATATGCGTTAATTCTAAAACCAAAATAATATTTTCAAACACAATATCATTATTATGCCTTCCGTACTCGCTTTTTATTGGGAATAAATTTACCAGGGAAAAACTCGAACTAGTCAAATCCAGTTACGATATTGTTGTCCATATAGCTGAAACAGTTATAGATGGGTAGCCTCGGAACAAGTATTTTTTAGATTATTTGAGATTCAGTAAATAAAGAAGGTTCCTTTTGTTTCGAAACGAGCGACAAATCAGGGACAAAAATACCTCCAATAACATCTGATTTTTAGTAAAGGCGGATATCGTATTATAAATCAGTAACGACTGTTGATTATTGGAGTAAATCAATTGAGGATTCTTTGTCTATGATAAGGTACCTATGGGTTCTTGCTCATTAAAACGATTGAGATATTCGCTCAAAGTAACACTTTGAGTCGCCATTATACTGTTTTATTAATTAACCAGATTGATCCTCAATTAATCTTACTTCTAACAGTCCAAGTAGAACTCTTACTTCCAAATGGGTCTTTTTTTAGATTTTTTATTAGTTATTTTTTATATTTGGACGCTCTATCTATCATCAGTTGCTTTTTTAATGTGAGAGATTGTTATTGCACATTGCTGATATAACTATCAAAGTACTACCGCTTCTGCTTTTATTTTACCTGTTCTTTTTATGCGAATAAATACTCGAAATGACTCAACGGTGGGCTATTCCGCTATCAAAGGCTATAGATTAATTCTTGACTATTCCATTACTGATTAATAATTTATAAATTATAAATCTGTATGAAAAATCAATCAATCATCATCGATATTTTTTAACACCCAACACGGAATGAATCTTTTGTTGTATCTTTTCAATGTTTGACATTTAATGCTCAATATTCATAATTTAATTAGGTTCAAACCCCACTAAAGGACTGCATCTTGCTTGCCGACTACTCAATAAATTATTATTTTTGGACGTTTAACTAGACTTAGAATTTATTTTTCCATCTACCTAGTCATTATACGTTGATTAATTTATATTTTATTTTGTTTTCTTGAGTTAAATTTTAATTTTGGATGTTTGCATATCTTTCATTATAATTTTGGATTATTATCTTTGCTGCTAATAACTGCTTCTAATTCGTTTGCGATAATTCTGGAGCAAATCATAAGTCTTTTAATATGATTATACATAGCTTTATTTTAAGTTACTTGAATTATTGGAGGGAAGTTGTTGTTTATTTAATTATGCGGGCAGTTATCTAAATACTCTAGAATCTGGAATACCAAATGAAGATACGAAATCTAATTTATTACTTGGTTTCTGCTGATTGGTATAATTGTAGGGAGACTAAATGTTGATTTATTTGTGTCTGATGATGAGCTTGGGGGATTTATCTTAGCATTCAGTAATTACCCTCTAAATTGTGTTTTTCCTGGACATATTAATCTTTATTGATTAATCTCTTGCCGTATTTTCTCTTTATTGAATTTTACAGCTTCGCCCTCGTTCATAATTTTACCTTTTTGATACATATCCATATTTATGCTTGATCATATTGAGTCTTTCAATATTAGTATTACTCATTCGACTTTAACCGAACAATTCCAAATTATTAATAAATTTTATAATTGATATTGATGTAACATTCCGATTAATTGAATGCCTAAAGTCAGAAGATTTAAGGGGTATGATTATACAAAACAGTTTCATGAATTAAAGTAAGAAAATTTAAGCAAATATTCATAGCAACTAAGTAAGCATTCCGAATAAATCCACAAATTTGCTGACCCTCAGATTAGATATTAATATCCTTTTTAAAAACCACCCACTCAATCATGTTAAATATTTGAAGACCCTTCATAATAACTATAACCTTCCAACTAAATTATTACTAATAGCATTTCGATTAATTCGGAAATTGATAGCAATAGTCTTTAAAATAGTTTTATCTCCAATCCCTCAAAATCAGATAGTTCTGATGGTGTAAAAGAGGATAAGGAAGAAGTATACTTCGAATAAATGAACGAGTAAAAAGTATCACTGAAATCCTAGAAAAAATAGAAAAAATCTGATAAGTATCCTGACATTTCATAAAAAAGATTAAAGTTAGAAGAAGAATTTGAGGACGATGCCGATTCTGAAAATTAAGAGTAAGAAGATTTTCAAGATCATTTTTACTCATTTAGTGGCAATGATGATTATATTCTCTAATTCGACGAAAAAAAGGAAAAGAATCTGGTCGATCTCATTCGAACAAACTATATTTGCAATAACAACTATATCAGACTAGAACTGACGCTGGATGCTAAAAAGAAAATGATGACTGATAAAATCAAATAACTAGTTGCTAAAAAATATCCCAAGGAAATCTCCTCCGAGAAGGGATAAGCAACTCTAAGTGGACTATCAACTGGCAAGATATAATCCAGCACCAAAGACTTAAAGAAAAAAGAGGCCCCTCCCATTAAACGTAAAAAGAAGAGGAGAACTCTTGTGACTCCTAAAATACTGAGTCAGATCCAAGTGCTTTTTAGACAATACGATGATCAATAAAAATTTAAAGATACTCCTTTCTACAAAAAGAGAATTACCATTAAAACAATGGCAGATGCTCTGAATGTTTCTCAGACTTAGGTCAAGCATCTTCATGACGAATTTCTTATGGATCCTCTGTTTATCATGCGTTTGGCTCGGATGAGCAGTAATTCGGAAAAACAAATGAGTGTCATGGCTCAGCAAATGCAGGATATCAGATTAAAATTTCTTTAAGAATTAATATCTAAAAATTGTGTAATAACTCAACAAGAGATAGCAGATGAGATGAATCAATGCCAAGATCTACTTGTTCGCGATAAAAATGGTCATCTTATCCCCATTAACAAAAGATGTGTGCAATCCCTCTTAAAGAAAGGAAATTATTCCAGAAAAAAAGTGCAGCTGGTCCCAAAGAACAGAAATTCTCCACAGTCAGTTGAAAATAGATATCATTATTGCAAAAGATATCTGTAGTTACTGTAGATTCCTAATGTTGAAATATACTTTTTGGATTAAAGTCGGTTTAATATGCTCACGGTACGAGATAGGGGTTGGGCAAAAAAAGGCATACCTGCAACCAAGATCACTGTCAATTCAAAAGGAAAAGATATCATCTTACTCGCCATGATATCCATCAATGGCATTGATTTTTATGAACTCGGTGATGGATTTAATGCTGCTGCTTTTACAATTGTAATTTTTTATTAAAATAGTCTATGGATAAAATAGGTAAAATGCTCAACTAAAAAGGCCCGAATCCGCATCGATACATCATTATGGACAACTGTCCGATCCACAACCGTTAAAATCTGAAACATATTGAGGAAGCTCACCAATTGAAAATAGTCTATCTACCACCCTACACTCCAATGGTCAATCCAATTGAGTACTGGTTCAACGAAATAAAAAATGTAATTCGTACCAAGACCTATAAAACACGCAAATAGATGAAAGACAGTCTTTAAATTGCTCTCTCCAATTTCAGAGTGAAAAACATGTCCAATTATTACGATTGCATTAAGCCATACCTGTAACTCGGGATTAAGAGGGAGCTTTTTAAGTGATTAGTTATAAACAGTTTATTTAGAATACATGCTATCATGAAATCAAAGACCTTTTAGGAAATCTATTTCAATCGTATCACTTTTTAATCTATTGGCCACGCCATTGTTGGGGGCTTTACTTTGTCGAAAAGCAACTATTTTGGAAGTCCTCTTTTTCATCATTTATTCAAGGAATTTTTTTTATTTTTATTGCTGATTTTTCTAAATTTATTTCATTCTTTATTCAGCTGATACTTCAAAATTGACAGATTTCTGTGGCATAAAAGCTGGAAAAGGTAATTTGACAGCTCCTTCAGGAATTTTAAAGGAAGGAGATTTACCATTGTTTTCAGGGTTAATTGGTTTGATAAAATTCGGTTTTTACTCTTTTTATTTAAAGCTAAGAGTACTTTGAACTGCTTTTCTGCTTTCTTCTTTTTTACGTTTTTCCTCCAACTCATAGAACAGTTTTTCAGTATTGAAGATATAAAGGATACTCTTAAATATTTTTTTGCCAATTTCATCAGATGCTCCTTTTGTGGGATCTTCGCAGTAGAAGGTTGCACATTAATTGTAAGCCTTCTACAAAAGCTTATACTTCTCATCCAACATAGTATACTTTTCTTTGGCCTCAATCATCAATTATTAACAGTGCTGATCGATAAGATCACTAGCATTTTTGGGATTTTTACTCTTAAACGCTTTCTAAGTTGCCACTACATTTTTTTTTAATTCTCCAAGCTCTGCTCTAATTTGATTCAGGGGCATTCTCGAAATTGACTGGTACATGTCTATCTCTTACTTCTCAAAGATTGGATACATATATTTTTTCCACACCTCTTTTATTAAGTAAAAACCAGCATTCATCTTATTATCCACGGATTTGACTTCTTCCATCCGTTAAAGGGTATCAAGTTTAAATCCCCAAGCACCTCCCTTTACTCCTGTGCCGTTCAAATAATTTCCGATAGAGAGTGCAACCCCCAGAATATAATGCAGTCTGAAGTCATCCTTCAAAGATGTGAAAGCAATGGTCAAATCATCTATTTGCTTTTGAACATCGAAGTACATCTCCTCTTTTGTATTTGCAAAAAGCATTGCTCTGATTCTACTACCATATTGTGGCACTGAAATTAATTCTTTCATAAATCTTTATGGCTTCCCGAGATCTTCAAGATCTCCATCATAAGATTTGATATTCATTTATTCATCCTCTGTCGGAATAATCTTGTTAACTGACTCAAGCACGCTGATACTCGCATATTTCCCAGAACACTCAGTAAGGGCTTGTGTGATAGCCCCCTCTGGTATTTTTAGTTTAGTGAGAACAATCTACAAATTACGCCATCTATCAGAACCGAATAGTTTAATTGACTACTTTTTTTTAACTTCGAATGTGGTTAGCGAAGATTGAGCTTTGGGTGCAGATTATTTTGCTACTGGTTTTCCGAAATAATTTTAGAGTTCTGATTAATTTATTGGAAGAGATTAATCGTCAATGTTCTACCAAACTGTATTTGTAATTTTATCATAACTCAGAACCATATAGTTGCAGGCTTTCATTGGGATTTTTGGTTGCTTTTTTGGCTTCACTTTCTCTACTATCATCATACCTTGACCAGGTGGACCTGGAAGAGGTGGGAACCCTGGTAGTGAAGGCATTACTGGAAGAGAGGGAGAGATGGATGGTAAATTCATGGGAGGAGGTGGAAGTAGGTTGGTATTCAATGCGAATGGAGGTGGTGGAGGAAGAGGAGGCAAAGAAAATCCATTTCCTAAGATTGAAGATGGAGGAGGCGGCAAAGGAGGAAGGATTGATAGGTTAAATACTGGAGGCGGAGGAAGGGGAGGAAGTATGTTTCCAGAAGTAGTATTTGAAAAAGGAAATGATGGAGGAGGGGGAAGAGGAGGTAGGGCGAAATTACTTGGAGGCGGTGGTGGAGGAGGTAGTATGAAACTGCTTGGGCCAGGTGGAAGAGAAGGTAATGAAAGATTAGCTGGAGGTGAAGGTAATATGAAATTAGATGGTGGTGGAGGTAGAGGAGGTAAGATGGCAGAACTTGGAGGCGGAGGTAGAGGAGGTAAAATGGCAAAACTTGGAGGTGGAGGTAGAGGAGGTAAAATGTTCGAACTTGGAGGTGGTGGAAGAGGAGGTAATATAAAACTAGGTGGGGGAGGTGGAGGAGGCAATATTAAATTATTTGATGCTGCTGAAAGAGAATTTATAGGTGATGGAGGAAGTATTAAATTTGTTGGAATAGGTGGAGGTGGAGGCATTGTGAGATTATTAGGAAGTACTGGTAAATTAAGAGTTGGAAGTGTTGCCTTAAGATGAGTCTATCCGGTTTGTTGATTGTTTGCTTTCTCTTGAACAGGATTTAACTAAAATAGTGACATGTCCAATTTGTTCACATTAACATTCTTCGGTTGTTCTCCTTTTGAGCCAAGCATATTCACCACCCCTGTTTTTAATTCCATATTTTATTTCTTGAGGTACTTCACCTCTTTTTATTTTTACTCAAGTTGCTTTTTTAATATGTCAGGGTCGTTACGAATTTTGATTGTCTTTATATCTTGGTCGAGAAATTGCTCGAGTTTCTTCCATTATGATTTCTAAAAATACTGTATGTTTTTGAGACAGGTAAGCATCATTTCCTCACATCCGTTCTTGGTGCAGCTTCCCTTAATTCTTTTCATATACTATTCCATAGTGAGACCATATCTCTTGACCTTTTCCACACCCTCGGTCATAGATTCGTACTGAGACACTTCAATGCATTATTCGTTGTCCACGATGAGCGAATACTTATAAAAATGCTGTATCTCCGAAAAGGTGTCAAGTATAAACTTGTTAAACGACTTTTTATCAGTCTCTGCTAAATGCACAGCGATATAGTTGTCATCATCATCTTCTGACTCTTGATCTGTTGCATTTTGTTTGGTGACTCCATCTGAAAAGTTGACGAACAATTGTTGTTCCAACAAATCAAGAGCAAGTGTGCCTCTGTTCATTAGTACTTACTTCATATTATCTTTGTCTTTGGATGGTTTTGTAGCATACTTATATATCTTCTGGTTAACGTAAATATAAGTACAGTACTCAATTTTATAAAAATTCTATTGCAGCTTACTCTTGATATCCTCAATCAATAGTTCATATTTTATCGAGCGAAGATTTTCCTCAAACTTACTCTTTTACTCATCATCGACGATTGAGATCAGCATCTCGTTGATAAAACGGAGAGTATAACAGCACATCAGGATGTTGTCAGTCTCATAGACTGTTTCGGCGAATGGGTCGAGTAGTGAATGGAAATTATTCTACTCCTTAAACATCTACAGGCACTCGACAACTGAACTGCTGTTTTACACTTTCCAGGCGTAATCCTGTAGCATTAGCAGAACGTAAGCACTAACCGCCACATTTACTGGATGATAGGCCCGTAGAAGTATAAGTGCATAATCGTAAATTTCAGCTACAGCGTTGAAGTACTCCTTATGGTTGTGATCTGAAAGTGACTTCAAGAATTTCAATATTTAAATTTGGCTCTGAAATATTGTTTTCGTTCCTCGTTTATTGGTCATGACGGCTTTGTCCAGAATCTTCATCATTCTTGTAATTCCATTGATTTTAATAAACTACGTCCAGGCATTTCTGAATGATAAATCAACTACTTTTATGAAATATATCTATCGATGCTGCTTAGGGGCATTTTGATCGAGGCTTGATTCATTTATAGTTCTTTCATTCTATCCTCAAGTTCTTTCTTTTTGCGATCTTCATCCGTTCTGTCTTGACCATCTTCCACCTGTGACATTCTCAGGTTTTAAAGTTAATTCTTTTCACGATACTATTCCATTTTACGATTGTGTAGAATCAAAAATCTAAACTTGTATTTGATGTTAAAATCACGGAGGATCTATAGTTGTTCACTTGTCGCTTAAATTTATTTCAGACATCGCTAAAACAAGAAATTGACTGTGTTAAATCAGAAGTACCTTCGCTTTCGTTTGAGGGGAGTGGCGGAAAACGATTTTTACCTTTGAGGTCGTAGTAGATATACTAGACGGGTATCTTGTCCTTGGTTTGGTATACGATTTTGGTTGATCCAATCGTATTATTTCCCATTTTATTTATATTAGTTGCTAAAGTAATGACAATATCAAATACACAATAAAAATAGTACACCAATTATTATTGATAACTCTTTTAAAAATAGAAAAATATCATAAAATATTCTCTAAGAATTGACCATTATTGCAACGTGCTTAGCTGGAAATAATAAGTAAACGTATTGATTGATTGTCAATTTAAGAATGATATTTGTAAGATAAAATTAAAATGATCATGCTCGGGTCTTATCTTATTATTTATTGCTCACATCCTTCTTATTAAATATATTCCTTCAACTCTGCATTATGTTATTTATAATGATATCCGCTCTTCGACCTTTCCTTTTAACTTTTCTCACAAGGCGATCAACAGCTCAGTTCGCCCTTCTGAGGTTTCCTCTTCCAGATCTGGGTGAGAAGATTAAACAAGGAAGAGTAAAAAAGCTATACATCAAGGAGGGAGATCAATTAAAATAATTTGAAAAGGTGGCTGACGTACAATCTGATCGATAATTCATAGAGGTAACTGCTCCTTCGGCAGGAATAATGAAGAAGTTATACTATCAGGAAAGCTAAATATGCAGAGTTGGAGATATCTTCTTTGATATGGATGTTAATACTGGCGAACAAGTACTTCAAGTTAAAAGTCATTCTCCACCCATGGCTCCTGTCTTCTAGCCAATTCCTCAACCGTCATTATAAAAGGTGGAGATACTCGCATCTGCAACTGTTCGCCTGTTAGCTCGATAACACAAGATCAATTTGGAGTAATTGAAAGGAACAGGTTTGAGGGGAAGAATTTTAAAGGATGATATTGTGTATTTTTTGTAAGATCGAAAAAAGATAAAGCCTCAGGAACCCGTTGGAAAACAAATCATAGAGCCATCTGTATCCAAGTTAGAGCAAAAAGAGTAAGTTATTAAGGTATAAATGAATGAAGGCTAGAAGTAATTGTACAAGCTGTTCACCTATAGTACTAGTATTCCCCACCTCTATCTGCAATAAACTTTCAACATTACCTAAATATTCAAGATGATCTAACTGTTAGGTCACCACAAAGCTAAAATATCACTCCTAAGTATTCTCATAAAAACCTTTTCCCTTGCTCTTCTTCAGCACCCTCGTATAAACTCGACTTATAGCCTCAGTAATCCTTTCAATTTCAAAACACACCCGACTCAAAATATTCTCATTCCATTTTATAGCCAAGAGAGAGTTCATTTTGGCAATGTCGCAGATTTGCAAACACTTTCAATTCATCAAATCTAAAATAGTCTTGCCTAATTGGAAAAAAACCCTTCTAAAACATTTAATAAGGAAGTAGTAGAAAATGCAACAATTTGCATATCTAATCTTGGGTCAGTTGGAGGAATAGCAGTAAATCCATTGATTATTGGCGAACAATGTTGCCATGCTAGTATTGGTAAGACTCGAGATCTTCCAGCATCATTGAATGGTCAATTCAGCAAACAAAACGTCGTTGATATAACATTAGGATGCGATCACAGAGTCCTTGACGGCGCATCTGTAGCTCGTTTTGCGCTGACTTGGAAGCAACTTTCTTAAAATCCTACCCTGGCGTTCCTCAAAATGGTTTGATAATAACTTGTTTATGAATATCTTCTATTTAATCAGAGCATTAACAATTAAATAAACATCCATAAGAAGCAAAAATATTTGCAAGAGAATGGTTATTAATAATATTTAAATAATGCAATATTGTTATAAAATATATTAAATGAATAAATTATTCTCAAAAGCACTAAATAAATATTCATAGAGCCTTTGATTATTCTTAATGCAATCAGTCGGGGTTGGGGTTGGGGTTGGGGTTGGGGTTGGGGTTGGGGTTGGGGTTGGG
>Ga0302186_10001960_pt1 | contig 16324 bp, 12 predicted proteins | sample II_Bog_E1_2_FD_198782 | JGI IMG/M metagenome (GOLD analysis project Ga0302186, IMG submission 198782) | Peat permafrost microbial communities from Stordalen Mire near Abisko, Sweden - II_Bog_E1_1 | ecosystem: Environmental > Terrestrial > Soil > Wetlands > Peat | place: Sweden: Abisko... | reverse complement strand
ACACTCTGCCTAAATTCAACATTTAGGGCATTATTTGAAATTTATCAATGGTCTAAATTGGGAAGAAATCAAAACAAAGGTTTTCAGAAGTCCCTTTGATGATTATCATTAAAAATGGAATTAAAAAAGAACCTGTCAATCATTGGATATGATACTGCCTTTTGAAAATTGAAAAGAAAAACTCCAATATTGTTGAATACATTATTTATGTTTGAAAGAAAATGGCTTATTGAAATTGTGCGATTAGAAGCTAGAAACAAAAGGAAATTTTCAACAAAAGTTATTTTTATCGTCAAAAATATGAAAAATTAAAAAGAAAATAAAGAAAAATCTCAAAAAGAATCATTAAAATATAAATTAATCAAATAAATACGTTTCATTTTTTTTATTTGTTCTTTTTATCATTTTTTTTGTTATACAATTTTATAAAATTTTAAACCATATTTTATAATCTCTGGCTTGATAAGTTTGGAAGAAGCAAATTATTTGAAAAAAAAAAAAAATTTGAGAACGATTAATTTTAAAGGCTTTTTTTGGTTTATATTTATCTCAAAATAAAAAATTTTGTTTTTTCTTTAAGAGAAAAATTCAATAATATATAATTTTAGGATTCCTCTTCATTAACGTTATGTTGAACTTGGCTATAATCTGGTGAATTTCTTGGTTTGAAATTTTCCTTTAAAAAAACATTTATTATTTTTTCAAAACTATAAAATTTACATTAGTTAAGCTCGGGCTTCTTAAGGTGATTTCGAATTTATCGTGATTCCATTTTTGTTTTTCAGGGTCATTTTGATCTTTCAGGAAAGAGCCTAAACAAATATCAATTATTTGAAAATTAAAGAAAATATTTACGTTTGAATTGAGCTTTTCTTTCATCCTTCTGTTTAAAAAAAGAGAAATATTATTATAATGAACTTTTTACTGAATAATTAAAAAAAACATAAAATGAAAACACTATTTAATAAATGATTTTTTAATTATTATAAAATAGGGGGAGTCACTCAAAAAAATTTACATTGTTGCTGAATTTCTCTTGTGTTTTGCCATGATGATGCCCGTTTTTCTCATCCTCATCAACATGTTTCACGGATCTTTTGAAATGCAATTCCTCCAATATTTTCCTTTGTCGGTCATTTGGTTTCTCAAGCCATCCTCTCGATTGAAACCCATCTTTGACATTCAATTTTTTTCTCGATTTTTTTATTTGAAAATCAATTCTTGATGAAATATTCAAAATCAAAACAATTTTAATGTTTAAAAAATACTCTTTGAGCTTGGAATTCGCTTCATTGAAACTTTCCTCTTCTTCATCCCATCCCCTCAAAGATGACCGGAAATTTCTTCTTTGTTGAAAGCCTCGACCTTTAATAACTAAATCTGGATTATTTTTATGCTCATCCTCAGATTCCTCAGATCTTTTTTCGTTTTCCCTGTTGTTTTTCGATTGTGATCGGGAACGTGATCGTTCGATTTTCTGAGCTTTTTCTTTATCTTCCTTATAGTTTTTTCTTCTTTGGTCGAAATTAGGAATGTTTTGGTCTTTTGTTTGGATTTCTTTGGAAGAAGAATCTTTTTTTTCTTCTTGGAGATTTTTAGTAGGAGAAGCTTTTTCCAATGAAGGATTTCTCTCTCTTTTTCTGGAGAATTCATGTCTTTTCCTAATTTTTTAACTCAATGTTCAAAACAATACTTTTATAATTAATCAACGTGCGATCAAAAGATCTTTGTCTTTCCTTCTCTTGCGAGCTCCTTTTATTTTCTTTCAATTTGTCCTCGTTTCTTCTAGTAGTTTGCTCATTCCCTTTGTAATGTCTATGAGGATCTCTTCCTGAAAATCTCTGCCCTCTATTATTCTTATCACGTTCTCGGTCTTTCCATTTTTCCTTTTCTCTTTTCTCTTTTTCTCTTTCTCTTTCCCTGTCCTTCTCTTTATCTTTTTCTTTTTCTTTATCCTTATCCTTGTCTTTTTCTTTATCTTTATCTTTATCCTTGTCTTTTTCTTTTTCTTTATCTTTTTCTTTTTCTTTTTCTTTGTCTTTGTCTTTGTCTTTATCTCGTTCTTTTTCTTTTTCTCTGTCCTTTTCTCGGTCTTTATCTCTGTCTTTTTCTCTTTCTCGCTCTTTATCCTTTTCTCTGTCCCTGTCCTTTTCTCTTTCTTTGTCCTTTCTTTGTTTTTCTTTATCTCGTTCCTTTTCTCTTTCTCTTTGGTCCCTTTCCTTCTCTTTCTCTCTTTCCTTCCTTTCTCTTTCTTGCTCTCGAGTCTTTTCCTTCTCTTCCCTTATTCTATCCAATTCCTTCTGTTTTTCAATCTCTTTTTGTTTTTCAAATTCTCGTTGTTTCTCTCGTTCCTTTTCCCTTTCCAATTTTTCCAATTCGTGTTGTCGATCTTTTTCTCTTTCATTCTCCTTTTGTTTTTCTCTTTCCAATCTTTCTTTCTCACGTCTTTCTCTCTCTTTTTCTCTTTCACGTTCCTTTTCCTTTTCAACTCTCTCCTTTTCCAATCGCTCCTTTTCCTTTGCGAGCTCTATTTCCTCTTTGAGTTTTTTCTCCTTTTCTTTCATGTCATGGTCCTTTTCTATGTCATTGATTTCCTTATCTGGATGTTTTTCTTCGATTTTTAGCTTGTTTTTCTCAATCAGCTCTTTGATTTCATTTACTTTGGCACTGATCTCTTCAGGATTGTGTTGTGTTTTCTCATTTTTCTCTCTTTCACTTTTTTCCATGTTATCATGTCTTTCTCCTTTCTCTTCCCTTTCTCCTTTTTCGCCTTTTTCGCCTTTTTCGCCTTTTTCGCCTTTTACGCCTTTTTCAGCTTTTTGAGCTTTTTCAGCATTTTCAGCATTTTCAGTTTTTTCAGCATTTTCAGCTTTTTCAAGTTTTTCAGCTTTCGCTTTTTCAAGTTTTTCAACTTTTTCAGCTTTTTCAAAAATTTTCTTATTTCTATCTTCAAGACCTTCTTTACGTCCTCCTCTTCCTTTATTCTCATGACTTCTTTTTCTGTGATGTCGATTGGATCTGCTTTTGCTACGACTATGTTTTTTTCTTCTGGGACTTGAGCTTCTTTTCCATGGGAATTTCCTTTGATTATTGCCTCTACGATGGAAGCTCCTGGATCTCTTCCGCTCTTGTTTTTTGGCCTTTTTTCTTTTATTAGAGCCACCTTCGCTTGAAGATTTCCCATCAGATGAGTCACTCAAATTACTTGATGAAGAAGAAGAAGAGTTAGATTTTGAAGAACTCAAAAGCAGGCGTTTTGAAATTTTTGGCTTGTTTTCCACTGGGGGAATTTGAACGGGTTGCTTTTCAAGGATTGGAACAGTTTTTTCTTGGATTTTTTTTGAAGGGGGAGAGGAACTACTGGAACTATCGCTTGAAGAAGAATGCTGTGAAGAGGAACTGCCACCAGAGGAGGATGAACTAATAAAATAAAGGAATTTTGAGAAAATAAAAAAGAAGGATACCCGCTCGAACTATGATATTTTCTTGGCATTGCTTAGTTTGATTTTTTAATTAAAAAAATGTTATTTTCAAATATTTTTAAAGGTCGTACTTTGAATTTTTTCTTAGGATTTAAAAAAAAACGAAAAATAGTTTTAATAAACCGCAATAAAAAATTCGCAATTTTTTGTTTATGAAAAGAAAGGAAATACAATTTTTATTATTATTATTTGGAATTTCACTTATATTTGAAATGTATAATAATTTATTATTTCCATTTATTAAAATAAAAGAAGTATGAGGTTTCTGTTTTGGAGTTTTTCTTTAACTATAAAATGTATATATTATTAAATTTAAAACAAACTAATAAGACCATTATGAGTTTAATAAAAAGCATAAATATATAAAACACAAATTTTGAGATATAAGAAAGTTTATCAATTGCACACATCTCCTTTTCTCTCTTACTCTTTCAGAAATTCACTTTTCTCTTACTCTTTCGGGAATTTAGTCACCAATTTAGGTCCTTTAAACTCTACATATTCTTCTGAAATCCTCAAATTTTTCATCTTCAATTCAAAGAACAACCTATTATTGTAATTATTGTTGGTTTGCGAGGCAATTTCAATTTTTTCCTTCTTTTATAATAAATGTCATAGATTAAATTAAGTTTTAATGAAGAAATTTTACATCACTACTGATTAATTCAAATGGGATGTCTTGACCCCATTTATCCATATTGCCAGTGATGTCTGCGGAATGAAAACGTGAGCTTTTTTCAATGCTCTCGTTTTTGTCACTAACATCGAGGCCGAAATTTGAATAGGAATCAAACAATCGCGCAATTTTTTCATCGCTTCCCGTTGTTTTATTCTTAACTTTGCACATGAATTTTAATCGTTCGCTTTCAAGTTGAATGACTTCGAGCGCAGATTGTCCGGACTTTATCAGAAACGAAAATTTTTTTAACTAATAATAACGCAAATATAACCATGTTTTTATCTTCAGAATTTGCTCCTGATCGGACTAAATTAGCAAAAATATCAGCATTCTTATTGAATGCGGAGAGATGCAGCGGTACTTCTTGATTCTTTAATGTGAATTTAAAAAAAATTAATTTGTTAGTGTTTTTTTATACATTGTCCTTTTCATTTAACAATTTATCCTTATATGGCTGTGAGAGCAGATATTGGACAATTTCGGTTTTTTCATACCATACTGCTAAATGGAGTATGTTCCAATTATACTAAAAAGAGGGAGCTTAAAATAATCATAAATATAAAATATTTGTTTATATTAATTATATCCAAATATGTGTACATTTGTGAATTTCATGGTTTCAAGATTAGAAAGCTTTTGCAAATATTCAAGATCGCCCTCCACGACTTTGATATAGACATTTTTTAGCAGATTGACTTCCTGATCCTGCTTGGATTTTTTTAGTTTGTGGAACTTTTTAAACATTGAAGATCATGAATTCAGAAATTTATTATAATTAAAAGCTAAATTAGATAATCGTAAATTTATTCAAAATCCTATTAAAACAGAAATTAAATAATGATGTAATCCTTAATTTCTTCTTCTTTCTGAGATTCTATTGACAAGTATGATGAAAATCTAAAGTTAATTTGAGTATAAAAAAAAATGTATAATGAGATAAATGTTTAAGGAATTTTATTTTTAATTATTTTTTTTTTTCTAAATAATAATTACAATTCTTATATTTTTATGAAAGCTTGAAGGTTTTTTTCTTAATATATCAACCAAATTTTAAAATAAGAAATTAATTGAATAATTAGTACGAAAAATAAATTTTTATTAAGGGAAAGGAAAATGATAAAATAAAAACATTTTTAATATTTTTTTTACCTTGAATAATGCAAATAGAAAAAATAAAAATACATGTTTTTGGTGACAAGAAAGTGGGAAAAACTACTATGATCTCGAATTTTTGGAAATGTTCAAATTCTTATTATTATTATTATAATGTTTAATCCATTCATATACTTTTACTCTAGACAAAATTTTGGATGGTTTCAATAACTACGAAATTTACGAGTCAAGTTTTATGTTCCACATTTTTAAAACTATCTTTTCTAAAAAACTTATTATTCCTAAAGAGGAATCCAAAATTCCGAAATTATTTTTCTATTGTTTGACCTGGGCAGACTTTCTTCCTTTTCATTTTTGAAGGAAAAGTATATAATAATTTTATCTTACAATAAAAACACAAAAAAACAAAGAATTTTGCCATTAATCGAAGAGATAAAAGTTCCCATCTTTTTGATTGGCGGCAAAAAGGATTTGGAAGATGAGAAACAAATACAAAAGGACATTGTATTTAAAAAAGCCTAAATTTTATAATTTTCTTAAAAGTCTGAAGCCTTCGCAATTCAAAACCATTTTTATTATTTGGAAATGAGTTTTTTTTGTAAATCAGATTTTATTCATTTGAACAGATTTCTTAATGACAGGAGGCTAATTATAGTTCAAAAAAAACATTCCTTTGAATTTCAAAAACTAAACAATTCTGATGGTTCTATAAAATACAATAATAGTCTATCAGAGAGTCCACCTAAAAAAAAGGGTCAAATTCCTCTTGTTTGTTTATCATTGAAGAAAGAAAAAAACAATGAGAAAAAAAATGTTTTAGATTCACAAACAGAACATAAGCAATACCAAGAAAAATTCAACAATAATAATAATGATAAAAATTTAGTTAAAACACCAATTATGGTAGTCGATCTTTTCCTTGATGAAAAAAAAGTCCAAATCGAGGTTTATCCAAAAGAAACAGCTTTTGATGTTGTAAGAAGGATAGCAAATGAAAAAAAATTAGAGTTGTTTTTGGAAAATATTGACGAAAATGCAAAAAAGAAAAAAATGAAAATTTTGGCCGAAATTTTGCAAAAACATATAAATGATTACATCCAAGAATTATCAGATTATATTGAAAAAGAAAGGAAACAAAAATTCAAGGTTTTCAAAGCGAAAAGCCAATTCAAAGAAATAAAAAAATAAATTTTAAAAAATTGTTTATAATGAGCAAAACACTCAATAACATGGAAATAAATGTTTTGAATGAATTCAAATATAATTGTTTTATCAAAAATAAGCTAATAAAATTGATTTTTTTTTTAAAACATCTGTCATTTTTCTTAAAATATATTAAAAATTTTTAAATTCATGGAGAAAACAAAGTGTCTCCAGAGCAAGAGCTTCGAATTCAATGAATTGGTGAAATTTGGTTTTGCTTTTTAATTAAAACACATTAATTAGAGTATACGAAAGACCCTCATTTTATATATAACTTAAATGTCATTTAAATTTTTCATAATTTATTTAAACGTTCATAATCCAACTCAAAAAAACAACTTATTTTTTTTAATCATAAGAATTTTTTCTTGGGAAATCATTCTTCCATCTTGGAGGAGTTGGTGGTCTCTTTTTTAATTGTTCCTCATCCTCAATCCAGTTATTCGTACTTGCATTTGATGGATAAATTAGTTTAGGAATTATCTCAAAATTCTTCTTTAAAATCAAAACAGCCCCAGCATTTTTGTGCTTTCCACAATAATCAGTAGCTGAGAACACAGTAATCAATTGTCCACCTGCAAACCTCTCAAACCCATCCATAACACATTCATGAGCTCTTATGATCATACTCAAATTATTGCAATTCAAAAATTGCTGTACCCTATCAGGTCCAAATTTCACAATGTTTCCTGTTCCACCAGGGTCTCTGATTGTGTTTGGAAGAATTCCTAATTCAGTATCACTGTCAGTTGGATCACTCCACAAAATATCCACTACCAATTGTTGTTCTGGAGAGCTCACTTCATGTATCACTTCTAGAGGTCTTTCCAAATTTTCGATTTCTTCAATGTAATTCAAACTTGATCCTATGCCTCCATGTAAACAAATAATTTTTTCTTCAACTATTGCAGCTAATGGCAAATAATCAAACAATGTATTAAATCGATTGAACACTGAATCATCTTCATTTGGGTCTTCTCCCAATCTTATGGCGCATTCCTCACTGAAACCAAATCCATTATTGATCCATCTATCTTCGTGATTTCCTCGAATTAGATGCACTTGTTCAGGATATTTGATTTTCAGGGACAAAAGCAGGCAAATTGTCTCTAAAGAATGAGATCCTCGATCCACAAAATCTCCCAAAAATAAATAATCAAAGCTTTCAATATCTCCATCTTGGCCATTCTCATAAGGAGTGCCATACAGATCAAAGAATCTCATCAGATCACTATATTGACCATGCACATCTCCAAAAAGCTTAATGGGAGCTCTAATTCTCAAAACCATTGGTTGGGATTCAATGATTGGTTGAGCTTGATCACACAAAGCTATGATTTGATCTGATCTGAATAGGAATTTGGAATCTTCTGGCAGATTCAAATAATTTTTTGGTTGAAGCAACACGTTCAAAAATTGATGGTGAAGCAGACTGTCATGTGGAAGCGGATTAGGGATTGAACTACCTTTATTGGTTACTCTCATATTGTTATCATAAGTCACATATTTGCTATTGTCTCCGTTTTTGTTCTCTTCGACAACAACTGCCTTGTTCGCCATTTTAAAGGATTTATCGCCAACAAGAGATTGATTGGGACTTGAATTTGATTGACCAGTTGATAAAATGGAGCTGGCATCAGTGTTTTTTCCCATTGTGATTTCGTTGATGTTTGCTCCCGGGCTTTTGCCATCATTGAATTTTGGTTGAGGTAATTGGGCTTGTTGATTAGGCAGAGGAGAACCACCTTTCTTAGGAGGTGCATCTAGTTCACTCAAAGCGGTTTTCTTTTGCTGGAGACTTGGTGTGGAATTCCCAGGAGGGTTGCTCATTTGTTTAATACTTTGAGGGCTTGAACTTGAGTGACTAATGCATTTGTTGAGAAGGACATCATTTCCTTGAAACAGTTTTAATAAATTAATTTTACAAAGGGAATCTGTGGGAATATTGGGTGATTCATGTTCGAATCCACCATAAACGAAAATATTAGACTCAACTATCCAAGAGGCATGTCTGAATCTTTGTATTGAAACATACTTAATCCATTCACTAGTTTCTGTGTCATAGACATCCAGCGAGACTCTTTCGCCAACATTGTTTGTTCTTCCTCCAATAATGATCAAAAAGGACCCCATGAACACACTGCTATGTTGGTATCTTCCCACAGGCAACTCTTTGTCCTGTTTATAAGGAGCTCTTACCCAATCCCATCTCCCATCTCTATGTCGTCTTAATCCCCAGCTATCATTCATGGCAGTGCTATCAATAGACCTTCCACCAAATACAACAATCATGCCGTTTGCAGACCCAGACATACAATGTGCTGCTGAATGGTACACTCTAGCTATTGGAAGCTCTGATTTAGGATCTAATTTGATCCAGGAAAATGGAGACTTCTCTATGTTGAGAATCCATAAATCATTGACAGGTTCTTGTCCTATGTTGCCACCAAAAACTATCAAATATGGTCTCGAATAAGTGATCGAGTGACCATATCTTCTCCCTGGAGTGGTGCCAATTACCGCGATGATCTTCCAAACACCAGCATCGGTGTTAGGCTTAATGTCAAAAAGATAAAGGTCATCTGATGCTAAACTACCTCCACCCGTTGCACCACCATATATCACCATTTGATTCAACTCTACTGCTACACTGGCGTGAGCTGCACGAGGAGAGGGCAGCTCACCACTACATTCTAATTTCTTCCATATTCTGGTGAGGAGTTCAAATGAGTATGTGTCATTTGTTATGCTGTATTTACCTGTGTCTCCGGTAGCACCTCCGAATAAAATGGCAAACCCTTTGGAGATGTAGGTGATTGTTTGACCGAAACGAGCAGGAGGAGGCGTGCCGAATGTTTCTTGCTTTTCCATTGGGGTTTTTAAAAAAATGAAATTATTATTTTAAATTATTAGGATAAGTCGGTATTTGGTATTTGAGAAACCCAATAACACAGAAATTTATTAATCAGCAATGACTTTTTGCGTTTAAAGCGAAATTTTTAAATTTGAAAAATCAGAAAAAAACTTTAAATTTTTCAATGGTTTTGTTCAATATTTTTTATTTAAGAGCCAGACTTTAATTAACTCACATATTTTTTTTTTTGATTTTTTTCTTTATATAATTTTTTTATTATTTTTCTTCAAAATATAGTTTTATTTTGATTTTTTCTTTTAAAAATTTAAAAATTGAAAAAAAATTATTTTTTTTGCCTTATTTTTAAATATTAAATAAACATGAAAACTTTATTAAGAATTTTTTAGCAAAATTCCAAATGAATACATTTTTTTTTTTTCATGTCAAAGTTCATTTGTTTTATACTGCTCCATAATTTATTTTATTTAATTTCATAATGAGAAAAACTCTGCTGATTTTCTCCTAATTTATTTAAATTCATCATCCTCTTCATCTGGTAACACCTGCATTTCTGCTTCCTTAAGATCTTCTTCCAATTTAGCAATCTAAAAAAACATCATATAACCGAAAAATCAGAAATTTTTTTACTTGAGAAGGATCCATGGTAATTTCTTGAGGTAACAATGAAGGAGCTTCCACCAAATAGAGATTTGGGTCACTAAAATTAACAGAAATTAAAAAAAAAATCATTAGAGGGGGATTTCTCACCCAACAAGTCTTCTCAAGAGCCACAAGAAGGGCTTTTCGTATTGGTAATTGCTCTTGGCTGAAATATCGTAATATTGGAGATTGCGTTTTCTGTGGAAGGTTATTTGTCTGGCTTTGACTTTTCTGTCTTTGACATCGACCTTGAGATAAAATTCAAAAATTCATCATCTTTCTATATTTACCTTGTTTCCGACAAGCACGATCGGAATATTTTCACAGATTCTGGTCAGATCTTTGTACCACTTCGGCACGTTTTTATAGGTAATACGTGAACAGACATCAAACATGATGATGGCACATTGACCTCCGATGCTGGAAAATCAAATTTAAAAACCTATTGCCAAAAATTAAAGAATTTACTAGTATCCTTCTCTCAATCCTCCAAGTTTTTCTTGGCCAGCTGTGTCCCAAATGTTGAATTTGATTGGACCATGATTAGTAAAGAACGTGATACTGCTGACTTCGACTCCTTGAGTGGCTGTGGTGCGAAAAAAAAAGAGATTAAAGAAGCGGGAAAAAAAAATCTATTACCAATGTATTTTTTTTCGAACTCTCCAGTCAAATGTCTCTTGACAAAGGTGGTTTTGCCGACTCCTCCATCACCGACCATGATCAATTTGAATTCAGCAACTGGTTGCGCGAACTGGTAGAGAAAAGAGTTAGGATAAGAAAGAAAAATGGTGAACTTGGACTTTAGCCTGCTCCATTTTATAATAGAAAATGCAATAGATATAATTATAAATTTTTTTATCTTAAACTCTTATATAGAGTTTTGAAAAGATTTATTTTGACTACGAATTTTTATTTTTTTTTATTTCGCTATTTTGTTTTCCTTCGTAATTTTTAGAAAATTCTTTCATTTTTTTAAATTAGAGTGTAAAAAACAAATTAATAATTTCTTTGATTTTCATTTTGCATTCAAAATGATATTAATTTTTTATTAAAGTTTGAGATTTTTTCTGTTAACAAAAGTTATCAAGCATTTTAATTACATAAGACTTTATGGATAAAGCCGCTGATAAATTAATTTAATTATCTTTTCATCGAAAATTTTGTCTTTCTTCATCGCCAAGAAAAAATTTACCTTCAATTTTTCCAAAATATTATCATACTCATTAGTCACCAATGAAAAAATTCTCAAAGTTTGCGAGCTTTCATTGCTATTAAAACTGCTTTTGGAATTGCTTTTCGTCTGATTTTTCGGCTTTGTTAAACAGACTGCATGCTCTATGCAATCTTTTTGTTTAAAAAAATAGTTGTTTATAGAACTTCTACAATAGACCAATTTTAACAAAAATTTGGAGCTCAACAATAATTCTTCTTTTCCCTCCTCCGAATGCGTATGCTCATAAAGAAAATGATGAGTATTTTCGAAAGAGTTTTGAAATTTCACAAAAACAAAGAGAAACAATTTATTGTATCGTTGCAAGAAAAAAACTTTGCTGTAGCTGATTTTTGAAAAGTCCAATGCTTTGTCCAAATTTTCAATTGAAAATAAATTATTGATCAGACATCGATTGTCTTTGAGGTCTAAATGCATGATGTGAATATGTTTGAAAGTCTTTTCTTTCAAAACAAAGACGATGCTTTGTCTTTGATCGATGGCTTTGAGAATTTTGAACTCTTGGAGATTCATTGAAATATATTTCAAGTCTTCGTAATTCTTCAAAATGTTCCAAATCATAATCTCATTCAGAGTGTAGTCAAAAATGATTATTAGATCTTTGTCATTGCCTTTTAATATTTTGATGAAATTTTCTTTATTTTTATTGCCTTCTCTCCTCATTTTTAGTTGAGAAAACACTTGTTCCTCATTCTCCTTAAAAATCAAGAAATTATATAGATAATATTCATCCTTTTCATTTTTATAGGTGATTTGCTCATTAAAATATAAGACTTCTAAAAAACATATCATTGAACTTGCTGGGAAGCACATTATTTCAGTTTTTCTGGATTCGCTTTTAGAAGTGAATTCACCTGAAGAAAAACTCGAACTGACTGTTTTATGATTGCTGGAGATAAAATCAAAAAGAATGAGGGAACGATGACCATTCGATGATTTGATATTGGCCACGTAATCGTTTTTATAATGCACAAATTTGCAGAGATATTTGATTGCATAAATATCGATTTTCCCTTCATTAATAACATAATTATTTTGAAGATCCCAAACCTCGAAAAGGATTTTTAATTTGTTTGTCTTTTCTACGGCGGAGTCTTTTCCAAAAACCAACAGTTTGCCTTTGGGTAGATACACAAAAGAATCTATGAACTTGATTAAAGAGTCGTTTAGATCTATGAGCTTTTCTTTGACTTGAAAACTCATTTGTTTTTTTCTTTTTATTCAAATTTATATAATATTTTCAAAAAAGAACTATTATTTTTGAATTTAGCTATTGAGTTTTTTTGGGATAAAATCCAATAGAAGAGTTATTTTTAATTTTAAAAAGATTTCCTTCAAATTTCTTTGAAGTCATCATTTTTTGTTGGGTTTCAATAGTTGATCTTATTCTTTGAGAGTTTTTGATCTCATTAATGTAAGATTGTTTGTATTCATCCCTCTCTTTCAACAAAGTGTTGATATCGATTCCTTGATTATCTTCATCGAAATCATGAATTTTCTTTCTTATATCCTTTTCTTTCTCTAAGGTTATTCTTCGAAAGAAATTTTTTTTTTCTCAATGTAAAAAAATAAAAAAAATACTTCAATAATTTTCTTAATTGGAAAGCATATTCTTTTAATTTTCCTTTCTCCAAATTTTTCAATGAGACATTGAGATCAACATCAGTGACATCTATTTTGTCTTCCTCGTTTTGATCTGGCTCCTCTCCAGTCTATTGTCAATAGATGAAAAATAAATATCTTTATTTAGCAATACGGTAATATTTGCCACACTAGGTTGATTTCCACCCTTTTGTGAATCATGAAGGGATGAATTATGTCTTTTTTCTTCTTTTGTTCGAGTGCTTCCAACATGCTTTTCATCCAAAAGTTGAAATAAACTGTTTTTTATAGATTGTTTCAGAAAAATAATTGAGGAAATGTACATATTATGGTTTTTTCGATTGGGAAGAGTAGTTTTTTCTTTTGAAGGAATAATGAAAGATCGAATTCCTGCGCTAAATTGTCCACTCTTAAATAGAAAAAAAAAATAAATGAAGAATTTAATTATTTTACCTCTATTTTTCCCAGGATTTTGCTTTGTTTCATAATAATTTCATAAATGTCCAATAGTTCTAGTTTAATTTCATTGATTTCGGTTCTTTTTTTTAATAAAATTGGATTTAAAATAAAAAATAAAATTTACTTTATTTTTTTCTTTTTCTTCTTTCCTTCTGTGTTATATTTATCTATTTCTTCCATTTTTAGTTTGAGGAAATAATCATACTACTCAAAAATGAAAAAAAAATTTAAGTTATTTAACGAACTTTTTCTTTCATCTTTTCGATCAACGTTTCATATTCCTTTTTTAATTTATCCAAATCGCTTGAAAATGGATTTTTGTAATTAATCTTATCGAGCAAATCTTTAGTTTCTTGTTTTTCGAAGTCATGTTGATCATTTTTTTCTATTTAAAAAAATAGGAAATTTATTTTAAATTCCCTTATAAAATTACTTTTAAAAGATTTTTGCTCTGGTGGCAAATTATTCAAATATTCATCCTTCTCCTTCAACAAAACTTCAGTGTTTTTGCTTAAACTTTCCACATCCTTCTTTTTTTCCTCTTCAACATTCCTGACCCCATCCTTAGAATTCATTTTTATGATTTGAATTTGTTCAGATAATTTTTTGTTTTGTTCTCTCATTTCTAAAATTTGGGATCTTTTGGCAAATTTTATACTAAAATCAAATACAATTATACATTAATCTCTCTTGTCTTTGGTATTCTTCTTTTTCCATATCCTTGGAAATTGCATTTTAATTATTTTTTTTTAACCATTATTTTAAATTTTTACTTCGATCTGCCTTTTATTTCTTTCGATTCTATAATATATTTCTTCTCTTTCTTTTTTTAAGTTGTCTAATTCTCCCAAAGCTGCTCTTTGAGCTTTGAAAACCTTCAAATCTATGAAAAAATTACAATTTATAAATGAATTCAAATAAACCTTTTTCTAAGGGTTTAGAAATCAATTTATCTAATTCAATATCCAATCCTAATAATTTCTGGAGATCTATCAATTTTTGTCGATATTCCCTTTGGAAATTTTCAATTTTAAGTTTGACATCTGCCAACTCCTCATTTAATTTCTTAAGGATTTTATCGGAGCTGTTATAAGATCCAGCACGATTCATAACATCCACTTCCTCAAGCATTCCACCACTTTTTGTCTTTACATCGATATTTTTGGTTCTTTCTGCATATTGCAAAGAGCTCAAACATTCTTCAAAATTTTTTTCATGAGGATTGATATTAGCAATCAGCATAATATGACAAATAGAGCTGAGGCAATTTTGAAGGGCCCTTGTCAATCTGGATTCTCTATAAGGAATATTCTTCGAAGAAGATTGAGCCACACATAATAAGCACTATAATTGAGTTAATTGATTTAGTTCTAAATTTGATTAATTTTTACTTTTCCAACTGCTGTTAAACTACTGTTAATCAAAATAGATTCCTGAAATTTATGGCCTTCTGTTAAACTTTTGGCGATTCGTTCTTAGAAAAATTTTACTTAAAAACTAATAAAATAAATTGTTGAAAACCAGATCCAGCTAAGTCTGCGAATTGGATGCTGGCATTCATAAAAGGAAGATTTTCATTATCTTTATCTTTTTGAACAAGATTTAATGTGAATATCTATAAAATAGAAATTATTTATTTAAATTTTGAAAAAATATCACTGTATGTGAGCGAGCCCATAATTGATTCTCTTTATTATCAAAACGATCCCTTAATTTAAACTAGGCAAATATGTAATTACAAATTTTGGTATATTAATTAATTACCCCTTCCCTCAACAAAACATATAGGTCATCCATGTTTTTTATTGGGACGTAACTTAAATTTCTAATCATAATTTGCCCGTTGGTATTTTCATAAATTTCCAAATTTTCTGTTGCGAAATTCGAAACCACTGAAGAAACTTGAAGAGTAGCTGTGTCTTTTTGCCCTAAATTATTTATTACTCATCAAATCAAACTTAAAACTTCACCATTTGATTCTAAATACGCTTTCCCCAGATCTCTCACTTGATCAAGATAAATTTCAACCATTGAACATGTTATCACAAATTCCCTGATTTCTTCCAATTCTTTCGCCCTTCTGAATAAATATTCCACTGTTTTAGGAACAAGTCCTCTTCTGTCCTTTTTTTTCTCTTGAAAAAGGTTCATTAAAGTTGGAGTGTATTTTTCATCCTCTCCAAAAATCGTGAAAGTTTTACCAGAACCTGTTTGTCCGTAGGAAATTATACAAGAATTATGTCCCTCAATTATTTTGGTGATTGAATGATCGCATGCATATTTAAAAAGAATTTCTTGTGACGCCTCGTAATCGAAAACTGCACTAAAGTTAAAAACTTGTTTTTCATTAGAATTGTTGTTTGAGGGATCCTTGATAGAAACATTGTTGTCATGAATTTCAATCATAGGGGCAGATTCTTCTATTTGCTGTCGAACCCTACAGATTACCTTATAATTGTTGTTGGAATGTATTAAGTGCATTTTGGGTTGCATGTGCGTGCTTTTTTTGAAAATGTTGAGGTTTTTTTTATAACTTAAAAAAAATTAATAGTAATATTTGATTAAAAAAAAAAATTAGAGATTTTTAATTAAAAGCGGCTTTATAGAAAAATATATTGTTGCTTTTAATGAAAAAAATTTGTATTGAGAAATTAAATAAAAATAAAAAAAAATAAAAAATGTATTTTATATTGGTCATAACAAATTAACAATAAATTTCTCATTTTTTTTATTCACAAAATTAAGTCCAAATTTCATAATTTTTTCAATGACCTTTAATTTAAAACTTTTCAAATTTTCAAGCCAAGAACCACTTCTCACGTTTTCAAGCTCAAAATGCATTTACAAAATTGAGCCAATCAACCAACCTTCCTCATTTTTTAGTCTAAAAGTCACCCATGTTATAAATCCATCACATTATGAAAATAGCCTCAATGAGGTCAACATCCACGCAATGGCCTGCCATCCCAAAATCATTTCATTTAAAGGTTACATGAGCTCTGAAACAACAGACCAATTCGGGTTGACAAACAAGAAATTCT
>Ga0302186_10001958_pt1 | contig 16343 bp, 14 predicted proteins | sample II_Bog_E1_2_FD_198782 | JGI IMG/M metagenome (GOLD analysis project Ga0302186, IMG submission 198782) | Peat permafrost microbial communities from Stordalen Mire near Abisko, Sweden - II_Bog_E1_1 | ecosystem: Environmental > Terrestrial > Soil > Wetlands > Peat | place: Sweden: Abisko... | reverse complement strand
AAAAAAATATTAAAAAAAAAAATTCATAATCGAAAAAAAAAAAATTATTTTATTTTAAAAAATTGGATTTGGGAAATGGGCATAGTTGTATTCTTTATTTAATCAAAAAAATGTTTCCCACTCCATATTTTGTCTAAACTTATAAAAATGTAAAATTCTATATATTGATATTAATTCTATATATTGATATTATTTTAAAAATTCTTTTATTCTTTTAATTTAATTAATAGATAATGAATTCTGAATTTCAATAGAATTTTTAAAATTTCTTACATGTATATATAGAAAAATTAAAAATTTCTAATTGAAAAAAAAATTTAATCTTATGGAACTTGAAATTAACAACGGAGATTATCATCAAAATCATCAAGAGCCCTTGCCTAATGCTCAACAACCAGTGAATCATCAAGTGCCATTGCTTGATGCTCAACAACCAGTGAATGAGCCAGTCAAAATCTCATTATGGGTGAATGTTTCTCGTTTCCTTGGGCTTGGAGCCGCATATCCATTGTTTCTTAGACAAATATTTTGGTTAATAGTCTTGATAATATTCCCAATTTTTTGCGTTTATTTGGTAAATGAATTATGGATTTATAAAAAACATTGCGGACCCTTTGAGTTTTCAGAATTACCTTCATTTTTTATGAATAAATGCCCATCTGATGGGGACACTATTGTTGATTATGGTTTTTTCTTGGACTCATTAAAAAAACGTATGTATCTTGATCTCGCTATATCTGTATACATGGTCTTTGTGCTGATAATTATCTATGTTTGGGCTAAGAAGTAACAGTTTTTCTTTTAGTTTTTAATATTTTTATTATATCGAGAAATATGTTAATATATTTATTTAGATATATTTCTTCAATTTCTATTATATAATTTATATTTGGATTATTAATAAATAAAATAGGTATTTAAATAAGCATCGAAGATTGAACTACATCTCACAATTTACTCTTTATGTAAAAGGAATACCCAAAAACGCAACTGAAGAAGCAATTAGACATTTTTTCCAAGAAGTTTTACCAACACCTTTGCCGGTTGCAGATGTGAAGTTAATCTATAACATGAAAAAATTTGTAACTTTACGAAAAAAACATCAAAAGTATTATTTTTTTTAATTTATCATATTTTTATAATTTTTTGAATTTGATAGGCTATGCGAAAAACAAAGAGTATTTCATTCGTTGATAAGAAATAATCATTTGTTATCAACTCATCAATATTACATAAGGAAAAATGAAAACCTTTTGCAAAAGATTTATGAAAAAGGATTAGAAATCAATAACTTTTTTCAGAATAGACAAAATAAATTCAGTGGAGAAGCTTTTGTCAGTTTTTCAACTTATGATACAGCACTTCGAGCATATGAAATATTCAACTCAACTGTTTTAGTTGACTCTTCCGCACGTCGTTTTGAAAATGCAAAAAATTACATAACAGTCTCATTTGCTTATGAACCTGAAGAAACGAGATTTCATAATTTGGGATCTAAAAATAACATTAGATATGTTATAAGTCTTTGTTATGTCTTAGTTGTGGTAAAAAAATAATGAATTCACTTAATTTTATTATTTTTTTTTAAATAAAGATTGCGATTCTGACTGCAATTGAATTTATAATAAACAGAATTTATTATTTTTCGAAATCAAATGATGAAGAAGAAAGCATAAGCATACAAATCTTGGATGCGGCTTGTGTTTTATTCTTAAATTACATCCTCATTTATATCATGAAGAAATTGGTGAAAAAACAACAGCATATCGCAAAACCAAAGGAGAATTTAATTCTGCAATACTTGATATTTCCTTTTGTAGTTGGAAATATAGTATATTATGAGTTATTAAATTTTTTTTACCTTTCATATGATGGAAGCGTTCCATCTTCAGATGAAGACAAAGAAAAAATGTAATACTAATAAATTTATTCATTTTAATTCGAAATTTCAAGCTATGAAACCATATGTGAAACAAAACAGAAGATATTTTTGGTTTCTATATTAGTATCAATTTTAGAGCCATTGATAAAATTTCTAATCATCTTTATCAATAATTGGTGCAAAAAGGTCTCCTCCAGAACACATAATTTTCAGGAAGACAACGATTTTACACCTGCAAATATTGAACTATCAGAGAAATATTTCGATATGACAGTGTTATTTTTTATCGGAATTATTGGAGCCCCTTTTTGCCCTTTAGTGCTGTTTCTGACACTGGTGGGCTTGATAATAATGTATTGGACCTTTAAATATTTGGTCATATATAAATGTCGTGTTGAACCAGCAAAAGACGAAGAATTTGTTCTGTTTTTCCTTAGAATGCTCACAGTTAGCTCGATTTTCTTCTCTTTGGGATCTTATTATAATGCCAGGAAGCTGCAATCTGGGAATATGAGAGAAGATTGGAAAGTCTATATAATTTTCAGCATATATGCTTTTGAGATTTTGATTGTTTTGGCCTTTTGGATCTTTAGATTAGATCGGCACTTTATTGAACATATACAATTCAATGTTACTTATGATCAAATTAAACAAAACTATAGAGGAAGAAGATTATATGATCAAATTGAAGAAATTTCTGACTTGCATAATAGGATTATTTGAAATAACTAGCATTTAATGTTAATAATAAATATATGTAAATAATAAACATTTTTTAAATAATTTCGTATTTTTAACTCCTTCTTCCAAATCACTCATATTGATTCATATGTATTTTCTCCAGGAATCCATTAATATCTTTCAGAGAATCCTTATTATGTCCGTCTGATGTCTGATGGCCAAAAACCTATCCTTCATCCCCATAAAAGTAAAAACTAGGTAAATCAAGGTCAAAACATATAAAAATTCTTCTCCAATCATCTTCAAATCCTAATATTAGTTATTAATTTGGGTCGCATCGTCTCGCATATGTGATTTATGATGAATTTTGAAGAACGACCGATCAATTTTATTTTTAAGGCTTTGCCATTAAAAATTTCAATTTTTTTGTTTTTTTTCAAAAAAATAATAATTTCTTTTGAAAATAAATTTCTTTAAAATTTTCGTTTTTCTTAAATATTATATTTTATTTTTAATTTAAAAATAAAATTAAAATTTTATTTTTCCTTTAGTTTCCAAGTTTCTTAACGAACGAACTCATAAGATAAAAATTTATTTCGGAATTTTAATTTCCAAATTAAATCTTTTTAAATCCCCAAAACAACCCTCAAAACCCAACACATCACACCATGACTGATTTCCAAAAAAGGTACCATTTCACTTGTCTACCCTTATTTTATCTCCTTTCATAGTGAATTCCATAAACTCCGATCAACATATCATCCAAGAATGCCGAAGTTGTTGTTAGCTGAGCAATTAGAAGTCAAAACTCATGCCGTTCCAACTTTACGTAATTTTCTAAAAGCCATACATAGACCACATTCAAATTATTTTTTTAGCTGAAATAAAGGCAATCTTCCCATATTTGTGCCACGAAGACCCAAGAGCCATTACTTTTGAAGAGGTCAAAAAGGATGAGAGCATCATTCCAAAACCTTTAAGAGTATTTACATAAAAAAAATTAAAAGTATATGATAATAATTTCTTTAGATTGGTGTTGTCTTGTCAGGTGGACAAGCCCCTGGTGGCCATAACGTGATCTTCGGTGTTTATGAAGCCATTAAAAAAAGACACCCAAATTCACAATTATTTGGGTTCTTAAATGGTCCGGTCAGCATTTACAATGGGAAATACGTTGAAATCGGAGAAGACCTCATCAATTACTACAAGAACAGAGGAGGCTTTGATATGATTTGTAAGAAAACCTAAATATTTTTTTTTTATAAAAGTAAATTATAGGCTCGGGAAGAGATAAAATTGAAACTCCGGAGCAATTCGAAAAGTCCAAAATGCATTGTGACGCTTTAAAGTTAGACGGTTTGATTGTGATTGGAGGTGATGACTCAAACACCAACGCTTGTTTGTTGGCGGAGTATTTCACCAAGGAAAAATGCCATACTAAAGTTGTTGGATGCCCAAAGACGATCGATGGGGATTTGAAAAACGAATATGTTGAGACATCATTTGGTAACACCATTATTATTAAAATTTGTGTATTTATTTTAAATTTCCTAAAGGTTTTGATACTGCCTGCAAAACCTATTCAGAAATGATTGGAAATATTTGTTTGGACACAATTTCCACTAAGAAATATTATCAGTAAAACAATACTAAGTTTTTGAAAATTCTTAATTTTATCTCCTTTATAGTTTCGTCAGAATGATGGGAAGATCAGCATCACATATAGCTTTAGAATCAGCACTTTTGACGAGAGTCAATTATTGTTTCATTGGAGGTATTTTTTGAGAAAAACAAAACATTTATTATATTTCAAATTTTTTTTTAATTAAAAAATATTAATAACTTTTAATTTTTAGAGGAAGTTATTGAAAAAAAACAAACTCTCTACACCCTAGTTCACGACTTAGTGGATGTGATTGTGAAGCGTGCAGCTTCTGGCAAAAATTATGGTGTGATTCTGGTTCCCGAAGGTTTAATTGAATTCATTTGTGAATTTCGAGTCCTCATATCGGAACTCAGCACAATCCTGGCTAAATCCCTAAGTGAAGAAGAAAAAAAGAAGGATGTTGCTGAGCTTTATAGCATAGTTTCCAAGCACCTTTCCAAAGAAAACCAATCGTTGATGGAGTTCATTCCACATGGCATCAGAGATCAATTGCTCTTGGATAGAGACCCCCATGGTAATGTGAATGTTTCTCGTATAGAAACTGAGAAGCTGTTGATCACTATGATCCAAAATGAGCTTGGGAAATTAGAGAAAGAAAACAAATATCATGGTAAATTCACCCCACAATGCCATTTCTTCGGCTATGAGGGTCGATGTGCTTTCCCGACGATTTTCGATTGCGATTATTGCTATTGTTTGGGCGCAAATGCTGCTGTTCTAGTGGAAAAGGGGTTCTCAGGAGTGATGAGTGTGGCTTCCAATCTATCTGAAGAGCCAGAAAATTGGAAAGTCGGAGGGTTCCCTTTGGTCACTATGATGAACGTAGAAAAGAGAAAAGGACATGATGTCCCTGTCATCAAGAAGGCTTTGGTTGATTTAGATGGCCCAATATTTAAGTTCTATGCTTCAGAAAGAGAAAAATGGGCTTTGGGTGATTACTATTGTCCAGCAGGACCCATCCAATTCGATAGGCCAGGCAGATGCCCTTTCTTGGTCAAACCTCCAAGCCAGGAGGAGTTCTATTTGAAGCAATATTCAAAGGTCTATGATCCAAAGAATGCCCCTTACAGTTTGGTTGACCCGAGCATCAATTTGGGTGCTTTGGGTTTGGAAAAATCCAAAGAAAGAAAGCCTTTGTCAAGTTTCCTTGAAAAAGGAGAATATGATGTTTATTTGGGAGGAAAGCTGGATTTCCATGATGATGATACCAGAGACGCTGTGAACGCTAATTATAAGAATGTCATGGCTTTGAAGAATGCCAGAAGATATTGCGAAATCGTGCCGAAAGGTCAAGTGAATAAATCAGCTCATTCTGAAGAGATTGAATTATTGGAAAAAGGAAAGAAGGGCCTTAAAATTGGAGTGATGTTCAGTGGAAGACAGGCTTCTGGAGGTCATGCGATCATAGAGGGACTTTTGACTTTCGCTAAAAAGAACGAAGGCACTCTCTACGGATTCGTGGATGGAACCAAGGGTTTGTTTGATGGTGTTGCGATCGTTGTTGATGACAACAATTTCGAATTTTATAGATCACAAGGAGGATATCATTTCCTGGGTCGTTCATTCGATAAATTAAGGAATCCTGAAGAATGTGAGAAAGCCCATAAAACTCTCACTAAAATGGGGATCGATGGATTGGTGATGATTGGTGCCTCTCACACCTTAACGGATGCCTTGATCTTCTCAGATTTTCTCTTGAAAGCCGGTTCGAACACCAAGATTGTCGCAGTCCCAGCCTCCATTGATAACAATGTGTCCCATAATCTCATTGAAGCTACTGTGGGATTCGACACTGCTTCCAAAGTGTATTCCCAATTGGTAGGAAACATCATGAATGATGCTGCTTCCAGTATAAAATATTGGTATTTCATTAGATTAATGGGCAGAGACCCTTCGCATTTGGCACTCGAATGCGCCTTGCAAACTCATCCCAATGTCGTGATCATCAGCGAAGAAGTTGAACATAAAGGCCAGAATCTTGAGGAAATTGTCAATGAAATTGCTGATGTTGTCGTGGCAAGAGGTGCTGCTGGTAATGACTTCGGGACAGTCTTGGTTCCTGAAGGCTTATTGCCTCATATTCCAGTGTTCAAGACACTGATTGAAGAAATGAACAAATTCTTCGGGAAAATACATGACAACCATGAGTATTTGAAGATCGGAGAAGCCTTATGCAGAGGGGAAAAGATCCATGGATTCGAAATGACCCCTTGGTCAGCAGCGGCTTTCAACAGTTTACCAGATTTCACGAAAAAACAGTTGGTTTTGGAGAGAGAAGCCAGTGGTGAGATTCAACTTTCCCAAATTGAAACTGAAAGACTTTTGTCACATTTGGTCTCGATTGAATTAAAGAAGAGAAAGGCCAATAAAGAATATAATAAGGGAAATTTCGCTCCTCTGTGTCATTTCTTTGGATATCAAGGCAGATGCGCCTTCCCTTCAAGATTCGATAATAACCTTGGACATTCTTATGGATTTTTGGCTGGGGTATTTGATTTAAACATTTATTATTTATTTACGGTAATATTTTTATTTAGGTTTTAGTCGAAGTTGGATTGACAGGATATTGCGTAACGAATCGAGGGCTCACAGGTCTGAAATTTCAAAGTTTCATATTAAAAAACTGTTTTTGTTTTTAAAGGAAAAATTGATGATTGGTACTCTGGAGCCATTCCGTTAGTTTCCATGACAATCAATAGGCCAAAGTACTTTTACAAAATTAAATCAATTAATATAATGTCATATCTAAATAGGAGTGTTTATGGAGTCAACAAAGCAATCATTGTTTCAAGCGAAGTCAATTTGTCAAAGGAGCCTTTCCATAGATTGAGAAAGGAAAGCGAAGCTTGGAAATTAAGCAATAATTTCTTGAATCCTGGACCCCCTCAATTGTATGGACCATTGGAAAATTCTTTGAATTGTACTATCAGAATTTCCTATCACAATTATATGGAGTGTGTGAAGAAGATCGAAGAGTTGACTGAAAAGATCAGAGGAACTTGCAGGTTTTTTAAAAATTGAAAGTCTTTATTAATTATTTGTAAGATTTGGGATCCATCAAAATTTGTTGAATGTGGCAGTCATCAATTTGGAAAGCTTACTTAAAGTTCTAAGCTTCATCAATAAAGATCTTAAGTAAAATTTGTTTTGATTTAGCAAATAATAAATTAAAAAATAAAAGGCCCGAATAAATGAAGGATAGTGGAAAATCATAAAATTAAAAAAAAAAATTTAAAATCAACAGAAAATAAAAAGACATGAAAAAAAAAAAAACACAAAAAGTCATTAATTTAAATTAATTTATCCAAATTTTTTATAATTTTTTTTTATTTTTTTTATTTTTTTGCATAAAAATTTAAATTCATCAGAAAGATGGAAAAACCTTTAGATTAAAAAAAAAACCTCTGAAAAAATAAATTATAAATTACAAAAGAAAACAAAAATTAAATCCTTAAATGGGGAAATTCACCAAAGACAAACGCGTACTAAAAACCTATTTATATTCAAAAAAAGTTCTACCTTCTTCTGAAACTAATTTTCCCCATATATTTCCCCCTTATTTTTTTCATTTCTTATAAAAATCAGGACATATATTACAGAAAAGCTAAGGAAGATGGCTTTCGAGCTCGTTCGGCTTATAAACTTCTTCAACTCGATGAAGAATTCAATCTTTTTGCCTTTTGCGAAAGGGTTATTGATTTATGTGCTGCTCCTGGTTCCTGGTCTCAAGTTGTTTCGAAGAAACTAACCGAAAAAGGACTTTTGTATTATTGTTTTCCCAATATTTTTTTAATGATTTTAATGAATATAAGTTCCAAAGGAAACGACGAAATTAGGGTGATTTCAGTGGATTTACAAGAAATGGCTCCAATAGAAAACACCATTCAAATTCAAGGTGATATCACCAAACAAGAAACTGTAGATATGATTATGAAAGATTTCAAGGGTAATAAAGCTGAATTGGTGATATGTGATGGAGCCCCAGATGGTTTTTTCAATGATTTTTGACTTATTTAATAATTTTCTTTGGCAAAAGTGACTGGTTTCCATGATATTGATCAATATATTCAAAGCCAATTGATCGTAGCAGCTCTGAATATATCCAATCTTGTCATGAAGGGGAAAGGCATCTTCTTAGCTAAAATATTTAAAGGGAATGATGTGAAATTCTTATATTCTCAATTCAAATTATTCTTCAATTCAGTCTATATTATCAAACCCAAAAGCAGCAGAAGCTCTAGTGTGGAGGCCTTCATAGTATGTTTAGATTATAGTCCTCCAAATGGCTTTGTTCCGAAAAAACTCAGCACATTTACAGAAAAGAAAGAAAATAAAGAAGAAGAAGAGAAAATTCTGAAAGAAGAGGAAAAACTAATAAAATTCACTACCTGTGGCGACTTGTCTGGTTTCGATGAATTATAGTGAGAGAAAACATATTACATAATATCCAAAAACACAAATATTATTAAAATTATTTAAAACACAAAAAATGGCCTTGAAATTAAATCAAATTTGCCCTTTATTTAACCCAGAAAGCTTCACAAATTCATTCATATTATTAAAAGATTCAGTTTTCCAACAGGGTGGCTTTTTTCTCTCCGACTTTTTAGATGTTTTATCGAAAAATTCAGCGAATGGCTTGGTTCTTATGGGAATTGAACAGAATTTTGCTCATTATCTAAACATTTCAAAAAAATTGGGGTCTAATTTGGAAACCTTGATAAATGCTGGACAATTGCTATATATTGATTTGTTTAGTAAATTTTCTGATTGGATTACTTCAGAGTTACCAATAACTGAAGAACCCCCTTTAACTTGGAAAGAGGTGCCAAAAAAGGCTGAGGTTTTTTCTGTTTTTTCCGAAGAAAACTTAGAGAAATTGTTTGATAAAATAGAGGCGTTTTCTCAAACTAAAGGAAAAACTTGGGTTTTTATAGATAATTTGAATATGTTTGTGAATTCCTTTGAATCTTCGAAAATGTCTATGAGTTTTATCAATAGCTTTCTTGAATTATTAAAAATGAAGAATAAGAACTTTAATCTGCTGATCTTAGGGACTATTGATGATGAAAACCCAATGAATTTGAAGCTTATTCAACTTTTGGAACTAAGTGCAAATATAGTAATAGAAATACAACAAAATCCAAGTGGTTTTTCTCAGGATATAGATGGAAATGTAATGTTTTTTTAGTTATTTATTAATTTAAGACATTTTTCTATAAAGATGATCATCACTTTCAAAGAGAAGGATCAAAGTGTTAAATATCTCTTCAAAGTGAATGAGAATTCTTTAAGTTTCAATGATTTTTTTAATCTATGAAAAAATAAAAACTTAAAAAAAAAAAATATGCTAAATAAAACAAAAACCTATTACCGGTCATAAGAAAAATATTTTAAATAAGAAAAATTATTTTAAAGATTTAAAAAAAAAAAAAAATTTTTTTACCAAATGGAAATTTTCATAAAAAATATCTTTTTTTGTTTTCCTTCCATCTTTCAAAAGATTATTTAAAATCAAATTTTTTGATAAAATATTTCGATATTCAAATATTTGTTTAAGTTTTATTATATTATTATATAGAAAAAATAAATGATTTCTATTTTGTTAAAGTTTTTAACTGGATTTTTGAATAAGAAAAATTTACTACAATTAATCAGAATCATTGTCACATTATTCGTCAATACAAATCTCACAAACAAAATTTGTGAGTTACGATAATTATCGACCACTAGGTTTGCAATTTTTACTAAGCATTATATCGATCTGTCCTTTATTTTCTTCAGGGATATTGATATTACTGCTTCCTTCTGTTATCATTTTTTTTATTTTAAAAACAAATTAACCACAATACCTTTTTTAGCCGTGGCAAATTGACTTTGTTTCATGAATTTGAAATCTTTTCTAACATCGTCTATCAAATAATAAATATTAGTAAATTAAATGTAATTTACCTTTTTTGACTGCTCCTATTTCGAAATTGAAATTGGCTTCAATCATTTGAAGCATTCTGTTGTTCATAGGATCTCCATTTAAAAGAAATTCCAGCCTTTGACAAGATTTTGGATTATATCTAATTGTTTTCCAGTTTTTTATTTGCTCCACTGTAAGAATCGAACTTCTGACACGTTTTTTTTCGAACATAATGCCAGGTTTCGGCAACACCTCAAACACTTTTCTTTGGTTGTCATCAAATAAAACCAATTTTAATTTGTCTATATCTTGCATCCGTTTAATGATGTTTTTGACATCCATGTATTCATATAGGTTTTTTAAAGCCTTATGGTAAATTTTTTTCTTTTGAAATTTGGGACAAATTAAATTCAATAACGAAAAATTGAAGCTGGTATTGTTATTATTTGTGACAACATCACATAATCTAAAAAAAATTTAGTTTTTGTAATAAAAAATGTATATAAATAAAAAATATACTCTCGATTAATTTCTTCCTTTTTATCAAGATTCGCAAAGGCAATGTTGATCAATTGATATTTCAAAATCATTCGATTATAAAAATTGCAGATAAATCTCCCAATTAAAAACAGCAGATTAATTATGCCTCCAAAACTTGCTAAAATTGAGTTCAATTTTTCATTTTTACGATAATATGCCTGTTGAGTTAATCCAATTGTTAAATGCTGCTCGAATAAAATATCATTGCTCTGACCCCGGGAATTCAAGTCATAGTTCAAATACTCCATATTGAAATCAATTGTTTCGCAATCATATTCCTCTTCAATCATACCATGATCTAGATAAACAAATGCAGGAAAAAGGGCTACATTTAAAGTTTTGGTCAAACTATAATCCAGCTTATAAAATCGATTATCATATGATCGTTTCCGGGGATTCATTGGATTGTTAAAATCATAAATTGACTTTGGAATCGAGGTTTGTACCACAATGAATTTCATTATATGGGCAATTTCATCTTCAGAAGCGCAAAAATTATTATTTTCTGTTGAGTTCTGACATTTGGAAATTCTATAGACCAAAGAAGGACTCGTCAGAGCAGTTTGATCGGAGTCAACTTCTAAACCCATCTGCAATGTGGTGTTATCTTTAAGGCAAACCGTATAGTTTGTAGTTTTATTGTAATCTGGTCCACTGTTATCATAATCAATCATGAGAAAAGCGGCTATATTTCTGTTGAGGCATTTCTCGAAATCTATTTGAGTTTCCGCACCATTGAAATCGATATAGGAAAAAGATTGAGTGAAAAATGGCTGAAGTATTTCATAATTTAGAGTCGTCCCATTTAAAAAATCAGCGAACATGGAAAAATATGGATAGAAATTAGAAGAGTCCATTTCATAGATGAAACTTTGGTTTGTTTCGAGTAGTTCCATTGCAGTGAAACTTTGCAGAGAAGAGATGGTTTGAAGATTTTGACCATTTTGCCATCTTATGAGACTAATAACAAAGGAAAGCAAGCATGAGCCATAGATCATTAGACTGAGAAAGGCTCCTAATTTTGATCTGACTTTAGAATGGGAGTTTATATATAATTCCACTGGATGACCATACATGTCAAGCTTTAGAAAGAGCTTTTCGAATGCTTTGAAGGTGTTCATAAAAATATAACCTTGAATTAACAGCTTATTTATTTATTTCGAAAAATAACTCAGCTATTTTCTTCAAAAAAAATTATCTTTATTTTTTATAGTAAAAAATAATACAAATAATTTACAAAATGAGATCTTTTTAATTAAGACTTTTTTAGAAATTTTTTTTTAACAATAAAAATTTACAAAGAAAATAATTTTTTTTTTTCTGTTTTAAAAAAAAATTAATTTACAAAGAAAAAAAAACACATGATGATCCAATAATGCGTTAGTTTTTTTTTTAATTTAGAAAAAATTATTTAATCTGAGAATAAAATGCGATTTTTTAATTCCTCTGTTGGGAAGAAGGGATAAATGCTTAAATTTACAATACTTTATTATAATAGACTAATTGATCTCAAAAGCTTTAAATAATCACCATTATTTTCTTGTTGAGGTGTTCTGTTTGCTATTGGTTGAATATCTCGAGTTTTTCATGCCACTGGCTCTATACATACTTCCCATATCTACAAACAAAATATATATGGAGTTATTTAAATATTTTTTACTTGTGGTTTTTTGCACATTTTTTTCAAATTTCAAAGCTTCATTCTGTTGTTGTGTCTCCAATTCCTTCTTTGCATTTTGATATTTTTGCAATAATCTTTCCAATTCCATTGCTCTGGCCTTTCTTTGTTCATCCTGTCCAGAAGTGATTCTTTTTTGTAAAGCGAAAAGCTCATTATGTTGCTTTTGCTCAAATTGGATTCTTTGATTATTAAGTTTCTTATCTCTGAACTTATTCCATTTCTCAAACTCTTCCTTCTCCATTTGAAGGCATCTTTGTTGGACTTTATGAGCTTCGATATAACTGTCAAAAATTCAAATAATTAAGTTTAAATTTCAAAATTGTTTAAAACTTTTGTTGTCTGCCTAATGATTCTTGTATTTTCCTCAGGTTCAACAATTCGCCTGAGTCCTTAGGCTTCATCGGAATCACTTTATCCATTTCCTCCACGAACCTCCCCAATTCATTTTGATGTTTTTCGAGCATTTGTTGTTCGATAGTCTTGGCTTGTTCCGTGAATTCTTCCATTTTTCTATCCCAAAATTCATTGAATTGGTTAAATTCATTAAGATGGGCTTCCTCCAATTGCATCTTTTCGTTCATATGTTTTTGTTTCAATTGGCTCTTTTTGCCTTGGTCATCCTTCTCTTTTAGTTCTTTGACCCTCTTTCGAGCCATTTCAGCTTCCACGTATCTACCTGATCTCTCGCAATTTCTTTGATGATCCATCAAAATTTCTCTAAAAAAACATTAAAGATGTTATTTGAAAAGGGTTATAAATTACATATATTCGTCAATGGTATTTTCATCCATTTGATTCGATTTGGAAAGATATTCGTTTTTTTCAAGAAGCTCCTTGGGAGTTGGATAGGGGACATTCTGTTCGTTATTGGATCTCTCAGCCAAAACTTCTCTTTGATTGGATTTTTCAGAGAGCTTATTATCTTGATCAAGGAGTTAAAAAAGAAGAAATATTATAAAGAAACCTGCATAGGGATTCATATCGTAGTTCATATTGCTGTTATTTAAGAGGTTTTGGTTTGAAAATTTAAATTTTCGATTTTATTATAAGGAATTTTTAAAATTTGATAATTAAATTTTTCTGTGAAAAACTTAACAGAAAAAAAAAAATCCAAAAAAAATGAAGTTTTTCTTTAAAGAGTAAAATTTAAAGAGGAAAAAAGGCAGTTTGCAAGACAAAAAAAATATAAAAAGAGATATATATAAAGAATTTTTTTTTTTTTAGTATCTCCAACTTTTCTTTTTTTTTTGGTTTTTCATCATTGTTGCGTTTGAATTTTTTTTTTTGTGGTTTTTTTTTGAGCTGAATAACAAAAATTTTCCTCTTTGCTCATTTCTAATCACTAAATTAAATGTTGCTTTTTTTGAAAAGTTTCTCCACAGCGATCCCAATCCTCAAGTCTCTTCTAAAGCATTTCCTGAATTTTTCCTTCATTTTCTTCATTTGATAAGCCAGGATTCTCTTCTTATTGAGGAATTCTTTGAGTCCATCTCTTCTTTTCCTAAGCCTTTCATCAACTCCTCCGCTTTCTAAATAATCGCTTTCCCAATTGCCCTCTATCATCACTATATTATTCCTACAGATCCTTTCAAACATATCCATTATTAAGAAATTCCCCTCTTTTCCAATGCTTTCATTACTGAGAAAATCGAAATAGATCTTCCTCAAATTGCAAAACTTCTCCTCTAATAAGGGTTTGATTGCCTTGATCCCTTCACAGGAAATCCCGTTTCTCTCTATCAAGATCATTAAATCATGGATGTTCCTTGGCATTTGGGCTACAAGTTCTTTCAAGCCGAAATCAAGGATTGTGTTGAAACTGAGGTCGAGGATGAGAATCTCTAAGGAAGTCAATTTATTCAAGGAATTCCCTAAAAATCGACAACCTTCTTCACTAATTCTGTTTTTACTAAGATTTAAACTCAATGATTTAAGGATTGTTAAGCTTTCCAAGGAAAAAGCCAACTTGTTGATCGAATTGTTGTTAAGCTTTGAGAACTCAAAATCCAGGGCTAAATGACTCATATTTTTGAGATTTTGGATTCTTGTGAAAAATTTCTGAACGAAGGACTTGTCAAGTTGATTATATGACAGTTTTAATGAGAATTTACGCAGGCTTTCTTGATTATTGTTGATGATCTTCAAGAGATTCTGACTATTCAATTCAGATAACATATGGCTTCCTTCAAGCTCAAGACCATTCAAAGTGTTTATCTGAGTGAGATATGATAACATCAAGTCAAAAGCATGCGCTTCTTTAAAGATTTTCTCCTCAAAAACCACAGAAAAATACTGTAAATCTCTCAAAAGACTGAGATTTTCAAGAGATTCAGCCATTTTGAAGTCAAAAACGAGTTTCTCATTGATTTTGTCATTAGTGAGCTGTTTTTTGTCATGATTGAAGAAATTGATGGATAAAGACTTGACTTTGGGTATTAAACTAAGGAAAATTCCTAATGCGGTCATTTGATTTCTATCTGGTAGATTGGAAAGAGAGATAGAGAAAAAGTCAAGTTTCTGAAAGATAAGAGACTGATCATCATTTTTGATATTATTAAGACTTTGAAGAAATTCGAAATTAGATAATCCCAGAAAAAGCTCCATTTTTCTTATATTGTTGCCTTGTAACAATTTCATTAGAATATTACCCAAAATCATTTGATAATCATCATTGTTTGGCATGGAATAATCGTAATTTATCATAAAACGGAATTCCCTGATGTTCTTGATCTTTTCACTGAAAAACCTTAATAGCTCCTGTTTATCTGTTTCTTTCTGGAGAATGCAGTTCTGAAAGCTCAGATGCAAGATGTTCAAATCGCTGATTTTGTTCAGAAGTCCTATCAATTCAATCAGAAAGGCGTCATTGATATATACATTGGTTAAAGAAATCTTCAATGTTTCTGTCTTCTGCAGATAAGCTTGGAGAAGCGAGAAGATAATTGAGAACTTCTCAATGAAATTTGGGTTGAAATTGATCGTCAAGGTCTTTATTTGTCCCGCATCTTGAAGACTTTTCGCTGAGAGCTCCTGCAAATACTTCCTCAGACTTTCCTCAAAGAAAAAAAGACTCGAATAATCTTTATTCAAAGTGATATTGTAAACAAGCTCCGAGGAGGTAGTCTGAATCAGATGAATATTCTGTTGTAATTGTTTCTTGAGGTGTTGTTCTTTTTGGTTGTAAAAAGAGTCCTTTGGCTGGGGGACGTAGGAAAGGGAATAGTCAAAATGCAGATATTTGCAGTTGGGGAAATATTTGCAATAATTAGTTTGGGAGAAATTCAGACAGGTTTTGGGCAGGGCAACGTGCATAAAAGGACAAGAAGAACCGTAGGGACAATAGGAATGAAAAAGATAGGAGGGACAGGCCTTGTAGGACATTTGGGAGAATGGAGCAGAAATTTGGTTTGTTTTCTTCTAGTTAAAATAAAATAATATGTTTTATTCTGATGATGTTTTTTAAATTTGAAAATTTCTAGGGGTTTTTTTTTTAGTTCTTCTTCAAGAATTTTTTGGGAGATTTAAAGTATTTTTTGAAATTTTGAAATTAATAAAAAAAAAAAAAAAATTTTCATTTTTAAAAATTCATTTTTTTTTTTATGTTGTTTTTTTAATTTTTCATACTTCTAAAAGCTTATGTTTTTTTGTTTTTGGATGTTTTTTCTTTGCAATAAATATAAAAATTTGAAAAATTCCTCTCCATTCAATTTTTATCTGCCAAAGATGCGCCGCCTTCATAACATTTGACTTTCTGGTTGACATGGGTATTAAAAACGCAATCCTTGAAGCAGAGAACTTGCATTCTTTCGGTGGTTTGGTTTTATGTCTTGAAATTTTCTTTTTCAATAGAAAATAGAAGGGAATGGAGAGGATTTAAAATCATATGCAAATTTTATATAAAATCTATTGAGATAAATTTTAAGTAATTTTTTATCTTGGACTTAAAAAATCCAAATTTCAAATTTAAATCTTCCAATACATT
>Ga0302186_10001957_pt1 | contig 16346 bp, 10 predicted proteins | sample II_Bog_E1_2_FD_198782 | JGI IMG/M metagenome (GOLD analysis project Ga0302186, IMG submission 198782) | Peat permafrost microbial communities from Stordalen Mire near Abisko, Sweden - II_Bog_E1_1 | ecosystem: Environmental > Terrestrial > Soil > Wetlands > Peat | place: Sweden: Abisko... | reverse complement strand
CTGATTGGATTGTTACTTGTGCTTGGATTGTAGATATAGACTTTGCCTGCGTTGTCGGAAACTACAAAATATTGGGAGTCTGGACTCCAATCCAAGCCAGTGATTTTAGTGTTTTGAGGTTTGACTGAAAATCTTTTAACATAGCTGGGAAAAAAGGCATGTACGTTGCCACTAATATCTCCACCTGCGAATTCTCCATTCCACGCAAATCTGCAATTGCATACATCATCTGTAAGATTGTAAATAGACCACAGTAGAGCAAATCCAGGAACAGAGTAAATTTATATCCCATTATTCTTGCCGCAAACCATGAGTTTAGTATAATCCCAACTAAAATCGACTTCGAAAACTGGATTGAAGGCTGATGAAATATTTGTTATAAATGCATAGGTGGTAGCGTTGAGGATGGGAACTTTATTGTTGTTTAATCCCAACGCAATATATTTTTGATCCTTCGAAAATTTGGCCGAATTGCAAGAGTGGGCAGCGTTGTAGCTATTGATTTGTTAAAAAGAGTATGCGTTGTAGATATAAGCGAAATTGTTGGCTGCGACCACTATCAATGAATTATCGGGAGAATAGTTTACGTCATTAACGACATCTGGGGTAGTAAAAGACTTAAAGTAGCACCAGCTATTTGTCAGCCAGACAGCACAGACCAGTATTAGAACGGAATTCATCGAAATATTTTTCAATCTAGCCATTGATATAAAATGATTATTATAAGTGGCTATCGACCATTCATTAAACTAGTTGGCTTTTAATTTCCATTAGACAATAATGACAAAAGATGTGGTTATGATGGTTTATGCTTGCAATAGGCGAATTGATAGATTAAATCAGAAAATAATATCCTCGTCGACCTAGTCTAACAAGTTTTCACTGATGGTCTCCTCCCCCTTCTTTCCCTCTGCCTGACCTGCAATTTTTTCCTCCTCCTCAGCATGCTTCTTCTTATTATCAAGCACCTTCTTCAAGCGAAAGAAGTCCTCTCTGGCGAGTTAATCCAATTCCTGATCGATATACCTGTAAATATCAATGAATTTTGGCACCACCACATGCTAGAGGGCGTTCACTCTTCGGTTTGTCACTTTTATCTTGTCGTCTAAAGTCAAAAAAGAAGCCTGCAGAGAGGCTATCTGAATCATCAAGTCTAATATCCCTCGGAATTTCTATCGGCATTTTTGAATAGAAAATCCACCTCTCTCCAGCCCGATCTGACTCATCGAATTTTATGAATCTTAAAACTATTTCAAATTCAAATTGGGAATAAGAACACCTGCTATGTTTTATTCTGACTTATCAAGGCGAATCGTGGATCGCTTTACAGCCTCCGTGACTTTACCCCTTAATATATATCTGCGTACTGAAATTATCCTGCTGCGTATTTGGCCTCAGCCATCAGGAAAAAGGCCTATTTGCATTACTCTCCCATTTTCTTTTTGCTGTCGAGTAAATCCTTCATGACTTCCTTGAACTTTTTTTTGAGTGCATCGGCTTTGCGCTTCAAGAGTTCATGGCCCTTCTTGGCAGCTGCTATCTTTTGCTTATAGAGCTGCAAGTTCCTGAATAGAGGGGAAGGTACATTCTGCTGGCAGTGATCTGAGTCATCGATTTCTTATATTAATGATATTAATTATTTGATTAAATTGGATCAGCAAATCATAGGTAGTTTGATTTTTATGCTGGAATTTATCAGCTAGATTCATTAATCTAGTACTATACGCTACATTCACCACTTCAGCATCTTTCCTTTGATGAGTAATTAAATAAATCCTTCGTACTCATACAATAAATATTAATTGAATAATTATCAATGCAAACACCCTTTTTTCAGTAAATAGGCCAGAAACTCCTCCTTTGAAATATGCTAATCATGATTAGTATCCAATTATTTAAAAAGATTCTCAATTTCAGATTTATTAGATCCCTACAGCAGAGTTGTTAATTATTTTTTTTAGATATAGCCCGATCTACTGGAATCAATAAAATCGAAAGCGTCCAACAGCGCATCCTTAACAAACAGTTTATCTCTGCTGACCATCACGGAAGAAAACTCATTCAGATTTATCTTGCCCGACTGATCTTTGTCAATTTTGTTGACAATATACTCAATTTCATCCATGCGTAAGCTACCTTTCTAATTTTAAGGATAGAATTCTTTGAAGGCATGAATTAATTAGCTTTTCTCAATTTATCCATCACAGTTTTTATCAATTTGCCTAAATATCTCGCTAATGCTTTTCCTTTCTTCTTGGCTCACCTTGGCAAAGATCAGATAACTTTCTAGTACGGAGATCAGATTGTTCTATCTCTCTATAAAAGACACAATTACATCATAATGCTATATCTTTTTAAGGAAGTCACTGTCTTTGGGCAAAGTATCATCCAGATCGCGAAACCAATGATGTCGAAGTGCTTGGTTTGCTGATAATCTTTTGTTGGGATCTTTTTCAAGCAGTTTTATCAATAGCATCTTTGCATTATCACTAACTTTATCCCAGCAACTCTCTAAATATGGGCTAAGTTACCTTCAAAGTTGAGGCTAAACGATTATATCTTCTAGAAAGTCTCTTCTCTCTTCTTACTTTTAAATGGCGATTTAGATGTTATTAAAATGTACATCACTACCCCACAACTCCATAAATCGCTTTTACTGGTAAAATATCCATGAATTATTTCAGGGGCCATGTAGCTGATTGTGCCAATAAGCTACTTGCAACGCACTTTGGGCATCGATATTTTGCAAGCAGTGCCAAAATCTAATAATTTAATCTCTATCTCTTCAATTGGAGATCTTTAATGGATTTTTTTTGTGAAAACGACATTTTCAAGTTTAATATCTCTGTGCACAATATGCATGCTGTGGAGATAATTCAAGCAATACAGCAGTTGTTTGAGGATCACTTTGATTATGATTTAATCGAAACGTTTGCGGGATTTGATGAAATCGATGATAGAACCCCCCTTACAAAGTTATGTAACTATTAAATATTCCTATTGGGACTAAAACACTTAATATAGTCTGATTATATTGGGATGATCCAATTTTTTCAACAATTATAATTCTTCTAACATTTAATTTGTTTTATCCTGACATAAATTTTACTTCTTTATGACTTTGATTGCCCTTTCCTACTTGGACTTCAAACAGATAGCTCGATAAACACTCCCAAATCCTCCTTCCCCTACAATCTCTTAAAATTTGTAACATTGTTTAATATTGTCTTTTCGAAGATGGATAAAATTTTATTGAGAAATTATAATTCTTCCATAACAATCCTCCATGCTTTTATCTGACGTTATACTGGTTGATTGAGTTTATCTTAAGTCCAATGATTTTCTGACGTCTTTATTGCCTTGTTTTGGGAAATTAAGTGTGATTTTTGGCTTTAATTTGCCAACTTTTTATTCTGGAGAGCAATGATTTGGGCTTTATTTTTCAATTTTAGAGGTACTGTGCAAATTGTTCGAGGCAAGAAGAGGGGCTTAGTTCTGGTGCAGCTAAATAAATTGTTTTAATGGTGTGAAATCTTATTCCTGCGGATGTAGCTCTGATAATTCAAAACAGAGATCTTTTTCTCCCTGCACGTGTCTTGGGACATCCACTTTGATATTGGTTGACATCTGAAGAGTCGATTCATTCACGCAGAACTGATTGATTTAATTTCCCATCACCTTTATTATAGAACATTTATGAAGACGATTTTCTACAAAAAAGCTTACGGATAATTGCACTTAGTGCTATTCCTGAGCTCTCAATCACTTAGTTATTCTTTCATGTTTTCATAGAAACTAATTTTATCATTATACAATCGAAAAAGAATCATCATTCTGGTTACCATCTTTCTATCGATGAGCTTCGATGAATTAATATAATCTTTTTGTGTTCGTTAGTCTTCGCTGCTATTGCAAGCGTTTCATCCTTGTTTGGTTTTAGAAAAGAGTTTTTTCAATCCAATCCTTTTCACTATTTTTTTCTGGGGTGACATAATCCATAACAGAATTACATAAAAACGACTGTGTGAGTTCTATTTGATCTGTTCTGACTATGAAAGCAGCGCTCGAAAGTTCGATGTCTTCTGACTTACTTCTGATTTTAACTATAGCAGTTGGGATACAAAGCGAGTCACTGTCGTTTGCCGAATGTTAAAGCTCTTTCTTCTACTCTTCTAATTATTCTAAAACTCTAATTTTTAAAGTTGAATTCTCTTAAAAAGGGATATTCCTAATAAAATTTAGGACTTCTTCTTATTTCTTCTTGACAGAAATCTGTTATCCTCCACTCTAATTGATTTTAGTGATCATTGATTGAATTTAATACCGTAAAAGATGTGCCGGATGACTTATGCTCAGCTACTTGCGGATTTGACTGAAGTTTATGGGCTTCTCTCTATAGTATCTATACTTTTTATGCTTATTGTGATAACTAACTTTAAGAAAACAGCTCATCCTTATCTATACGCTAACAAAGAATTATATAATAGTAGGTTTTGTTATACTCGGATCAACAAGTAGGTTTAGAAAAATAAAAAACTGGAAACAGTTAAATTTGTAACAATCATCAATAATAACTGTGCTGGCTCGTGATATATCCTTATTAATGAATTAATAAATCTTCTGCTGATAATTTCTATTTTATGGGAAACTCCTCTTTTTCTTAACTTCTTATTACAGTTCTCAAAAATGCGGTACTGGATATGGCAAGCTATTGATTTTGAAGTTATGAGGTTCAGTAGCACAATTGAGCTAATATGTCTGGTAAAATTCCACATCTAAATTTTAAATATTTCCGGTCAGATGTATAATATTAATGCAAGCATCCTTAATCAGCGAATAAGAAGCCCCTAAATGCATTATATGCATTGAAAATATTGCCAACGTACAAAATACATCTATTTAGAGTTAAATCAATGGCTGTGAACATCTTTTTTGTTTGAGGTGCATCAGAAAATGGGCCAAGAAAAGAAATACTTGTCCTCTCTGCAGAAAAGAGTTTTTAAGTATTCAGTCTCGGAGCAGACACTATAAAGTTACTCCACCGCCTCCTCCTCCACCCAGAGTGAGAATTAACATGCAAAATAGAATACCACAACAAAGGATTATCTACATTCCAATAATTATGAATCCTCAGCCACTCTGCTATTTCTATGACTCAAATGGTAACGTGATAGGTAACAATTGGATGAATATGCAACCTAACGTCGAGATGCTCACCACTCTGTCTCCATTTTTTAGTAGTCAATGATACTTGATTCTCTGTACTATATTATTTTTAGTGAGATTCTCATCCACTTGGACATATGAATGTTAATTTTTTGTTTCTGTAGGATAATTTAGTAAGATAACCCCTTTTTTCTTTTTTTCACAAAGTAATTTAAAAAAAATAAAGTCGAGAGAACGGTTTCAGAGGAAAAGACTAGATGATCTTCCTTCTATTTAAAGGCTGAATATTGTTTATTGATGATGACTATTTTTGTTAATTTAAAACTTGATTGTTGAACTTTAATTATATCGATCAGAAACCTCATATAATAACATTACTCAAAAAAGTCAAAATGAGAATGGTGCTCATGAGGGATAAAATAGATCTTTAACGATAAACAACATCAGTATATTTAAAACTTTTCAAATATTTTTCAAAATGAAGAAGTTTTACTTTTTATATGAGGGAGGAAGTTTTTCAAAAGCTTATTAGAACCTACTCTCATTTTATTGAATAGGCAACTTAGATTAATCACTTTATGGTAGATGAAAGCTTAAATAAAAAATTGGGAGCTATCTAAACAGCAAAAAGAAGTTTTCCTGTAAATTCTATTCTGAAGCTGTCCGTTAAAATCTCAAACATTGTGTTTAACGATATAGAGCAACAAATGCTCATGGAATAACTAGGTTATTATTTTAAACTATCGAACATACTTATTTTTATTTTCATAATTTATTGGCACCATAACTTTCATTATTAAACGGGATATTACCCGCATTATATTCAAAATTAATAATTTATATTTTGGAGCTACATCAATCATTTCTTAGTCAAATTACAGACCAGTCTCTTGAGGAGGTCAGTGACATCAGTTGTTTTGCAACATTCGCAAAGGCATTTCTTTTAGATGCCTTTTTCAGTTTTGAAAATTTTGTGCATTACATCGCTGCCTTCGTCTTCAGAATTCAATTCTTCAGTATGCACCATCACTATTGTTCTGCACTTTTTGCTTTTTTGTTGATTATTTATGTCATAAATTTGAGTGTTTCCTTGTTTAGATTCAATTATGCTACTCTTACCGTTGAGAACACTTTCATTATTATTAGTTGCCAATATTTGTGGTGCTATTTATTTTTAGTTTTAGGTACTCTTTGGTTTCTCTTCTCTGGCTGCTGGCTTGTTTTAAGGTGCCGGGCTTATGTTTGTGTTAATACTCTCAAAATATATTTTTTCAATTTCCAAATCATCAATTTGCATAATTCTTTCTTTTAAATGTGGGAATTTTGTTATAAGTTTTTGTCTGATCTCAGAAATATTCACTTTTGATTTTCTCCTTATATTATTTTTGTCCTATAACTGCGGAGGTCGAGCTTATTCAATGACTTTTTTATTAGATGCCATCATCACATCATAAGTCCTTTTGAGAGGAGTTTACTGCTTATCTATTTGATATTGATCAGTATGATTTAATAGATCGGTGCTTGGTGTTTTTGAATTAACCGTCTTTGAATTAAATGCAATTTTACTTTGTATCTATTCATAAATCTTTCTAATTTTCTATTCGCTAAGTTTCTTTATTTAGTCCTTTAAATTTGGAAATTTCTCCACACAAATTTTCAGAATCTCATTATAAGATAGGCTTTTTGGATTCGCGGGTCTTGCTATTTTCTTTGGTGGTTGTTTTTTATTTTCGCGAGCTATCAAATTATTCTTTTTTGCTTGATGATAGAGCTATTTGATATCACGCTCGTCGATCATGCATTATATTTCATTTCGAAGATTAGGCAATAGATTAAGTAACTCAGTTTTCATTTCCACAAGAGAAGGGGTGATTTAAATCAGATCAGCGTCAACATCGATTTGATCTTTAGTTTTAGAATCGAATGATGATTGATTTTATTGTTCAGTTGGCATCATTATTGGAGGATTGATAAATCTTTAATTTGGTGTATTAATGGATACTGTTTATTTTTATTGTATTTAATTGACAGAGTTAGATATTGGTTGCTTCTATATATTGGTGACCTCACGAGTTTATTTTTCAAATTATTCCATTGCTTAATTAAGGATTCCTTTTAACTGTTAGTGATTCATTAATTGCAATTCCTACTTATTGTCAGGAAAATATTGAATCATTTTCTCCCTTAAATCCTCAATTCTTACATTTTTAAGCTCCTAAAACTGTTTAACAGTATTATTAAAGGATTGTGGGTCAGAGTTTGTTTATGGTATAGTTGTTTCTTGTTGTAAGGAGGAAAGTCGCTATTTTTGATTTAGGGCTTATTTCTTAACCGTGTTTTAAAAAAATTCTAGTGTGAGTAAAAAGATTTAATTTAGTTCGCAATCTTTTTTTATTGTAATTTGTTCTGTATGATTGGGAAGAGATTGAATCATGCACTTTCTCAGTGCTATTGCTGAGATATTTTAATTTTGAAATTATTCAATGAGGTCGATTTTTTTAGTCATGGTTTTCTGTAGTTCGCCTCCAACTTATAATTGAATATCATTCAGTTTTTCAGATAAATATACTTCTTTATTTTGATGAGATGGCATGAGCAATTTAATAGATTAATCCAAAGTTAATTTTAGTATTTCCTTTAGTTTTTAGTTATTTATCATTAATAGTTCCTGCTGATGGTTAGGGAAAAATGGAATTATCCTTTATTGTAATCCCTCAATGCTCTACAGGTTAATGAACTCGAATAAACTGAAAAAATTACAAAGGAATTAAAATTGTTGCTTGAATTGAATGTTTGATTGAGGATTAGGACTCGTTTTATTTTAGTATTATTTATCTATGGGTTACACGCTGATGTTTATTTTTATCACTTCATTTGAATTTTCTGTTGACTGAGGAACTTCATCAATGCAAATGGGATTATTAATATTTTAATGACAGATAATTTATTACTCTGGAATTTGAGAAGAAATGGCATGCTCAGCAGCTTCATTAAGACATTATTTATATTATTTTGGCTATTGAAGAATTTGTTTTTACTCGGGATTGATGAACCTCACCAATGTTTCTGATTCTTTATTTTTTATCTTTTATTCAATGGATTGATAAATATTAATAACCTGTTCATCATTGACAAAATTCAATGTACTTGCTAACTCAGGCAAGAAATCAATTATCTTCATTTTCATTTTTTGAATGTTCTCATTTATCTCATTTATCTTATTTTTTCTTTATATTTATTATTATTGAAGGATTTATAGTCTTTTAGAGTCTTTCTAGATATCCAAACTCAATAACTACTCATTGGCATGATTTTATTATGGTAGATGATTGAGTTATTGTACTATTTTTATTGAGTTTTATACTATCTATTTATTTTATTAAATTTCCATGGGTTGGCAAATAAAATTAGAGCCACACTAGTAATTAAACAGTTAGGATTGCTCTTTAGGGGCTTATTTGAGTGATTAACCTTTATTAATAATCTATTTTTATTCAATTTGCTGTACAGTTTAAATATTTTATAATTGACTTTCAAATTGGCTTGCATTAGCTTGGGGCTCTTCTAATGCTTATTTAGCTTCTTCTTGGATTTAGATGATAGGGACAGGCTAATATTCAGGCTATCTACTCATTGTTTGACATAATGTTACTATAGGTTGAGCATCCTCTACTATCATGAGAATTGGCTCATTATCTTGATTTAAAGTAAGATCAGTTTCTTGATGAAATTGTTGTTTTTATTCCTATTAGACCATTTTATCATTTTGGTTTTTCTCTATTTGATCTCCATCTTAGTTTGTAGGCATAACTCCTATGATATGAGTTACCTCAATTTCATCATTAGTGTTAGGCATAACATTTATCACTAGTTCCTATTGTTTTTCTTCTTATTTGCCTACTTTTGCCTGCTTTTAGAGATGTTTTTGAAGGATGGAGGATAGTCGAGGAAAAGCACTATGTTTGAATAATTTTGGAGGTTGTGAAGGAGTCCTAGGAACATTCTTTGTGACTGAGTAATCTTTATCACCTTAATCTTCAATTTAGATGACTTAGTGATTGACACTGCTGCTCATGCTATTGAAGTCTATTAATAAATTATTTAGAGGCGGAAGCCAATTTAATAAGCAATTCTCTATTTATAAAAATGGAACTTTTGTATTATTTTTTCCAACAATAATCTTCGTTTTTATCAAAAAAATAGTTGAAGGCATGGAAAATTTGTATATCTTTTAGAATGCTATTGGCAACATGTTTAAGATTTTTATCCTTGTAATTTATTTATATTGTTTGATAATTTAAATCAATAATCTGATAAAAGTTAGATAAAATGGGGTTTTAAGTGGATCGCCTACTTTAACGAGTACTAAAATGCGAGATACTAGAGCAGCAAGCAATTCAAATACTTTGCCATAAGCTCAAAGATATCCTCATATAGGAAAAAAATGTACAGAAACTCATACTACCAATTACAGTGGTTGGCGACGTGCACGGGCAGTTTTTTGATGTCTTATAAATATTTAAAGTTGGAGGAGAACTACCTTATACTAACTATCTCTTTCTTGGTGACTATGTTGATCGAGGAGCTCATAGTGTTTAAACCATTACTCTTCTTTGTCTTCTTAAACTTAAATATCCGACCAAAATGCTACTAATACGAGGTAATCACGAACTAAGAGCAATTACTCAAAATTATGGTTTTTATATGGAGTGTCAAAACAAGTATGGTAATACTATTGTTTGGTAACTATTTACTGATCTATTCGATTTCTTTCCTATTGCAGCCATCGTTGACAACAATATTTTTGCCGTTCATGGAGGATTATCACCGCTCATTGAGTCAGTCGATCAAATAGAAAGCTTGAATAGATTTCAGTAGATCCCCCATGATGGACCTTTATGCGATATGATGTGGAGCGATCCCGAAGAGGGAGAAACTGGTTTCGTAATATCTCCCAGAGGAGCAGGATATATTTTCGGCGAAGAAGTATTACAAAAATTTCTTCATTATAATGGATTCAATCATTTGACGCGTGCCCATCAATTATGCACTGAGGGGTATCAGTTGCTGTTTAAAGATGCGCTTTCGACAGTATGGTCTGCTCCTAATTATGTTTATCGAATGGGAAACCTTGCTTCTGTGATGTAAGTTGATTAATTTGGTGAAAAATCATTTAATGTATTTGCTTAAAGTCCGTAAAACATTGCTCGTGGTATTGTAGCTGCAGCTGCTGATTCAAAGTTAATAAAAAATTAAACTTAGAAATATTTTATGTGATCTTTGTGATATTATATTTACTATTGATATAAAATCTTTTTTGAAAAAGATGTGTGCAATATTACTCATGATTTTTAATTAACCTTCCTATCTTTAATTAATCAACGTATTTCTGTTTTTTATTTATCAAGAAGATCTCAGCTTTTTATTATAAATTCACTCCTTTGGGCAGCAGACACTTTAATGATTCAATACATTTATAATTAAATTTATATTAATAATAAAATCATGAGACCAGCCCGCAATAGTATCCCCAAAGAATCTCCAAAGCAAGAGGTTGAAATTAGTAAATCTCAAAAGAATTATCAACCTATAATTTGTCTTAAAAATTCCCTAGAAGGCATAATTAAGCGTATTTAGTGTCAGATGATTGCAAGACTGGTGATGCATTGGGGCCGATATGATAAAAAGATAGGCAAAATTAAATTTATCAGCTTTTTTAATCAATTTTTCTTTCGAACTAAGATCAAATTCGCTTTTGAAAAGTTAAAAAGGAAAAAATCACAAATGAATTTATTAATTAAAGCTGCAAACAGTTTTGCTTTAATCTGTCGAAGAGTGGTAAAAAACAATATCAAATTGACTTTCACAAAGTTAAAAGAAAATTCATATAAAGCGAACAAAGTTGTTCAACCTCCGTCCCAATATTTATCTGGTAAAAATCCAAAATAAGTTAGTAGAGGATCTCGCTTATCTCAAGATTCTATTCAATCACTTCAATCAAACATACTTTCAGTTTCAGAGGATTCAGAGAATAGCGTTAAGTTGTTTATCTTTGATTAAAATCATGATTTTACTACTTAAGAAGTCATCAATCTTCGCCTTGAAAATTAATAGTTAAAAAAAATGACATTGAATTCGTCAGTTCGCTAGAGTCTCTTAAAAATGCAGCAATTCGATCGATCCAGATACAATATAGATAGTGAGCGCATTCTAAAAGGTCCTATATCTTCCTAATTAAAGCGCCTCTAAAAAATGAAGAATGAACATAAAGACATGCATGAAAAGTACTATGATAACGAATTAACTATAACTTGCCTTTATAATTACATCAAACTCATTAATGAAATGAACCAATAATTAAATAATAGTAATAACTTCAAAAACAAAATTAGTTAGTTGGATTAAAAAATGCATCGATTGAGTGCCGAACATCGAAAATAAATTAATTAGTTTCAGAGTAAACTCGTTTTTACTAATTATAGTTAAGTCAAAGATCAAGGTAGAGATAATTCTATCAATAAAAAACAAGCATAGAAGGGGAATTAAAAGGACACCATTAATTATAACGCTGATTTTACTGCTGATGAGATAACTACTTTCAATATTTTGTTAGTTTCTCTTCGAACAAAAAAATATCAGGACGCTAAACGAGAAATATAACATTTTGTCAAGCAATCAAAGAAGCAGCAAATTGTGATTTTACTGAAGGAGCTAATGGTGATCATCCAATAAATTTAAATAACCAACGAGAGCAATAAATTGAAGGAAAAGGAAAAGACTGAGTTGCTTTCTTCGATATCTCTGCTGGATAAGTATTTGCGAACTAATAAAATGGATTAATTGTAAAAAATTAAAAATAAAAGCAAAAGCGTCACTGTTTTTAATGAGTTTTATGCCATGACGGATACGGTTTTCAATCTTTATGGAGAGGTGCAACGATTGAGAAGAAAGGATTCATCTTCAGCAGAGAAAGACTTCAAATCTGCCTAAAAGGATAGACTCAAAAAAACTGTATAAAACTAAAATGAAGAACTAAAGAAGGAGTTAAAAAATTTATAGTTAAAATATCAATAACTCTAAAATGAAAGAAATACCCTTATTGAAAATTCAAAAAAAAATGATAGACCAAGGCCTTCAGTTTCAAGAAAAAATACATTAGAGAAAGAATTAGTGAGCGCAGCCGATCAGAGTTAAAATTTATAAATTATAAAACGATATCAATAGAATTAATTAGTCTTGCAGAAAAAAATAGAGGCGTTCCAAAAATAATTTGCGCAAATTAATCAGAAAAATAAACTGAAATCCGACAGTTTATAAAAAAAGTATGGGGATTTGTAAAATGAAATAGAGTTTCATAAGACTGAATTAAGTAAATTAAAAACTAATCTTAAATAGTTTGAGGATGGGGTAAAGTTGTATGGAATGATTCAGGCAAAAAAACCTCAAAAGTCATATCAAAGATAAATGAATGAATTTAGAAAGTATGTTCCAGAAAGCATATTTTTTGAGTTTTTTTAAAATTTAACAGCGAGAGATGAATCAACCAATCAAGTCCTACTAGTTCAAATTAAGAGCATTGCTTCTCTTTTCGTTGAGAATAAATGGAAGAACAAAGCAAATATTTTGCTGAATGAGTAAAGCGAGATAAATATCTACATCAATCAAATTATATAAAAGCTGCTGTCATTGCTAAAATAAAAGGAAGAAACCTCTAAAATAAATCGATAAACTCAAAAAGAAATGGATAATTTAAAAAAAAGAGAAGTGTCTGCTAACGAAGAGAATGCTAGAATTAAAGAGGAGCTGAATAAATTAAGGGAAGAAAGTAGCAAGTATAAAATTGAAATCAATAAAATGAAAAACGAAGTGGACACCAAAATAAAAGGGAGGAACTCTGAGCCATCTAATTCAAATATGATTAATTTATAAAAATAGGTTTCAGAATTACGAATTTAAAATTAAAAGCTAAAAATGTAAATATCTAAATCTGTAAATGTTGATAAAAAAGGAGTGTCTTAAGAAAATAATTTAAGATAAAAATTGAAATAGTTCGAAGAAGGAACCAAATATTACGAAACAATCAAGTCAAAACGAGCTCAGAGACAACAGTTTCAAAGATAAATAAATTAATTTAAAAGACGTTATCCTTATAGTATTTTTATTGATCTTTTCTAAAAAATGGCGAAAGAAGATAGTTCCATTTTAACTCTGACAAATCAAATAAAGACAATTGCAAATCTGTTTATGGAAAATGGATGGAAACGAAAACAAAATATATTACTGAATTAATAAGGTGAAATATATGAACACTTAAATAAAATTATTTAAATGTTATTATTGATGTCTAAGGAACGAGAATAAACTGTTAAATCATTGAAGGATAAGGAAAAATAAATATAAAATATTAAAACAAAACTAACTGCTCTCACGTAATAAAATTAAAGGTTTAAGGAAGAGCTTAGTAAAGCCAGAGAAGAGATCAATAAGAAAGGTTCTGAGAATAGATTAAAAGATAAAATAGAAGACCAAAAATAGTTGAGGGCAAAGGTTAAATAATTATAAGATGGACAATTTTATTACTAAAAAATAAACATAAAAATTAATTAAAATCAATCTTTTCAAAGAGAAATAGTCTAATTCAAAAAGCAATACTCATAAAGTATATTCATCAATATTTTTTAGAAGATATTAGCTGTTGAAACAACAAATTAAACCATCATCAGTCATATTAAGAACATAATGCCTCTCTTTTCCAACAATGGATGGAAGAAGAAAACCAATATTCTCATCAAGTAGGAGGGTGAAATATTTGCAGTGTTAAACCAATTGATATAAAAATTGCTTTCTTTTGCAAGATAAAAATAGTAATCCATAAAAATAAACTTGCAGCAGAGCAAATAAATTGAAGGACTTAAACAAAATTAAGTTAATCTAAGTCAGTAAAATTCCTCTTTGAAAGAACAACTTTAAACATTAGCTTTACAATTATCCAAAGCCACAGAAGAGATATCAATTATTAAAGAATAATACTCGAAATTACAAAACATAGGGAGTAGCACAATTGAAACATCCAAAATTAATGAAATGACATCTTAAAACTAAAAATTACGAAACGAATATGAATTTATTAGTTCTGCTAATGCAAATCTGAACAAATAAATTGATATCAGAGAGCAATAGCTAATTTAACAATTGACAAGGAATTAAAATAATAATAATCTTTATCAACTCAAGATTAAAGAATTAGAGTCCCTATTAATAAACAGTGACCAAAAAATTGTCAATCTTACCACTGAGTTGAAAATAATAAACGAAGAGACCAACAACTTGAAGCTAATGATAGAATAACAAAATTAGGACTACGAAATAGCAAGGGAACATGTTGAAATACATGAAAAGGATAAGCAACTAACTGAGCAAACTATAATAAAATTAAAAAGAAATTTCTAAAACTCAGAATCATAAATCCAGCAAATTAGAATGTAAGTCGAAAGATTGATAAATGAAAGGAATAATCTTTCACAAGAAAAGACTACTCTCGAGATAAACTTCATCAAGGAGCTATAAATTAGCGAACATAAGATCAAATCTATGAAAACATTATTGGACTAAAAGTAATTGAATTTCTTGGAGACTCAGGGAAAATTAGATGTTGTAAGTATATCCTTTAAAAATTAATTATTAATTCAGTAAAGTTAAAAACAGTTCCTGTCGAAGCAAATAGCCTTTAAATAAACTGAGATATCATAACTTAAATCTAGAATACAGTATGAAACAACATCCTTAAGAGAAAAATGCAATAACCTTATTAAATAATTTTAGTAAATGAAGCTGAGCCACGAAAGAGAAAAAACTGTGTTAATACAGCAAAGTAAATCAATGGCGGCATATTCATTGCCTACAACATAGAATGAATAAAAACTATAGCTTAGAAAGCAGTTGCAATTGGTAAACTAAGAAGTGACAAATTTTATAAAAAATAACGAAACATAAAAGCGCTAAATGAGAAGATACATCTAAAAGTTAACTAATGATATGCAGATGCAGACTATTCTATATACTGAATAAAAGAAAATTCTAAGAGAGGACGTGTAGAGAGCTAGGAACGAGGAGTATCAAATCAACTATGATAAGATTAAAAAATTAAGAGAAGATATTCAAATACTGAGAGAGGAAAATTAACGCTTAACTTCAATTATTGATACTAACGAGACGTCCTTTAATAAACTCATCAAAGAGCATCAGGAGATGTATTAGAGAAGCATCTACCTCTAAAATTAAAATTAAGCTTTGCATAGAGAAATTGCAGGCACTCTCCAATAAAAAGACGAACTGATGAGAAAACTACAGCCTCTTGAAGATAAATTGGTGATTTTTTAAAATAAGATAGCCGAAGCTCTGCAGGAGCAATTGTCGAGCGAATAGCAGCAAATGAAAAATAGTCAATTCAAAGTCAACGAACTTGAGATATTAATTAATCATTTAAATGAAGAGAAGACCTATTTACTGCAAACCAATCAGTCGCAAAGCCGTTAATTAATTGAAATGCATCAGCAAATTATTAAAATGTAAGCTCAACTAAATTATAAAAACCAAGCTGGTTCTTCTCCCCGTGTTGCAACAAATTAAAGTCAACAACGAGCACAGTCGTCTAGTGAAGAAGGTGAAAGATACAGCAAGCATTTGTAATAAAAATTGAAAAATCAGGAAAGGGAATTGAAAAGGTATTCAGACAATTAAAAATAATTAACTAATAAAGTCTAGCGGCTGATGAGAAATATAAATGATTTAGAAAGATAGAAAATGGAACAACAGAGCACCAAAAGAGAAAGAGATTTGCAATTTGCACTGTTTCAGGGCAATCATCAAAAATAAGTATTTGCTCTCAGTGATAAATGCCGGAAAATAGAAGAATCCGCTTTCCAATATTAAAAAGAATTAGCTTATTGGAGAGGACAGTTTGATATTTTAAAGGAGCAACTAGTTCAATCATAGTCCAATTGTCAATTAATTTAATAATACAGACAGAAGACTGCGGCTTAAAATAATGGCCTAAAAATCCAAGTTGAGGATCTTTCACGATAAATTTATAATGTAAATCAAAGAATGTAGTAAAATAAAAAGTTATGTCTGTAAAATAATCTATTGATGACCAAGTTAACAAATAGCGAACAATAATC
>Ga0302186_10001954_pt1 | contig 16357 bp, 14 predicted proteins | sample II_Bog_E1_2_FD_198782 | JGI IMG/M metagenome (GOLD analysis project Ga0302186, IMG submission 198782) | Peat permafrost microbial communities from Stordalen Mire near Abisko, Sweden - II_Bog_E1_1 | ecosystem: Environmental > Terrestrial > Soil > Wetlands > Peat | place: Sweden: Abisko... | reverse complement strand
TCAATTTCCTATTATCTGGATAGTGTTATAGGAAAAAATCGTATTTAATTTTCTGATAAGTAAATAAAAAAGCTTCATTAAAAAAAAAACAGCTAAAATCAATTTTTCTAAATTTTTTTTTTTTTAAAAATGCGATATTTTTTTTAATCTTTTGTTTTATTTATGCTATTTGATTCCTGAGCTTTTTCCTGCATTTTTTTCCATTCATGGGCTTTCTTGAGAATATTCATATTTTTCATTTGGTTTAAATCTTCAGGAAAGATATAATCGATATATTCTTCCCATCCTGCATCTTCTTCTACTTCTCCTTCAAAACTTGTAATTTTCTTATGTTTCTTAATTTTCTTTGGTAGTTTCCTTCTAATTCGCTCCACACTTTCTTCATCGCCATATTTTCTCTCGAGATCCAACCAAGTTTCCAATAAAACCACTCTTTCTTCTTTTAAATCTGGATTTTCCATAAAATATTCCTCTCCTTTCCTCAAAATATCTCGGAACTTAGTTTTTTCTTGCAAAGAAGCCTCAAATTGAGCATAACTGATCCAAACTTTTACATTTTTGCTTTTTTCCAATAACCTTAGATAAAGTTTTCTAGCTTTATCATATTCTTGTAGTTCCGCCTCTGAATCTATATAAGCTTTCCAAATCAATTCAGGCATATTGATGGTATTTTGACCAATGGCAAGTTCGAAGATGGCTCTAAAACGTTCATATTCCTCTAGAGATTTCTCCAATTCCGCATATTTGATCCAAGCCTTTGGGTTTTCTGGAAACAACTCAATAAACTTCTCATAAAGTGTACGGCATCGCTCCAGATTCGCCAATTGCAATTCTAATTCAGTATAAGCTAAAAAGACCTTTTCACTGGGACATTTCCCCAAAGCTATTCCAAACACTTTCCTAGCAGCCTCCAAATCTCGTTTTCTGATAAGCAAATGCGCCAGTTTTATCCATAGCTTAGAAAAAGAGAATTTCTTGTGAGGAACGAGTTTCACAGCCTGCTCTAATACCTTCTGTGCTCCTTCAATATCATTAAAATCTAGCTCCAAAAATGCTGCGTAACAATAGAACAAATAGATAAAACGCCTCCAGAAACGTTTTTCATCTACAGGTGGTACTTTGGAGACAGCAGCATCAAAAGTTTCCTGAATAAGAACTCTGTTGCCTGAATTCAGCTCCAATTGCAAAAGGTCAAACCACACGTCGTAATTGAACTGATTTTCAGCCAATTTCTCTTTATATTTTAGCCTCCTTTTGTTAAAAATCAGCAGGTCAATGTTTTCCTTTGACCCAACTTGTTTTTCGAAAGCAATGTATGCCTCATACAATCGTGCGGCTCTTTCCTTTGGAATATTTTCTAAACCCAACTTATAAATGGCTCTAGCTCTCTCTATCTCCTTCTGTTTGGTTTCAAAGAGAGCAAAATTCATAAAATATTCCTCTCTAAAAGCCTCTTCAGCAAGATCTTCTGCAGCTTTTTCATAAATCTTGCGCGCATATTCATAATTTCTTCGCTTAATCTCAAATTTCGCCACTTTGAGATATGTTGTCAATCTGGGAAACGCTTCCAAATATCTATACATTATTTCCCGGCACCTATCAGTCTCTCCCATCCTTTCTTCAAATTTTATATAAGACAACCAAGCTTTTTCTTCAGGTTTCCAAGTGATCCATTTCTCGAAGATTTCTCTAGCTCGCTTATAATTGCCTAGCATTTCTTCCATATAAGAATATTTATACCAGAATTGATCCATTCTTGGCAAATATGTACAAGCTCGTTCCCATATATTTCTTGCATGATTCAAGAACTTGTGTCTCATCTCCATTTCAGCGTATTTCAACCAAACACTCGCGTTCTTGTAATCAATATCCAAAGCCCTTTCGAAGATGGTTCGGGCTCTACGAAACTCTTGAAGACTTTCCTCCCAGGTGGCATATTTGATCCACGTGCCCATATGATGTCTTTGCATACGGAGGTTATCTTCAAACTCTTTTCTTTTGGTTAATTTGTAGGATTCAAGCTCCTCCTCATCAACTATTCTCTGCATTGGAGCACGTACTTCTTTGTTTTGATGGATTTGAGCCTCTTGAAGGAGCTGTTCCGCACTCGTTTGAATAGGATTAGGAGTCTTGTTTCTGATTTTGGGAGGGTGCATGATGATTTTGTTTGATTGTTGAAAGGATTCTGCCATATTTTAAGGGTTTTTTTGTTTGATTTGAAAAATTTCTAGTTTATTTTTATATGTTTTTTTATAGCAATATAAATAATTTAAATTTTTTATTTGTAAAATGAGAAATGCTAAAAATCCTTAAATTTATTGTTGGCGATGAAGTAAACAACAAAATCAATATATTTCTGGCTGAAATCCATGATTTGATAATGAATCAATCGTCTATTTCCCTTCTTGTAACTTGGGTTTTTGAAATAATGAGTGAAATAATCTTCCTCAGTAATATCCATGAAATTCAAATAATCAGCTTTGTTCTTTCTTCTTTTATTATACCACTTATAGCCAACACTCAACTTTAAATGATCCGGGTCTTCATTCCAAGTCACGAATAATTTCATTTTGTTTTTTTTTAAATTGATTTCAAATATTTCCGGTACATAGGAAATCATATTATTATGAAAAATATGAGACGCTTCAAACAACTCTGGATACTTGCAAATGGCACGAATTGTTAAGGCAGCCCCACCACATCTTGCAATCGTAAAGACCTTTTTTACACCAATTTGTTCAATCATTAATTTATAAAGTTCAGGGCCATCATCGTGCCAAGTCTTGAAAGAAGCTCCTTCGATTCCATCCACCAATGAATTCCCAAATCCAGGTGAGTCAATCAAAAAACAATTGTAATTTAATTCATAGAAAATTAACGCAAGTTTGATCCAGGATCTCCAGCTAGGACTATCTCCATGACCATGGAGAAATAGAATAGATTGCTTCCCTTTTATCACAGGTGCCAAAATTCTCATATTTATTAAATATTGGTGAGATTTTGTGGTTATTTGCAACTTTTCTACACGAAGTTTTGTTCTTAAAGTGATTTCATCCTTTTCTGAAAAAATATCTTTTTTGATAAAATCGAATTCTGCCTCGTCTACAGATTTTGAAGGCTCCATTCGAAAAATATTATTTGTTTGATTATGTTTTTGTTAGACCTCTAGGATTATTAAAGAAAAACAAAATAGTTTTCTGATGAATTATTAATTTATTATTATTAAAAAATATGGGAAAACAAAAAAAATTATTATATATATGATTATAACTAATATTATTTTCAACATATTTATTTTTCTTATTGAGTCGACTCCTTAAAGTAGACCTCAACCCCTTGAGTAGTAATTTGTATGTTCAATTTTTCAGCCTTTTCAGGAGATTGAAGGAACTCAACGAGATAATTAGCCTTGTTTTTCCTTTCTTTCACTATTTTATCTGTTTTCTGGTTTAATTGGGGTTTGAATTGGGGCCTATTTTTCTCCATTTCCTGAAGTTTCCTGGATTTCTCCTTTTCATTGCTCTCCAAAAGCCGATTTTCAACTTTTCTTTCTAGCGAATACCCCTTTTTTAGCAAAATTTTCTTGGATTTCTCGTTAATTTCTGGCTTGAAAGGATGGTTTTCAACCTCTTTTTCGAGATTAAGAAACTGTTTCTTCGCTATTTTTTCCTGTTTCGCACGGTTCCAATTTTTCATTGTCTCTTCAAATTCCTCGAAGGTTTTGAAGGTTTCCGGTTTTTTGTGAAGTTCAGGCCTAAAAGTCAAGCCTTTTTTTTCCATTGCATCCTTCTGCTCCTCCATTTTCTTTCTTTCTTCAGTTAATTTGGCCTCCTTTTTACTCAAAATTTCATCCGTCCTTTTATATAAAGGCACATATTTTTTGTTTTGCATTATTTGTCTGGAATATTTAGATATTTCAGGTTTTGAACGAAGCGTCTTCAACTCCTCAGACACCATTTCCATCTGTTTTTCATGAAGACGAGCTTTAGCTTCATTATGAAGCTCTGTGAACTTGTTCACTTGTTCCATGGCTTCTTTCAGGGGTCTTGTTTGGAACAAATGAGGCACTTTTGCTTCTTTTATTTTGGACTTAATGAGCCCTAAATTTTGTTCTTGGTCTTCTATTACTTCCTTTTCATTGTAATTCTCATAATCTTTGAAAGGGTTAACACTGAAATCCTGCACCGCTTCGAGTGATGTCTTTATTTTAAAGTCAGAGTCGAGTTGGCGACCCTTATTGTCAGAATTTACTGATGTCTGAGACAAAATAAATAAATTTCAGTGATTACTATAAATATTCCTACTTCAATATCATCAGATTTAGGCTCTTGTGCTTCCTGAATCATGATTTTTGTGGATTCTTCAATCATTTTAAGAGGAAAAATGAAATTGAGAAAATAATTTGGGGGGGAAAAAAAAAATAGAAAATTTTGGTTTGCTGTCTTATTTATTTAATTAATTATTGTTCTAATAATGGAAGAATATAATACAATACACACACACTATTTCAATTCCAAAATAATCTATTTAGAATGAGAACTCACTCTCCAAACTTGGTATCGAACGAGGATACAAGATCTCTGGGCAACATTTGCAAACAGGAAATGGGGGTCTGCCAGTCACATTTAACTAAAATTAGATTTTGGCATAAAAAACTAAGTTTTAAATAAAATACCCTCCATCGATAAATTATCAATGACAATGCAAATATAATAAGTATTATAGCAAGAATTATAAGAAAAAAATGAATTTTCTTGGTTTCAGCAATTATTCTCGGAACAAAACTCTCACATTCATCCTTTTCGATTATAAGATCGGTTTGCTCATAAGAATTGCATCGATCGGAATATTCAGAAGTATTTAACCCTTTAGGCAAGCACATTCCATAAGTTTCATTGAAAAAGTTTTGCTGGTTTTGAGTGAAGTTTTTATTACAAGAAACATATTCACATCCTAAATTACATTGATCCTGACAAGATTTCAAAGGAACTTCTGCACATTTGAAATAGTAATTTTGTGTTAATTTTATGCAGCCAAGATCTTATATAAATTTCAAATATCGTAAAAATTTAAAACAAAAAATGACCATGATTTGAATAATTTGAACCAATATAAAGAAGAGCTGATGCATTCTGAGGTGTCTGGATATAAATGTATAGATTTTCAATGCATAAATTTATTATGAAGCGATATTTTTTTCCTGTCTGATTAAAATCTCAAAATATTTATTATAGAATAAGGTTTTAATGTGTACAAGAACAAATCAATGATGGGTATGAACAATATACATCGAGATCATTTGAGGTATTTGTACATGCAAATTCTTCATGATAAATTTCTGAAATCAACACAGATGTATCAGGGGAATCAATTCTAATATCTATTTCCAGCCTGTTGTAGTTCTGTCTCACTTGAAATATGGAACATGAGGAAGTATTGATTGGGGAAGAATCTCCAATCAAACGGTATATCAGCTTATTTCCTGCTGCCACATCTAATTTAAACCATCATAAAAAAATTCCAAGTCATAAGAGAATTTAAAGATAAATCAATTGAACATGAAAATATTGAAAAAAACAAAAGAACCATTTTTTTAAGGTTCTGAAACATTCCCATCATTTTATGTTTTTTATGCTTTCTCTGCTCTATATTTAATTTTTTTTTGATTTTTTGTTTTTGAAAAAAACCCCTAATCTTTTTTTATAAAGGCAGAATTAAATTTTAAATTAATTGCTTTCCCCAAAAAATGAATAGGCTTTTAAGTCTGGTCAAAACCAGAGTTTCTCATAAACCTCAAGTATTTTTCTTTCTTGAAATCTTTGTTATCAACTTTTAACTTCTTAGGGACTGCTTTTATTGAATTGTTATCGGGCTCCAAAAGGAGGCAAACAAGAAGTTCCTCAAGGAGCAACTACAGATTATATTGGAATATTTAAGGATCGGCCTGAGCCTGTTCGTATCTTTATCTTAAAATCAATTCTATGAACAATTTGATAAGAAACTTCGAGATTGCGACGAATACCCGGATTGGCTATTTGATCATATGGGCCCGAAACCAGATCTTTCATCTTTAATACAAATATGGAAAACAGGAGAAAAATCTTTAGTAAATCGAATGAAAAAAACATGGATTAATTATAAAAGTACTCGAAACCGACGACAAACGAAGTTTTAAGACTTCTACACAATCTGAAGAAAGTTCAAATTACAGATATGAACTATTACCGAGTTTTAAGAAATATGAAAAATTACGTAAAACTCTCATATAAACTGCTTGCTTTTATTTTTTGTTTGATCAAAGAATAAAAGAATGCCTCCTGAAGAAGAGAGTGAAGATCTGTTTGAATTACTTCAAGGAGTTAAGAAAGGCAAAACTGATGATGAAGGAGAAGAGGAAGAGGAAGAAGAAGAAGATGAAGAAGAAGAAGCACCAAAACGTAAGGGACCAGGTGTCTATGAAGGCAAAATTTCAAAAACATTCTTTCATTATATTTATTTGTTTTTTTTTTTCAATTAGACGAAAAAGAAACTGCACCTCCTCCTGGGGCGAAAGGCCAATCCTCTGGGAAAAAAAAATAAATTTATCTTTTTTTTTCTTCAAAATTATTTGGAAATAAACAAATTGCTATTTTTATAGTTCTATTGAAAAAATGAGGGGGAAATACCAATTTTCTTATTTTTTTTTTGTTTTAATTCAAATTATTTGAAACAAAAAAATTGTTTAGTTTTTAAAATCGTTAATAAAATCTGGGAAATTTGTTTTTAAAAGAATAAATTAGCATAAAAAATATAAGATTATGGCTGGCCTGGCCCAAGAAAATTTTCAAGAAGAATTTGAGTTGAATCAGATTCGGCAAAATAGAAAATTAAACCCTGTTGTTAGACAAAGCATGCTTGAAGTAACAAAGAAGAGCTTCTATAACAAAAAGAAGAATTCATCTTGGAAGACAATACTTCATATATCTAATAATATGATCGGTTCCTCAATTCTGATATTTCCTTTAGTCTTTTTGAAATATGGTGTGCTTAATGCTACCTTGGTTTTGATACTTATGGCTACGATTTCATGTGAAACATGTCTGTTGCAGATAAGGCATGTTAAAATGGATGAATTGGACCTTCCAGAAAGCATTCGCAGGATTTTGGGTGAAAAATGGTTTTATTCTTATGTGGTAACTTCTTTTATTTTTAATGCATTCTCTGTGGTCATTTATTTCATTTTAATGAGCAATCTGCTTTATGCCATCCTAGAATATTGTTTTGTTATGGGAAGAGAATCTCCTTTGATTGCCCCATCAACAGAATTCACATTCAGCCGATTTTCTTTACAATGGGTCGAAATTATATTGGCAATTCTGATGTTGATTTTATATTCGATCTCCTATATACGTTATCTCCTGGTATTATGCCAATATGGAATTACAGGCATTTTCATATATGTCTTTTATTTATTTGGCAAGGCAATTGAAAATATCGTTGAAGGAAATGTTGTCACTCAAAACATCAATTATGTCTCTCCAGATATCTCAACATTAGCAGGGATATTTTCATTGGCCTTTTTTGTTCATAATAATTTGATAACAATAGTGAAAACCAACCAAAATCCTGAAAAAAATTCCAGGGATGTTATTTTAAGCTTTGTCATGACTGCATTGGTCTATTTATTCATTGGAATTTTCGGTTCGCTTTCTATCGCAGGACTTGTGGCTGAAAAGCCTCCACAATTAGTTCTGGACTACTTTGTAAATAGTCTATGGACCATTGCAATCGATTTCTTGATTTTCCTGCAATTGGTATCAGTTTCACCTTTAAATTGGTATATTGGAAGGACCCAACTTTTGGAGCTTTTTTATCATCATAATCCAACTCCAAAAATAATCATTTTCTTGATAAATTTCTTGTTTGTGGGATTTTGTCTGACGTTAAACTTATTAAAGATTGATGTGACTTTAATAATATCTTTGAATGGAGCGGTGTGTGGATATCTAATGCTATATATAATTCCAATAAAACTGCATCTCAATTGTCTTTATGATGCTCATGAGAAAGATGTAGTGTATGATGGTGAAGTTCTAATGAAAAATTATGATTTAGCCTATTTAACCCAGAACTCTCCATTTTTTTCTTTAAGGCAGAAAAAAGATGAAAAACGAGAAAAGGATTTGATATTAGAGCTTAAAATGTCTAAATTGGGATTCGAAGCTGAGAAGAACGGATGTAAATCTGCTCATTTGACGATGATTAAAAGGACCCCAAAATGGTATAGATATTTAATTTATGGAATGATGATCATATTTGGAGCAGTCATCGGCTTATGGCAAATCGTCTTAATATGCATTGGAAAATATTAATTAATTAACATCTTTTGGATTTAATTGTGGCTATCAATGAGCTTTTTTGAAAATTTATTTAAATTTAACATGAATAGGAAAATGATATTTTCTAAAATATAAAATTTTTTAGAAAGAAATATTTTTTTTAAACATAAAAATTTTTTTCACAAAAAAAACCTTGGGGATGCGCCCCAATTTTTAAAAAAAAAAGAATAGGAAATTTTTTATTAATATAGTTTCTATTGTTAGTTTTTTTGGAAGAAGATCTTAAAATATCATTTAAATTTCAACAAAACAAAAATTAACATAAATTTAATGCGAATCAGGAAATTAGGCATTTTCCTCAGACATTGAAAGGGCTTGTAAGATCGAAAGATTCTTTCCATCTTTCATAATCATTTCCTAAAATAATTAATTTTTAAACGAGAGTAAAAAATCAAAAAATTACCGAGGAAAACAAAGTTACTAATTGCGAAAACGTGATTTGTTGATGGTTAAATGGATCTACATTATAAAGCAATTTGTCATGTTCCACTTCCATTTTCATTAAATTTGCTAATTCTCTAAATTCCTTCTAAATAAAATATGAAAACAATTATTTCCCATTAATTTCTTTACTTCATCTATAATTCCATTATTGTCTCTATCAATCTGCTTAAATAAAATAAGAAAAGTTCTTAGGAAATTCTCATGACTCTTCAATTGAAAGTCCAATATAGTTTTCTGAAAACTATTAAAGGACATTTTGAATTTTTCCTTTTCATTAGATCCTAAAATTCCTTCTCTGCCAGCCTTTTTCTCTCGATTGGTTACAAAGAACTCCTTTAATTTCTCCAAGATCAATTCAGCATCTTCTTTATTATACATATATTTGATGATATCCTGGCTTTCATCAGTGAAAATGAACCCACTAATCTTAGTATCAATAATGTCTTTGATTTCTGAATTATGCTTGAAGGGAAACTTTCCTCTCAAATGCATTTTCAATAACTCCACAATCGTATTTTTCACTTGATTTTGAACAAGTCTAAACTCTTCATCGCATTCATTTCGCAAGACTTTGGCAAAAACGGTCACATCATTATCATCGAAACAAAATTTCTTGATTCCGTTTATCATCGCCATAGCCCATTCAACAATCAAGTTTTTTAGTCCATACTTTTGATTAAGGAAACTGTACATATGCTGTTCCATGGTTTCTCGAGGCATTTTTATGTCATAACATTTTTTATCATATTTTTGTTTTGACTCGTTTATTTCGTCAATAGTATCTTTGAGCTGCTTCAAAGTCAGGATGCGAATGTTCGTGCGCCCGATATTTGAGTTGATGCCTGCAGATTTTGAAAGACCAGCTTTGATATTGCAGAAAAAAGGACGTTCATTAGACTCTGATACCCCTGTTAATTGAGATCCGGGATTATTCATATGAGCTGGAACTGGTTTTTGTGAATTTTCTTTTTCATTATTAAGTCTGATCTCCTTATATTTGCTAAATAATATTAATGTTTAGAATAAAAGCAGAGGCATTAATATACTTAAGATCATTATTCGTCAAAATGTTTTTGTCCCCTTTGGAATGTTTGATGATCAGATCTAACAACTTTTGGTTTTCAAGTTCCAAACTGCTAATTTGTTCAATAAATTCATTTCTTTCTTCCAACAATCTCTTTTTATAATCAATGTAATTTTGTTCAGGTTTTCTTTAAAATTAAAAACCTGATTCTCTGCCTCAAAATGTTCAGCTGCTTCCACAATTTGTTGGATTTCATTTGCCTGATCATTTGGATTTTGTTTTTTTTCATCATTTGATGCTTTGAAATTGGATTCTTGTCCAATGTTTCCGTTGTTTAAAGTCAAAGCTTAGAGAAAAACCAAAATAAATAAAATAAATTGTTTCTCTTTACTTGACATTTCTTTAAAAATCAAAGCGTGAGAGTCATGTAAATTTTCAAGAATATTTGCTAAACGCGGATCAATGCCTCCAAGAAAATCCATGAATTTGCTAAAGCAAATTTCATACAATGCATATTTTGCCTTAATAGTTAATGATTTCGTAAAATGTCCTGAATTCTTTTGATCTGTCAGTTTTGTTTTTAAATCTCCAAGGATTTTTCTCACATGATCGTCAAACTGTTCCGCTAGCAACTGGTCTTGATCAGAATTTGCTTCTTTGTGAACTTCCCTTATAATATCATAAAGGTTGCTTAAAGCCTCGAGGTCTTCTTGTTTTATTCCTCCGATTTTATCATCTTGAATAGGAATGTGGTCTTGAAATTCCTGCTCATCGGCATTTTCAAAAAGGGGATTGGGTGTGTTTTGAGGTTTTATATTGTTATTAGAAAATTTTCGTGATATTTTTTCATTATTAAGAATTTCCAGGGTTGGAATTTCACGAATGAGTAAATTTTCTTCGTCTTTGGTTTTAATGTTTAAGGATAGTTTTTTGAGATTCTTCAAGGTTTTTAATCCTGAAAGAACAGAGTCGACCTTTGTTAAAAGCAAGATGAAATGTGAAAATTTAATTATCATCAAAGACCTTTTGTATGAGATTATTTGTTATATCTAATTCTTCCAAAGTCGGTAGCATTGAAAGATCTTCAGGAAGTTCACTTAAGCGGTTTCCATGGAGACTTAATTGTTTTAAGCATTTGAATTGCATAAGATATGGAAGGAGGGGTGCCAGGGAAATGAGCTGACTAAATTCCAAATCCAAAACTGTGGTAGTGCGGCTTGATGCGAGGATTGAAGATAAAAGATTAATAACGACATCCATTTTTTAAAAAATAATTTAAGCTTGAATTGGACAATTATCTAAAAATAATTAATTTTAAAGAAACAAAACCTAAGAGGGGAAATTTTTAAAAAATTTCAATTTCAATTTTTTTATTGTATTTTCAAAATATAAAAATAATCAAAATGACTTCTATAAAAAACAAAGAATTTTTTTAATATTTTGCTTGAAATTTTGTAAAAAATATGTCTTAGCCTTTCCAACATATTATTTTTTGATATAATTTAAAAAAAAAAAAATTAAAATTCTGAAAACTGTGAATAAATGGAATTAACTGCATATCCTCCACCTCATTCTTCTAGTAATGACGACGACATTCGCCCGGAAACTGAAATCAATTTTACAAATAATGAGAAAACCAAAGATGTTACAAATAATGAGAAAACCAAAGACACAAAATTTATAATTCAAAGCGTTCAGAGTGTAAATGAAAAAGTCACAGAATATAAAAATTACTTCATTAGATCAGGAATTTCCCTTAATTAAATGGCCTTCTAACAATCAAAATATTTATGATGAAAATCGATTGTTTGATTTTTCTTATGCAGTCTTTTTTTTCTTCTTCCTTACTGGTTTGAAGAATTACATGGTTGATGAATTTGACCTAGTGACTTTCTGATCATAAGGTGCAGAATAATTACATACAATTGATTGGAGAAGTCAATTGTTCAAGTGAATGTTCAAGTATTTCGAATTTATTTTTCACAAAACTTTTTGAATCAAATTATTATTTTTCTTATTCTTTGAACGGTTATTTATCCATTGATTTCTCGCTCAGGAGCAAACTAAAAGGCCCAATTATGAATTTTCTCATAGTGATGCCATTTTTCAATCATATTATTGGGCATTCTATTTTTTTTTATCAGAAGTCTTATGCTTTTTTGATAAGAAATATGCTATATTCTTTTGGAATTTTGTTAATTGCCAAGAAATCAATGATATATTTCAAAATATACATGTCGGTGGTATTGCTCATTTTTTATTTTTCTGGTGTGAAATTTTTCTTTGAAACGATATTTCCTTATCTCATTCAGTATGACCCTGAAATTACTTTAAAAATGGTCCCATTATTATTATTTTTCATAAAACTTATAGCCAATTGGATGTTAACTTATCCTTATTGGGAAAGGATTGAAATTAACATTATTGCAATATGTCTGACTAGTTTTATTCTATTTGAATATATTTATATTGGAACACTTCATAGTGTCTTGAATAGTAAAGGTTTATATTCAAAGGACCTTTGGATGATTATTATCCAAAGTTTCCTGATGGAATACATTGGAAAAGCATCTCTTTCCAAAAAACTTTTCATACGTTTCAAAAATTTTTTATCAAAGTTATTATTTAAAAAGAATCATTTACAAAAAAGATCAAACCCAATGAAATGTTTATATTATGGGATAAAACATGAGCTTGAAATATACAGTGCGTTGATATATTTGCTGATGCTGTGTGTGAAATATTACGATTATTGCATGACTCCCTTGGTTGATTGCAGGGGACGACCAATAGTAAGTGTGTCTAAAGTTAAACCTGAACATTTCGCGTTGGTTGTAATTTTGCTGAGTCACAGTCTTTAAAGTGAAATTCAATAATTTAAGGGAAATATTTTTTTATATTCTTATGTTGTATGGGACCACAATTGATTTTGGATTGCCGGGCCTATATTCAATGATGTGGAGAGAAAGCCTAATATCATAAATTCTTGCATTTAAGAAAAAAAATGCAATGTTTATTAGAGATTTAATATCTCAATTACTTAGATTTTTCTTTATTGTAATTCAAATTATTTTTTTATGATTTGTTATTTTTTTTAAATTTGTAAAAAAATATGCAAAAACCAAAATTTTAAGGGTTTTTTCAATTCTTTTTATTTCTTCGCAAAATAATGAAGTGTCTCTAAAAAAACATGTGTTAAATGTATAACTAATCATTCCTTCTCTTATTTTTCTTATTTTTGTTTTTCTTAAATTTTGTGTTTTAATGATTTATTGATTTCATGAAAAAAAATGAATATTTTTACTTATTTTTAATCTGAAGGAAATCGCATGTACCACAAGACCACCATCCCCAAGGATAAAATTTTCTTGATTGTGACCGATAATTCGGCGATAAACCTCCGAAATAACCTGCTTGACAGTCTAGTAGTCAAAATAATGGGGCTATCAGCACAGGCTGGTCTCTTTCTGCTGTGCCGAGCAGTCCCATTTTTAATGACTACTCTTGTTGGATTCTATCAAGGCCATTCATTGATTGGATGTCTGAGATATCGATCCCTAGATCACAGAACATTATTGATAGTCTGCGAGCTCATGGGACCATTTTTCCTCATCGATTTCGATAAACGGTAAGACAGCAGCTGGTGTATAAGAAACTAACGAAGCTTGAATACCATCGATATCAGACAGCTTGATTCGCGTGTTCATAAGCAAAGCATCAGCATTCATTTTAACCATCTGGTCCTTCTTGGCTTTCTTGATAAAAGAAATGCCCTGTTTCGTTACCATGGCCTTGAGGGTCAATGAGTTCGAAATCGAAATATTCATGACTTCCTTAGGTACGTTTTCCGAGATTATAATCTACCCACCACCTGGAGCCAAATGCTCGCATTTGAACGCTTCTTTCAGAGGATCTCTTTCAGAGGATCTCCTGCTGCCGCAAAATACTCCGCTCATGAAAAAACGCCACCCACGTGAAGAATTGTCACTTGACCTACTCCAAAGCCTATCTTTACACTAAGCTTTATGTCTTCTACTAGCTTGATTTCATGTAATTTTCAATTTCTCATCAGAATTCTCTTTCGCAGGGCGGCCAAATGATAATCATAGCGTCTCCTGCGAATTTGAAGATGTCATCATCTGATTTCTTTATCGATTTCCCTATTAAACTCTTATATCTTGTTAAAGGAAAGGCTGAAGTTTCTCTGATAGATTCGTAAAGCCACTGATATCCGCGAACATAACAACTGAATTGAAGGTTTGACGCTCAGGACCTCTTTACAACGGATTTTCTCCATAAGATTGTCTACCACAATTGCTGGGACGAAACCCAAGAGGTTGTTATAGTTTGGAAGCTGGTATTTGATAAATTTAGTGCTTGAAAAAAATAGGTCTTTTTAAAAAGATTTTTTTTTTTTTGTGGCACATTTTTTGGATTCAAATGAGCTCTCCAATTTTTACGATGCATGTTTTGAAGAAGAGATGCATTTTACTACTGTTGGGCTTGAAGAAGAAATGGATTTTACTACGTGTGGCTTTGGTTTATAGAATATTTTGGATTTTTTATGGATTTTTTAGATAAAAAAGGGAGGATTTTTTATTAGTTTTTCAGTTTTCGGCTGTTTTTTTTCTCATTTTAAGAGAGAGTTGTTGTCATTTTAAGAGAATTGTTGATCTTGGGCATTTTAATTTTATGGAAATGAGTTTTTCATTCAAGGCCTTAAAAAAAAGAAAAGCAAAGTTTCCAGATCAATTATATATGCGAATTTAAAATAAACAAAAAAAATTAGAAAAATAATAAAACGCATGATTAAAAAACTAATACAAAACTACTTTATTAAAAACGGTCAATGCGAATTTAAAATAAACAAAAAAAATTAGAAAAATAATAAAACGCATGATTTTAAAAACGAATAAAAAACTACTTTATTAAAAACAACTGAATAAAAAAACTACTTTATTTAAAAACGGTTGAAATTCCTTCTCTATATAACCGCCAAAAAATAATAATAAATAAAAAAAAAAATACTTAAAACCTTCATAATTTTCATTTAAAAATGAGATCCTTTTTCGCAGTATGTGCTCTTATATGCCTTCTTGCTGTTTGCTTGGACGCTAAGAAAAAAACAACCCAACAATCTTTCTTAGGAGAGAAAATGACTTCAGTTTGCAGTGCTCCCTTTTACCTTTATAGCGGAGCTGCTGGTGGTTATTTAATATTCACTGCTGAATCCTCCCCCTCACTATCGTATACAGCTCAAAACCTATTATGTTTGAATTCACACAACAATTTAGTTAGTTCTGATGGCACTTTAATCTTGCAAGTGAGTATGACGGGAGTTGTGTTTTTTGGACAAATAAACGCTTATTGCCAAACTTGTTATTTTCCTACTTTCACTCTTTCCAAGGATAGTCTCAATCGTATCTATTTCGCTGATACTTCTTCAACTTCCTTATGCACATCTGGCTACGATATCAGCTCCACAATCGTGATTGCTTCCTACAGTGATTCCAGACCGCGTTGGTTTGTCGAAAATTCAAATTTGGTAATCCAAACTACAATTCCAGGTGTGACCATAGGCACTTATAATGGTGGCAGCGGTAGCGGTTCTGGTGGCAGCGGTAGCGGTTCTGGTGGCAGCGGTAGCGGTTCTGGTGGCAGCACAGTTTGCAGTGCTCCCTTTTACCTTTATAGCGGGGCTGCTGGTGGTTATTTAACTGTCACTGCTGGATCCCCCCCCTCACTATCGTATACAGCTCAAAACCTATTATGTTTGAATTCACAGAACCAGATAGTTAGTTCTGATGGCACTTTAATCTTGGAAGTGAGTATGACAGGAGTTGTGTTTTTTGGACAAATAAATGCTTGCCAAACTTGTTCTATTCCTTCTTTCACTCTTTCCGAGGATAGTCTCAAACGTATCTATTTCGCTGTTACTTCTTCAACTTCCTTATGCACATCTGGCTACGATATCAGCTCCACAATCGTGATTGCTTCCTACAGTGATTCCAGACCGCGTTGGTTTGTCGAAAATTCAAATTTGGTAATCCAAACTACAATTCCAGGTGTGACCATAGGCACTTATAATGGTGGCAGCGGTAGCGGTTCTGGTGGCAGCGGTAGCGGTTCTGGTGGCAGCGGTAGCGGTTCTGGTGGCAGCACAGTTTGCAGTGCTCCCTTTTACCTTTATAGCGGGGCTGCTGGTGGTTATTTAACTGTCACTGCTGGATCCCCCCCCTCACTATCGTATACAGCTCAAAACCTATTATGTTTGAATTCACAGAACCAGATAGTTAGTTCTGATGGCACTTTAATCTTGGAAGTGAGTATGACAGGAGTTGTGTTTTTTGGACAAATAAATGCTTGCCAAACTTGTTCTATTCCTTCTTTCACTCTTTCCGAGGATAGTCTCAAACGTATTTATTTCGCTGTTACTTCTTCAACTTCCTTATGCACATCTGGCTACGATATCAGCTCCACAATCGTGATTGCTTCCTACAGTGATTCCAGA
>Ga0302186_10001953_pt1 | contig 16360 bp, 24 predicted proteins | sample II_Bog_E1_2_FD_198782 | JGI IMG/M metagenome (GOLD analysis project Ga0302186, IMG submission 198782) | Peat permafrost microbial communities from Stordalen Mire near Abisko, Sweden - II_Bog_E1_1 | ecosystem: Environmental > Terrestrial > Soil > Wetlands > Peat | place: Sweden: Abisko... | reverse complement strand
TGTATTCAAAGAAAGGTTTTCTAATTAGGAATATATTAATATTATACTACCTAATTTTATATTACAACAAATATTAGATTGATTTTTTTTTTTTAATTCGAAATAATTTTCAAATGCTAAAAAATGACTTATTGTATTTTTTAACATTTTATGTTGTCCGGGTTTTCAATTCTCTCTTGATTCGAACTTATCTTCATCCGGATGAGTATTGGCAAAGTATAGAGCCTGCGCATTTGAATGTTTACGGGTTTCTACATATTCATAATTTTTTTAAATTTTATTAAGTTATGCGGGGCAAACATGGGAATGGAAAGGGGAAAAACCAATCAGATCTCCTTCATATCACTTGATATTCGCTTTATTTTATTATTTTTTAAAAACCTTAAACATTGAGTCATCTTTTCTAATAGTATGTCTTCAAGTTGTATTTAAATAATGAAAATATTTATTTAGGCTTATGGACCTAGATTTATTTTACAGCCCATTTTCGCAGCTCTGATGGACCTTTATATTATCAAATATACAAAAGAATTTTTCGGAGAAAAATACATCAAATTTGTTCTGTTGGCAAATTTCACAATGTATTTATCTGTTGCTCAGGTTATTAGAACTTATGCAAATTCGATAGAAGCGACATTTTTTATCATTGCTTTGTATTATTGGACTTTGTCTTCAAAACAAAATAAGTTTATTTATTTTATCTGATTTTTTATTAATTTTTTTTGGGGTTCAGAAAATCTTTGGAAGTTGTCTCAAGATGTTTCATAACATTCAACTTTTTATTGAGAGGGACATCTTTAATCCCTTGGCCTTTACCCTTTGTAAATTTTTTCATGAGATGATTTTTTTAAATTGGTTTTTAGATTTTGAGATTAGTCCAAAAAAGAAGTGATTTCATTTCTAATTTTATGATGAATTTTTGCCACGCGTTCTTAAAACACCATAAAATTTTCCTTTTAAATTCTTATTAAAGGGTTATTTCTTTGATTGTGGCTATTGCAATTGATAGTCTTTATTATGGAAAAGTTGTCTTTACCGCCTATAACTTCTTCGAAGTAAAATTTTAATTTGTTCTTAATTGTAAGGTTTTTCATAGTGGAATCTTTTTATGGGATTATCTAAACATTATGGTGAAAATCCATTATTTTATTTCTTTTATTACGGAATGCCAATGGCTGTGATGCTTTGGGTTCCGTTCCTTTATTGTGGATATTTTCTTCATATAAAAAGCACATTTTTTGGAAAAGAAAAACAATTCAGAGATATCCCTGTCATAATACTTTGCACGGTTCTCATTTTAAGTTTGTCGAAACATAAAGAAGTGAGATTTTTATTGGGAATTTACCCAATGTTTCCAATATATTCAGCTTTGGGGATGGTGACGTTTTTAGAATATGCAACAAAAATCTTTAAAAAATTAACTTTTCTAATTTTTCCCCTAATTCTGTTGTCAAATTATGCTCTGATTATTGACCATGGTGTTTTCAATTATTGTGGATCTTTGCATATGATGGATTATATCAGAAACTATCCAAAAAATATTTCCACATTAGTTTTTTTGACAAAATGCCACGATTCACCTTTTTATGCTCATGTTCATAAGTAATTTTTTTTTATCAAAGTTTTTATTGTGTTTTTAGAAACTTTTCCATGATTATGCCAAATTGTGACCCTGATATCATTGAGCCTGAAGAATTTCGATTATATCATCAAACAAATACATTTTTGCCTGAATATGTTAAACAACATAACCCTAGCCATATTGTTGTATACTCAAGATTTTGGGATATGAACTATGAAATGAGAAGTTTCCTTGAGAAGGAGATGAACTTTGTTGAGGCAAATTTTATTTTAAAAGCTAGTTTATAATTTTTACAACAGGAAAAACGATTTCTTCATATTTTAAGACCTTTTCACTTGTTAAAGAATTTCGGCAGAGATTGTGGGGAGTATTTGCAATATTTAATTTTTTTAAGGAAAAAAAATCTAGTAAATGAACTTTAAAAAAAAACAATAGAAAATGACGATTTGAAATTTAAATGAAAAATATTTTTGTTTTTAAACAAATTCCAAATTCCAATTAATCAAAATATTGCCATTATCGAGACAAATTTGTTTTTTTAAAAGAACTTATGAATATAAAAAATTTAATTATAATTGTGTTTTTTTAGAAAGTAATATATGGACAACTTTCCGAAAGTTTTATTTCCATTGACCTTCGCAGACTTTCAAGAAATCTACAAAACTTCTGAGAACATCGATTTCCAGCAGAGTTTTCTTGAGATAAAGGAATGCTCCTTAAATTTCGAAATCACATTTAAAGAAAACGTGGATTTCTCTAATTTCCAAAAAAAGTACCATGATTATAAAGAAAAAGGTTTTTTTTTTTACATAAAATATATAAAAATAACATTTAAAAAAAAAAAAGAGATAAAGAAAATTTATGAACAATGCTTGAAACCAGACAACATTTTTTCTATCCATGATGAACCAATCAACAAGTTAATTTTGAAGGAAGAAGAGAAAATTCTAATTTCTTCAAATGAAACGCTTTGTGACCTATCAAAAAGAAAAAACACGAATTTAAATCAAACATTTTACAAAGGTTTTTTCACTTTTGTCAGTTTCGTCAAAATCCAACGAAAATTCTGTGGAGATGAATATATTTTACTTCAGGAACTTTTAAAAAATTCAGAACTTTTCGCTAAATTCGAAGAAATTTTAATGGTTTTTAATAAACCAAATTCAGAAATTCTGCTTTTCTTTTGGAGAGGGGAAGAAAATACAGTATTTGAAATGAAAGAGATTCTTGAAAAAAAAGCTTTTTTCAAGCTAATTCTTTGTATTAATGAAAATGAGCTCATTTTGAGAATAAAGAAGCAAATTTTCAACAAATGTCTGTCAGAAAAATACAAATGCCATGAAGAATCGAAGGCACCTTTGATTTTCTCTCATAAATTGAGGAAGTTCCCAGATTTCCCACTAGATTTGGATCTGGAAAACTATTTTAGTTTAAATATTTATAAATCTTATGAAAGCACAGAAGAATCAATCGAACATTATGTTGAAAAACTGAGTTTTCTTTTTTCGAACAAGGACTTCAATATTTTTGTTGATGTCAATCGTGATACTAAAAAATGTGATTTTCTTCCTAAAAAAGGCAATTTCATTGGAATAAACATTTTAGCCACTCATCAAAAATTATATGAGTTTTTCAAGAACAAACATAAGGTTATTAGTCATTTGTTGAAGGGGGAGTCACTTTTCCTATTTTGTGAAAACTCACCAATGATCTCGAATTATTTTGAAAAACATAAGAATTTTTTTTGTTTAAAGATAATTGAAAGAAGTCAATTTGCGATAATTTTTGATTTATCTAAATCAGAGTGGGATGAACGTTATCAGACATACCGAAATTTAGTGAGAAAACAGCTAAATTCAGACTCAAAAACAACTTCTTTTTCAACTCCCAGCAAGCTGTTGACCGATAAATACAAAAACAAAAGTTATCCTGAATTCGATGATAAAAAAAACATCGAAAGTCCTTTAGAATCTTTTACAAAGGAAGAAAATGTGGAAGAAGAGGAATATTTGGGTATGAGAAAATATTTTTTGATTTTTTAAAAGGGTTTATTTATTAGAAATTTTAGAGAAAAAAAATGAAAAAAGAAAAGGTACAGAGAAGAAACTCCACAAAAAATCAAGTTCAAGTGATACTGATAGTAGTAGTAGTGTTCCAGATAAAAAAATCAACGGTTTATTTAAAAGTTGTTTATAAAATAAAATTTGAAGAAAATATAAAAGAAAAGGATGAGAAGGGAAAGGTTACAAAAAAATTGGATTTTTCAAAAGAGGTAAAAATCAAAATCATTTATGAGTCTGAACAGTCGAAAAATATTAAAAAAATTATCCAACCAATGTCCAAAAAGAGTGACCAGGAAGACATTGAAAAAGAGCTTGAGAGATGGAAAATTGACACAGTTGATAATAAAACTAAGGTTATCACGAAGAAATAATCATTATATTATTTGAAAAATTCCAAATTTTTTTTGAAAACGACAATTTTAAAATTAAACAAAAACATTAACAAAGCGAATTTTTTTCAATAAAAAACAATTTTTCAGACAATCAAAGAATTTTTGCAAAAAATGCTAAAATTAAAAATTTATTAATAAAATTTTTCATAGGACTAAATACTTAAATGCTGAAAATATATAGCTTGAATAATTTTTCCCTCAATAATCTTACAAAATATGAGAAAAAATATTCCAAATTTATTTCCTTCGATTTCCCTCGATCTCCTGCGTTCCTTGCTGGATTTCCTCAAGTCGGACGAGGTTTCCTGTTACATGAAGCACAAAAATTCCAACATTCGTCTCATGATTGATCTTCCTTCTGGTGATTCCGAAAAAATCCTCACTCAAATGTATGATTTTTATTTTCGCTCAAAAAATGAAGGTAACTTTTAATTTTTTATGAATGAAAACATTTTTTTAATGAAGAGATCATCAAATGTCTGAAGAAGGCAGTGAAAGAAAGCCGTTGCATATCGGAAGGAGTGGCAGAGAACATGCTAAATTTGAATGATGAAATCATTGATTCAAAAAAGAAAAAATTGTTTCAAAAGTGTTCGTCCTTTGCGAATTTTTTAACCAAGGTGCCTGAAAAACAATACAATGAGGTGGTGGAGCAGGTTTTCTCAGTGATTGGTTGCAAGAACGTAAATCGAGATATAGATGATGAAGAGTTCTCTATCATAAAAAAAGTAAGCAATGTCCCGGAGAATAAATTATATGACAGGAAAATCCTTTTGCTTCATGACAAAAATTCCAACAAATTATCATTGTTTTACCCTATTGAAGAGGAAGAGAAAGCGATTGGAATTAAGAAGAGATTAGAAAGAAAATACTATTTTAACTTAAAGGAACAAATAGAAGACCCATCGCAAACTCCAATCCTCCCTTTCCGTCAAGAGAAGAAAAAAAGCCTGATCAAAAGATTCAATAAATACTTGTCTATCAGTAACAACAAAGGAAAGGTTCATGCAATTCAAGGGGAAGACTCTTCATTTGTTCTGAAGAAATTTGATGAGGAAAGCCTAAACAAATTTAAAATTTATCTCTCAGAAAAGGGCTCAACGAGACTTTATTTCTTCAACATCCTGATTGATTTGCCGCAAAGATTATATGCAGATTTCTCTTCATCATGCGAACAAATAATCAACGATGAACATTTAGACATGAGTTTTTTCTCAGAGAAATTCGAACAATATGAAACTTTTTTCGATTTTGTGCCTAGGAATGAAATGATGTCAGTGAGCTTTTTAGGTAAAAGCACAGACCTTTTCAAATACTTCAAGAGCAAACCAAAGATTCTTTTCCAAACAACAAAATTCTATATTTTCTGTGAAAGAAATGAAACTGTGGACAAAATCCTTTCCAAACTACTATTTAAACATGTGTTTCACAAAGTCGACCATGAGGAAGCTGACTCGCTTTTTATTGATTTATCTAACATAATGGCTGATAAGAGGTTTCTTTTATCTAATTATTTTGATTATTAAGAAAAAAAATTTAGATTCATTTGTTTGAAAAACATTTTGAAAAATTGCGGAGGGAACACAAATGTTGATTCATGTAGTGAAACTGGCACTATTCACTCATGGAAAACTCCCACCAAACCCAAACCAGAGAATGATCAAAATTCAAACAATGGCTATTCAACGGGCACTACCCAAAAATATTTTTCCAGTGGCACTGCGGAAAAATACGTCAAAAAATATGACATAAATAATTATCGAGGATATAATTCAGAAAAAAAAGAAGAGATTGCCAGGAAAATTTTCTCTGATGATGAAGAAAAAAGTTTTCTTGATAATCTCTCTGAGAAAAAAAATGAAAGAGGTATTTTATTTTATATAGTGCATTGAACCAAAATTTAAATATATAAAACTATATAATGTATTGTAATGAAAATGCTAAAAATTTGAAAAAATATAATAACAGATTCAAAAACGTTGCAAAAATATGAAACTTCTTATCAATCACTCCAGGAGAAAAAGGGTTCTCAAGGGGGCAAAGACAAGGTGATGGTCATTCCTACTGCTGAAAAAGTAGTTTGTAAGAAAATTAATTTTTTTCTTTTTTGGAAAATATATTTTGTAGATGAAATTCCCAAGCACAGTAAAATTGATATTTCTTTGGATCAATATGCGACGGAGACGAGATTAAAATTAGAAAAAGTTGGCGAAACAAGGACAACTACTGTCTATTGTGTTGATTCTGAGAAGAAAATTCCATCTTCAAAGAAATCAGAATAAATGTAGATTTTAAAACATTCATTCAAAAACAAAGCCATAAAATTTAGGAAGTGAATATTCCTATTGTTCTAATGAAGACAGGAATATTACTCATAAATATGGCTAAAAACAAAATAATAATATTAATATAGACATGCCTGATTGATTGAGAAGTTTCATATTTTTTTCATTTAATTCAAAGGTTTTATTTAAAATTAAAAAAGAAACCATTTTTTTTTCAAGGAAGAAATTTGAAATTTGATAATTTTAATTTTGCTTACTAGAATCATTTTTTGTTTTTAAATTGTTAATTTTAATTTTGGAGAACTTGAAAAATTATGAATATCCTGAGAATGACCCAAAATCAACAAATTATGAAATTTTTGTTGGTATTTTTTTTATTAGCACCATTTTCTCCAATAAATGGTGAAATTCCAATGATCACTGATGAAAATTTCGATGAAATTGTTGAAAATAACACAGCGACCCCCTTAATTTTGAATTTTTATGTTGAGAATTGTAATGAAAAATCAAACGGCTACATCAATAGTTTATCCACATGGGAGGCTCTTTATCAAGATATGGACGGAGATCTTTTCAAATTTCACAATATAAATATGTAGATCTAAAAAAAAAAAAAAAAGTTCTGAAATTTTATTTTTAAAAGGGAAAAATACCCAGCCATTGCTGATAGATTGGGGATTTTTGAGTCTCCAACATTTGCTGTGATAGAAAATAAGGAACTTTATTATTACAAAGGAATTTTGAAAAATTACGATGCACTAAAGGAATTTTTCAAAAACTACAAAGAAATAGGAGAAAAAACAGAAATTCCCACCGAATACAACAAATATCATAATATTTTGATATTTTTGAAAAGCAGACTGGAGATGTTTGAGATTTTGTATGAATATAACACTTTCCAATTTTATTGTTGGTTAATTCTGACGATGTTGCATATTGTGGGAGTATATTGGGCATGGAGAAAATATGATGACCATCTGGAAAAAATGAAAAAAACAAAGGTCCAATAAAATTATAAAAAGCTATGGAAATCTAAAATATTTGGAATTATTTACCATTTTAAAAGAAAATGGGCAAAAGCCATTCTTTTTTTAATATAGAAATTTTTTTTTTTTTTTTTTTTCTCAAAATGAAAAAAAAAAATGAATAAGAAAAAATTCATTTTTTGTTTTTTATTCCAATGAAAAAGTTTCTTTTTGAGACTTCCTGTTTATTTTCGGTTTTAATTATTCCTCTCCTCCTGCTCCGCCTTGAACCAAACTTTCTTTTATGGCTAATGTGAATTTTTCATAAGTTCGGTCAACATTATCTGCGCAAGTCTCTTTATTTTTATTTTTTTGTTATTTTTAAATGTTATGTTTAACCCCAGAGAAAAAAAAGACACCAAATAAAAAAAAATATACTTAAACAGTCTTGAGGTAAATCCACATAATTTTTTTCCTTCATTGCCTTGAAAACTCCACAATTCTTTAAACAAAACTTACTGAGAACCGTGGTAAGTTGAAAGCGATCAATACGATCTAAGGCTTCTCTTTGTTTGGGGTTCATAAATGGTTGGCCTCCTTCTTCTGACATAGTTTGTTAAAAGAATTTTTTTTTTATCCTGAAAATGAAATTTTTTATTGAAAAACAAATTAATAGTTCATTTTTCAAAAAAAAAAATTTTTAATGACCTTAATTAACAAAGTTATTAAAAATGAAATATTTTTTCCTCATTGATGGCAAAAGGTGCAAAGATCGGCACCACATGTGACATCACTAAAGCATATTTCACCTGTCATAATGTTTCTAGAACAAATATCACATTCAGCATCAGAATTAATTTTATTTTTGATGAGTTCATGTCCAACAGGGCATAATCCCTTTTTAAACTTCGGCCTTTTACAGCTAACGCATAAATTCTTTCTACATTCTCTACATTTATATCTTATTAATTTGATTTGAGAGCATCTGCCACATTTCAATTTCTCCGGGTCTATCATCCAAGTCAAATTCTCATATTTTTCATGGCATTTCTTTTGCTTATCATCTGATCCTTTAAATTCTTCATCCGAACTGTTTTCACTTTCCTTTTCTTCATTTTTCTTGGTCTTCTCTTCACTTGAATTCTCTGATTCATTTGGGTTTTGTTCCTTAAATGTGTTAAAAAATTTGCTTGTAAAGGTGGGTTTTTTGTCGTTTTGAGAATTAGAAAGAACCACTTTATCAGAAATCGGGTTATTTTTCAAAATGTCTTGAATCACAGTTTCCACCTCACTCCTCATGTAAAGTTTCAGATCTTTTACTCGACATTTTACTAATTTCTCAAGAATGCTGTTAAAATCAGTTCTTTTCTTGTTTTCATTAGCAAAAGCAGTTATATCCTGTTCCAGTAATTTGATTGCCTTATCATTTTCAATGCATTTCTCACCCAATGATTTCACTTCTTTGAAAAGATTCGTCACGCATTCGTGCTTTTCAAACTCATTTTTCAGAAATCGAATTTTACATCCTGGACATTCTGTTTCCTCAATCACACATTTTTCTTTATGGGTTTCAACATCTTTGATGAAAACTTCTTCCTTACAAAATCCTTTGGGACAATTTACCTTCCTAAATAAACAGTGGTTCTTCTCATGATTCAACAGACTTTCAAAACGAAGAATCTCACGACATCCTGAATCATAATTTAGACATTTCACCTTTAAATTACTAATCAAGTCTCTGATGAATTTATGGGCTTGTCGTGACCGAAAAATCTCTTCTGAGCAAAAACATGGGCATACCTCTTTGATTTCAAGCCAAGTGTTAATACAATCGTCACAAAACAAATTTTGGCAATTCTGGCATTCTTTGGGATTTAAAGGGATATCATGACATATCACACATTGGATGGAAGTGGAGGAGGAAGAGGGGTCGTAGAGTCGAGAACTATCAATTTTGGGAATTTGCATTTTTGCAATTATAAAATATGAATGAAGTATTAAAGGATGATTATTTCCGATTTTCTTTTATTAAAGGGAAAGTCAATCGGATAACTTGGAATTTTAGCAAGTCAGAAATCAGCTCATTTTGAAATGGAGCGTTTTTTTTTTAATATTTTGATGATTTAATAAAAACCGAATTATTACTTTTTTGGCAAAAAGACAAATTTTTTGAGGAAAAAAATTATATTATTAAATAAAAAAAAATAAATCAAGAATGTTTCAACTTCTATAAAGTGAAATAAATTTGAATTTTTAAAATTTCTTATTTAAAAATTGAAAAAAACTAAAAAAATTTTTATTTGGGGTTGAAAACATATTAACAAAATACCAAAACTTTAAATGAAAAATTTCCTCTCAAACGCCATTAACGTTCTCCCACATCCATTCAAATCATTTCAGCGTTATTTCCAAATTGAGCAAGAAGTCATTCAGCTGAAAACTTATTTTAAGCCTTATAAACTCTCTTTATTTTTGTTTTTTGGTCTGCTAACATATCCCCTAATCAAGCCTGTGGTTCAAAAATATGCTCTTCCAACAAAAAACAAAATTGTGAATGCATTTTCAGCCCTGAATCAAACTCAGATTGAAGCCTCCTCCAAAGTTATTGTCCAAGCAATACTTAATGACCCTCAAATAAAGAAAGAAGGAGGTCTTTATGTCGAAAATCTTACAAAAGAACAAGTTGTGAAAGATTCTGTGATAAAATTACTTGAACTCAGTGTAAAGGATCCGGAATTTGTGAAGGCTAGTAAAGAATTAGCAAAAGATATTAGTGTCGATCTAATAAAGGATAAGGAACTGGAAGAAAAGTTAGCTAGTCTCACGATAAAAATTTTACAGAATAATGAAATAAAGCAGGAAACAAGCAATTTAATTAAATGGGTGGTGCTTCAAGAAGAAACCAAAGAAAAACTAGTGGAACTTATGAAATCCGGATTTGAAGATGAACAGTTGAGGAATGCACTGACAAATGCTTTGAGTAATTCCTTTATAGAAATTATGAATCAACAAGAAACTATTGAGAAACTCAAAATGTTTTCATATTTTTTGATGGAAAACGATCCTGAGGAAAGTGAAAACGTGAGGAATATGATTGATACAATTGTGGAGAAGGTCTTGAATAAAAAGAGAGAAGATACAAGGAGAAGCGAATTGGATAAGATTTTGAATGCTGAGGAAGCAGCACCGCCAACACAAGAAAAAGAACGAAGCCATCGCAAAGAAAAAGTATTATAAATTTTAGGAAGTTGTTTGGCGTGTTCAGAAATTGATAAATTGTTTATTTTTAAGTTAAAATATTTGTAAAAAAAAAAATCTTTTGGCATGATAATTTGAAAATTATATGAATTTAAATCAAAGTGCAAATGTTTTATATAAAAAAAAATAGCAAAAATCATATTTTTCTTAATTTTAAATAAATATTAATAATTATTTTTTTAAATAAAGGCTGCGAACTCACTCAGCTGTTTTTTTCTTGGATTTTGGTAAAGGAACGGGATCTTCTTGGGCTAATTCTGAAGAATGATTTCTCTGAAGTATATTTCGAAAACAACTCGCAAGAAACGTAGCATACAAAGTTATCAAATCATAATTCGCCCATTTTGATTTTCCCAGACTCCTTTCTGTGTGATTTCTCAGGTTGGTGAATTGAAATATCCCCAAAACTGTTTTATCATCATCTAGAATTGGAACTGTCAAAATTGGTAAATCTGTGTTCAAATCCATAACTGGATTATAGTTCAAATCCTCTCTTGGGTCAATTGCCTCATACAAGTTTTTATGTTCAATGACAAAACCTATGATTCCTGCAATTTCTGAAATTATCATAGGATTTTCCTTATCACATTCTTGAAATGTTATGAGTGATTTGTGTTGGTTGTCATAGAGAAAAACTTGAGTTTGTTTGGAGGCAATCAATTGAGAGAGGTATTCTTTGGATCTGATGAGAAATGTTTTGATGTCATTTTCACGTGAAAGAGTTGAAATTATCTCCATGAGTCCGAAGAGTTTCTTTTCATTCAACATAACCGAATCATACATCAATGAATTCTTTAAAGATAGTCCTGAAATCATTGATAATAAATCAATAATTCCATTATCCTCTTGCATAAAACTTCCTTTTGTTTTATTGACGGCTTGTAAAAGACCTTATTAATTTATATTAATTTAATCATCTTTGAAAATATTACCTAGGATTTTCCCTTCTTGATCTTTAACTGGAGCACAAATGAGATTTTTAGTTTTGAAATGGTTCGTTATATCGATTTCTTTACTGAATCTGGAATCAGAATTGGGATTATCTAACTTTAAAATTTTGCCTGTATTTATCACGAATTCTGCAATGCCCTTGGAAATTGACAAACGTCCTATCCTTTCCTTATCCTTAAGAGGAATCATAGAATCATTTTTCAGCTCTTCCAAGAAAAAAAAACTGGACTTTTAACATTTCAATAAAAACATAAAGTTTTTAATAAAAAAACCTTTTCACATGATAACAGGTCACAGGTTTCAACCATGATCCTTTGGAGATTTTGCTCTAGATCTAGGGAAGATGTTATTGAAAAGAATGATTTTATAGCTTTCTTGAAATTTGCGCAATTTTTTATCACCCGTTTGAAATCGCAGAAGAAACTCTTCAAGTTTTCCTGCAAATCAATTTGATCCTTCAAGTCCAAATTGATTTTCAAGCCTTCATTTGAAAATATCCAGCTTTCTAATTTTTTCATTCCGGTTTGATCCAATTGTTTCATTTCTTCCAGGTTCAAAATGCTTCTTCGGCCTTCCCTATTCATAGATGTATGAAATTGGGGCAATCCTTGTGTTTCTGTAACTGTTTCCACTCCTTAAAAAGAAATTTATATAAAATAAATAATTTAAGGTGATCACCAGAAAATTGTGTTATCTTTTTAATTTGTAGACTTTCGTTATTTCTTTGATAAGAATTCGAGTTGGAAAGGATTTTGATATCTGTGCTTGAAGATCGATTTATTTTCACTGATGGTATGAAGTGCATAGCCGAAATTTCAGAATTTTTTCCAATGGACTTCTTTTCGCTTCTAATTATAATTGATTGTTTGGTGCTATTTAAAGTTTTTGGGAGAGAATTCATCACAACATTGTTTGATTTTGCTTTCAATTGCTTATTTCCTTCCAAAAGTATTTGGTTTTGATTAATTAATTGGCTGATGATTTCTTCACGGTTTTTCAAAGCTGCATCTTTGAACTCCATCATGAAGGAAAGACTTTGGTATTCGCGGGTCAGGATGTTGATTTTTTTAAGTAAAAATTGTAAAGTTTCCGAACATTTTTCACATTGTGAAAGGTTGGAAATTTTTGTAAAGTTTGTTTTTTTATTCATTGAATGAAAATTTATTGATTTCGCAAATTTCTCTGATTTCAACAATTTTGCTCTTTGGTTTTTATTGTTTAAAAAAAAAAAAAAAAAAATAAGTTGAAAAAATATTTTTTTCAAATTTATAAATTAAATTTTTTTGAAGGAAAAAAGACACATACTATCTTAAAATTTGAAATAAAAATTTCTTAAGTCAATGAGTTGTTCCCTTGGAAGTGAAGATTCTCTTGATCTTATCAAACAAGAATCCCAAAACTCCAAATTAGACCCCTGGGTGGCCAATCCTCCTTTGCTCCAGAAACTTGTAAGCAGCTCTCCAGCTCTTTTCCGTTTCCAAAGCACACAAGATTCCCCATTATTCAAACTCAAAGACATCAGTGGGAAGGTTTTTGAATTACCTAGAGGGGGTTGTGTAGCAATAACTTCAGCAGGACCGATACAATTCGGAATTCCTCCAGAGACCATAAAGGATTCATTGAATTTGGGTTTTGAAATCCCAAATTATTATGTTATTCCAAAGTCCAGATGGGATAAAATGTTTCATATGAGTGTCGCAGAGTTCGAATTCCCAGCCTATTTTAACTTCTTTGTAAAAAAGAAAAAAATTACTTTGATTTGTACAAAAGAGGCAAAAAAAGCAATCCGAGTTATTTTCAGAGAAACTTTGCTTGGACCGAAAACCTTTGAGTTTTTTGACCAGGAATTCTTTCCTGGATACAAAGGAAAACCGGACATAGTGAAAGAGTTGGCCCATTTCAGTAAGAACCCATTCAATCATAATTTGCCATTAACAGTGAGCTCTTTGTTGGATTTCATAATTTTTGACGAAAATGGTTTTTGTTTTCTATTACCTCATTTAAATAAATTTTTAGGTTTGGCTTATTTGCCAAATGAGGTGACGATTCGCAAAGAGCAAAAGATCTTCACAGTTTTGGAAAAAGATGTGGAAATAGCCCAAGTGAGAGATCGAATTAGAATTCGGGTGGATGAAAACTTGGAAGATTACAAGGATCAATTAAGATACGGATTATTTATGAACCCTGCGATAGAAATGGATGAAAAAAAACTTGAAATATATAAAGAGAAATACAAACCGATCCAATTTGACCCACCAACCTTCGGAGTCACCATTTTAGGAAGTGGCCATGGGTTTGATCCAAAAGGTAACACTTCCGGTTACATAGTATGGATCAATGGAAGAGGAGTCATGGTGGACCCTCCTCCATTTTCAACGCATCTTTTGAAAAAAATGGGAGTTCCTAGCATTATGATAGAATGGATCATCATCACGCATTGTCATGCGGATCATGATGCAGGCACCTTCCAAAAGATTCTTGAATCTACCAAAGTGGAGGTCATCACCACAAAAACAATCATGGGCTCTTTTATTCGAAAATATGCAGCTGTTGTGGACATGAATGAAAAAGATTTGGCTCAATTGTTTAAATTCAGACCTGTTGTGATTGGAGCCCCATTGAAATTCAACAGTGCAACGTTCAACTTCTTCTATTCACTACATGCCATTCCATGTATTGGGTTTAGTGTCTCTTACAAGAATAAATCGATGTTTTTCTCAGCAGATACCTTCTATGATCCTACAGCGTTTTTTTCATAAAGTTATCTAAAGTTCAATTTTTTTTAGCATGCTTAAGATGGTTGAAAATGGAGTTTTGTCAGCTGAAAGGTATGAAGCTTTGTGCAGTGATGAAAAATGGAATCATGACTTAATTTTCCATGAAGCTGGGGTCCCTCCAATTCATACACCTATGAAGGTTTTAGCAAATCTACCCAGTCATATCAAGGAAAAGATGTTTTTGGTCCATACATCTGCAAAAGACATTCCACCTGATTCAGGGTTAAGAATTGCAAAGGCAGGGATTGAAGAAACATTAAAATTAGATGTTCCTGAAGATAAAAATTCTTATATTTTGAAAACTTTGGACATTATTTCGTCTATTGATTTATTCGAAAAATCCAATATCAAGAATGTCAGGGATTTAATGGATTCTTCTACGGAATTGCAATTAAAAGCTGGAGAAATTGTAAGATTTTTTAAAAAATTATTTTCATTGAAAATATTATATTTTATATATCTTATTTAATTATATAGATTTGCAAAGAGGGTGACCCAGCCAATGATCTTTATATTATTTTAAGAGGCATAGTAAAAATTTGGTCCACAAAAAAAGAGAGGGCGTAATTGATAATTTTTGATTATTTATAATTACATCAAACAAAAAATAGATTCGAAAGATATTGTCATCAAGGTGATTATTTCGGAGAGTCAGCCCTCAGAGAATCGAAAAACGCTAAAAGAATGGCTGAGTATATATTTAATTAAAAAAAATGTTAAAATGTTTTCATAGCGTTCTGGCTGTCACTGATGTCACTTTGCTTTCAATAAAAACCCATGATTTTTGGTTTATTTTTGGAGATAATGATGAAGTTATTAGTCGAATGTTGAATCTCATGCAAGCGACTCGTTCAAAAGCGCTTTCCATTATGATGAAGTAATATTTTTTTAAAATAATAAACCTTTCCAATCATAGAAATTCTTTCTTTGCGGTTTTTTCCTCCTCTCAAAAAATACAAATGGAAATGATGATGAGAGAACGACAATTTAAAAAGGGGGAAATTCTTTATGTGAATGGACGCATCCCAGAATACGGTTATATGGTGGCGAAAGGAAATTTGGAAATTTTCGATTGTCCTGAAGCGGCTTTAAGTGAACATTTGGGAATAGGGAGTTTCGTGTGTGAGTTTGATTCATTTTTAAACAACAAACCGTTGACTATGAATGTGAGAGTAGCGGAAGATGCAGAAATTTTTGAAATCACTAAAAAAGAAATCAATCATTTCTTAAGAAATAATCCTGGGTTGATGCTTTTAATCAATAAAACAAAATACATCCTTTAATCTGATAAACTTAAAATAAAATCCGATAAAACCAAAATTATAAAAAAAAAAAAATTTTTTGGAAAAATTTTAAAAAACTCTGTAAAATATCAAAACAAAAATTTCAGTTGTTTAGCCTCAAAACAAAAAATCATTTTTAAATATATTTAAAATTAATATTTTTATTAATGAAGAAATTACAAACCAAACTCTAAATTTCAGATATTTGGTTTTGTATTACATTTGACAATATATATATATAAATGTCTTTAGATAATGGATTTCTTGCGTCTTGCAAATACGGCTTCGCTGCCTTAAACGCATCTTTAATCACACACATCCTCCATCCTTTAGATGTTATAAAAATCCGTTTCCAAAGTAAATTCTTCCTCTTTTTTTTTCTCTTTTCATTAATTTAGGTCACGATGGAAGTTCAAGGAATGTGGTGCCAAAATACAAAAGCATTTCTTCAGCATTCTCTGAAATTTATAGGTCAGAAGGTATAAGAGGATTGTACAAAGGCTTATTCGCCAGCATTGTTGGACAATCCCTAGCCCGTGTGCTTTTTTTCACGATGTTTGCATAATATCTAAAACCATTACATATGACATTAAATTATGGATATCTTTAGATATGAAATCCGCAAAGAAACTCATTCTAGAACTTACGGAAAGAAGTCAAATAAGGCGATTATGCGGTCATCACTTGAATCTGGGTTGGTCTCAGTCATGATAACCCAGCCTCTTTGGATAATAAAGACTAGATTACAACTAAATTTGGAAAGCACTCATACAGTTGCCAATAATTTTATTTTGACGATTGATT
>Ga0302186_10001952_pt1 | contig 16361 bp, 19 predicted proteins | sample II_Bog_E1_2_FD_198782 | JGI IMG/M metagenome (GOLD analysis project Ga0302186, IMG submission 198782) | Peat permafrost microbial communities from Stordalen Mire near Abisko, Sweden - II_Bog_E1_1 | ecosystem: Environmental > Terrestrial > Soil > Wetlands > Peat | place: Sweden: Abisko... | reverse complement strand
AAGCCTCGTTTCAAATTAATTTGAATTTTTAACAAATGAAATAAAATCCATCATAGATTCCTTTAATTAAAAAAAAACCTAAAAACTTAAAAAAAATGGAACCTAAATTAAAAGTGATTTGGGACAACCTTCTCGATCAATTAGAGAAAAATACCTTGACCAACGCTTATCTAATTGAAAAATTAGAGCCTTTTTTTAATTATTTGATCTTTAAAACCACAGATGACCTTAACAACAATTTGTTGAATTACGCTCTGATCTATAAAAACCTCATTCTCCTAGAGTTCATCTTCAACAAAATCAACTTCACGAGTCTCGAAAACGAAGTCAAAGAGAAAATCACTGAAGATATCTTCTCGATTTTCATTTCGCTCACAAAAAGCCTCAAACAAAGTCTGAGTTTTCTAGTGAAATTCCTCGATTTAATCAAAGACAAATCCTTCAAAGAAGTTGGAAATATTTTCATCAATCAAAACACCCCCAAAATGAAAATTCTGAGAAAAAACCCTAATGATGAGCCTGAGCCTGTAGTAACAAAGGAGGAATTAGCTGATAAAAAGGTCATGAAACTCTTTTTAAGTAAAAAACTTTATAAAAAACATGAAAAATTATAAAACATGAAAGATCTTGACCTCAATGAGAAATATGCTTTCAAATTGATAAATCCTCTGATCAAGTTCTTCGTGAAGGATTGCGGAATCGATAAAAGCCATCCTTTTATTGTGAAGATCAAGGTAATTTTTTCCTGTGATATTCTTCGAATTTAAGAGATTTTTTCAAGCAAATTTATGATGAAAAATACACCAATTTGATCTGGAATCAAATGAACCTGAAGAAACTTGATTCCAAAAAGGAATTCTATCTCCTTGATAATCTTCCTTATAACATCCTTCATGAGGCTATTCGACAAAAAAAATGGCATTTCTTCCTAGAAATCAACATTTTTATCATCAAAGATCTGCTTTTTTTCCCTGATGTCACTAAAAGCACCCCTTTTCATCAGGTGTTTTCCCTAGCAGACCATTTGACCATCAGTCATTTGATAAAAGAGGCTTCTCAAGGAGGGATATTAACAGAAGAAATCTTTAAAGAAAAAAACGCTAAAGGACAAAACCTGATTCATTTATTGATAGAAAATAAGAGATTAGAACATCAAGATCTGAAACAAATCCTGATATTAATCAAAAGTTGTTGTAATTTGAAATCCTTGCTTTCTAGTCCGGATAATTTCCATTGGATCCCTTTGAGTTATTATTTTCTGATAAAATTCAAACGAGGAACAAATTTCCTCGAATGGATCAAAAACCATTTGGAAATCATTGATTTATTAATGCCAAATCCTGAATCATTCATCAATTCATCTAAGGAATTCATAAAAGAAGACTTCTGCTTTTATCTTTGTTGTTATCCTTTAATTGACCTCAAAGCAAAGAAAAAAAGCGAATTCCTGAAGAATTTCGAGACTTTCGCTAAAAATTATACAATTTTTAACAATAAATTCCTGGAAGTCGCTTTCGATCGGAATTCTGAAGATTTGCTTTTATTCCTATTGAAGAAAATCCCGAATCTTGAAATAAACTCATATATCAATAATTATGACTTTGGATTGACCAAGAAAACCCATAGTTTAGAACTCATTTTGAAGAACAATTGGGTTAATGCAATATCAATGTTTTTTTCTCGAAATAATGAGAAATTTTTCATGGATTATAAAGAAACTGAGCTTTTTAAATTCCTGAACTCTGAAAGCGAGATTTTCAAGGTTTTCTTTGAAAATAGTGGAGCTGAAAAGGAAAACCCTTATTTTTGCTTTTCTTTTTCTTTGATGGATGAGGTGATTATTGGATTGAAAGCTATAAAAAGCGAGGCTTTTTATAGCAAAACTGCAGATCTCATCTTTAAGAAGATGTCTGAGGTCTTTCAAAGTTATTCGAATGAAAAAAGAGAAAGGATTTTAATGAATATCAGCCTTCAGGTAAATCCAAAAGCAAAGAAATCAAAGCCTTTGGAAGATTCGATCACTTTAGCAGATCTCTTCGATTTAGATGATAATCAAATGATCGAGTTATTTGAGTAAAAAAAACTATTGATTTTATTAGAAATTTAAACAATTTCCTTTTATTTTAGGAATCAAATCAAAGCCATAAAAACTGAAAATCTCCCTTATAAATTCAAATTTTATCTGATGAAAGTCTTGACCAAAAAAAACCTGATTTCTTTCTTTGAAGCTTCAAGTCTTCAGAAATTCTTCACTTTCCCTGTGAATGATGAAGGGTTGGACAATCAATTGAATGAAATGTTCGAAAAATTCACTTTCGGATCTCCAATGATTGAGGAATTATATAAGGAACTTTATAATAATCCCTTATGTTTACAATATATTTTCAGTAGTTGCCCGAAGCTATTTTTGGCTTTATGGGAGGTTTTTATTTATTATTTAACTTTAATAGGGAAATAACTTGTTTTATTAGTCAAATAATTTGAGAAATTATCAAGACCTTATTTCAAAGACAAAAAACACATATAAACAAGAGAAAATCAATGGGTTATTCATAGAACAATTCCTGAATTATTGCCTTGAACAATATTTGAGCAATAGCCATTTGACAGAAGGAGAAAAAAAGTGATTTTATAAGAATTCGAGGGTTTTTTTGTTTAAAAATGTTTGAAATTTGTTTAGGAGTTTATTGGAATTCATCATAAAACCGACTTTTCTTTGCAAGAATTTGATTTCTTCAGATAGAATGGCAAAGTAATTAAAATATGAGGATTTTTAGCTTTATTCTTTGATTTAGAGTCTTTTTGAAAAACGCGAAAATATTAGAAGAATTCTTTGATGTCTTCAAAAAAGGGAGAACTAATCATTCTATTAAACTTCAAATAAAGGCCATCCATTCCTATTTATTTTCAATTTCCAAGTATATTTTGAAACTTCTTTTCAATTAAAATTCTGCGAAAAAATAGTGATGATAAAGAAAAACTCGTCTATTTTTCAATCATTGATAATTATATGCAAAAGATCAATTTCGAAGAAATGAAGGATTCAAATATCAAAGATTTCAATAACGCGATCTCCAATTTCGAGAAACTCTTGACCTTTGAAATGAAAAACATCGAATCGAAGGAAATCCTCATCAAATTCCAAGATTATCTCAAACATGGGTTTCTCTTTAAACCTGGAGGTCCTCTTAGATTGAAGAAAAATTATCTGCCTATCATTAAAAACAACAAAGATCTGACTTTCCTTGAGAAATATGTGAAATATAATATGATAACAGGGTATTTTTCTTCTTTTTTTCTAATAAATTATGAATGAATGTTTTTCATTAGAAATGGAATATTGGAGTTTCTCTGTGAAGAGAAAACCAATGAAATGAATAATATGACTTTGGCTTTGCAAATTCTCAATGGATCAGGGAAATGGCAGATATTTCGATTTCTGAAGAACGAAATATCTCAATATAATGCCAAAACCTCAGGAATCACTTTATTGGATCTCGCTGTTGAAAACAATAACCTTCCAATCATCGCATTCTTAATAAATAATAAGGCCTTCATGCAATATTATGACACTTTGCCAAATAAAAGAGAGATTTTCTTTGCGAGATTAAAGAAAATCACAAACCCTTATATTACTTCAATTCGAGATCTCATCCCAATCAAAATCTCAATAGATCCTATCAAAGAAGATTTGGCTTCAAGCTTGAAAAGCCTCGTTTTCTTGATAGAAACTAAGGAAAATGGCTTCGAAGGGTTTTCTAAACAAATTGCATTGTTATTAGGGTATTTCGCTCAGGATCTTGATGAGAAAACCAAGGCTTTTAATGAATATCTAAGCCATTCTGGGAAAAAAGCTCTTAAGAAAGTTGATATTGAAGTTCCACTTTTTATCGATTTCAATGTTTATTCACATACCTTTCCTGATAACAATAACTTCTTATTAAAAGCCCTGCCTTTTCTCGATATGGAAACAGTATTTTAAACTAAAAACACGTTTTTCTAATGAAAATTTTCTTTTAAGATTAAATTAATTCCTCAAAGTTGTTTCGAACTCTTATTTCATGAGAAAATCGTCTTTATATCGATTTTACGATTCTTCATTTCTGAGAAAATGACCGAAAAAGCACATTTTCTCAAAGAAATCCTACTCAAAGACCTTCTTTCAAATCATGAGAAATTAACCACAGATAAAGACTTTAATGAATATCATTTCTCCTCATTAATTATCGGAGATTGCGAGATTTTCCTTGAAATCATGAAGAAAATCGCACCTTGGAATCAAGAAAAAAAGGCTTTTCAGAGGATTTTCTCAAATTGTCTCAGGAATCTCTATTATTTGGAAAATCGAGGATTCCGAGAACTTTTGAAATGGAGTTTTATGAACAATATCGATATAAATCTGCTTAAATTTATGGGATATATTTCAGATAAAAGACTAATAAGACCGAATTTCCTATCAATTCTCCTCTATATTTGTCCAAATAAAGTGAAATTCCCCTTATTGGTAGATATTTTCCTTTTATTTATATTCAATTTTCATGTTTTTATAAGTGTAATGATGAGGTTTTTGAAGAGCTGATAAGAGAAAATTCAAAGGAACTTATTGAGATTCTTCATGAGAATAGCGAGAAATTCTTCGATTTCGAGATTTTCGAGATTATTTGTCGCAATTTCCTTTCGAATAAATTACAAAGCTTCATAAAAACCGTGGATCTTCTGAAAGAAACCCTAGAACCCACTTCAATTGGAAAAGCCCAGGTTTTCAAAGGCTTCCAAATCTTATGTTTCTTCAATTATCAATATAAGCTTTATCAAATGGGGATTTCTTGTTTCCGTAATAAGTAAATTCTTTGATTTTCTCTTTAATTAATGAGGAAATTTCCAGGATTTCTGAGAATTTCGCTTTGGCCATGAATTCCTATTGGCATATAATAAAAGGTTTTGATTTGGAGTTTAACAATAAGAAGGACTTCAGATTTCCTCAAACTTTCGCTTATCCTGAGAAAAAGACTAAAAAGCTTGAGGAAGATTTGAATAAAACCGTTCGAAGGAAGAAAAAACCCAAGAACTCCGATTTAAAACAGAAAAACATTAGTAGAAACCTGATAATAGATAATCAAGAAATCGTGATTTCCCTTAAAATTCTCATAAAATTAATAACTATTTTTTATTATATAGGAGCATTTAATCGCTATGAAATCCGAAGTCTTTAATAAAACGAATAAGATCCTTAAATCCAATAGACAAATAGAAAAATCATATACAGCGAAAAAAAGGATGGAATTCATAGAGAAAAACCAAGAAAACAACAATTTCGAAACTAACCTTTATAGTCTTTTTACTAATTTCTCTGAACAAGACCTTTTAAATGGTGGAAAATATGGAACTCAAGATCCTTTAGCTTCTTTGGAATTGATGATTGATTATTATTTGATGCCTTTAATAGAAAGTTCTGATTTCTCAAGCCATATAGATGAAATAGAGAAATTGGTCTTATATTTCGCTCCGATGGAAATAGAGCTTTTCGACAAAATCTTCATTATTTTAAAAGAAAAAATGGATGAAGCCAAAATCTCAACAATAATATTTGAAGTCCTGATTTTGGCTTTGAAAATGCATGAAATGGAAATCCTAATGTTTCATAAAAACTCTAAGAAAAAGAACCTTTATTATAGACTTTATAAGGAAAACACTGAGAAAAAATGCATTTTGATATGCGAGAAATATCTAAAAGGTCTGATTATCGATTTGAAAGCCAAATATCTCATAACTCAGGCCTTTATGCTTATGGAAAATCAGAAGCTTTATAACGCGATTTTGCACTTTTATCGTTTCTTAGAAAGCCAAAATAAGGAAAAACTCCAGGAATTCGGAGTTTCTCAGAAATTATTGAAATCTTGTCTTTTGCCTTTGATGCTTGAAAGTAACTTTCTCATCCTTAATTAATTTATCTATAATTATATAATTAATAGATAATTATGAGCTTTTCACATCTTTTCTCAATATAATTGATGAGAAAATCGAATGTTTCTATGATTTGTCTTTCCAAGATCTAGAAAACCCAGAAACCGAGGCTTTTCCTCAAGAAGATCTGACATTTAGCTTGAAATTTATTCCAAAAATCATGATTTTAGAGGAAATCCAATCTCCACATCTTCCAGCTCGGGTTTTCTCATCATCTTATTGCGATTATTTCCTGGATTTATATAAACGAGATTTCAATTTCGAACAACTCATTCAAAACCATATAAACGAAGGAAAAGCCTATATTCATTTGAAAGCTCAGATCGCGAAAGAAAAAACCCATTTTTCCTTTCTCGAATTCGCGATTTTATGCGGCTTTATGAAAATCTTCGATTTTCTCATGGAAACTTTAAGCCAAGCAGCTGATATTGAGATAAATTATCTAATAACCTTTGTATTAGAAAAAGGCGGATATGCGATATTCCAAAAGATGATTTTGGCTTTATTTCCTGATGATATCAGCCAAGTCTTTGATTTTATCATGAATAATGATCTAATAATGAAAATCGCGACTTTGGGACATGAGGACTTCTTAATAAGTCTTTTTAAGGATTATATCATTCCTATGGGAAATAAGAAGATAATACCTGAAAATAAGCTGATTTTCTCTAGTAATAAGTACGATATCTCAATTAATAACATTAATTTATTCCATTATATTTCCTTTCATAAAATGGGACATTTCATGTATATTTTCCTCGATTATCTTATGGCCTTTAAATTCGAAGCCGATTGGAAGAAAATGAAATATTTCCTTGAGGAATTCATGCTTATGAAGGCTGAAATAGTCAAATCCAATGATATCGTATTAAGAACTCCCATTTCTTATGCCTTGAAAAATAAATTCTATGAAATGATCAATCTTTGCGAAATCAATGATATTCTGATAGTTTCCAATGAACTAAAAGCCTCATTTTTATTAGATTTGGGAGTGAAAAACGCAGGTTTGGCTTATTTCTCGAGGTTTTTCTTTAATGATAACATCAATTTGAAGTATAAACTCGAAAAAAACAACTTTTTCTATGAAAAATATCAAAATCACCTCAATTTATTCAATAAATTAAAGCCTTTATTGGCTTTCAATATGCGTCAAACAACGAAAAATGCCAAAATCAAGAAAAAAGAAGATAAAAAGGAAAAAAAGGAAAAAAAGGATAAAAACGCTGTTAAAATCTTTAAAAGACCAAAAGGTCCCAAAATCCCTGATTATGAGATCAATTATATCTTGGAAGCCTTGATTTTCGGTAGGAAAATCCTAGAAATCGAGCCGGATTTCATGAAAAAGATCAGACTTTTCTTGAAGAAATCGAAAGATTGTTCGATTTTCTATTTATTTTTCGAGACTTTCCCTTCAGAAATCAAATCATTTCCTGAAATCGACGAGTTTTTATTCATACGAAATGAAGCCTTCATTTTCTATTTATTAGACCGTTTTTTCTCTAATGCGAAGAAAAGCGATGGACTTTTGAATCCTTTCGATATTTGCAAGAGATTCTCATTGAAAAACAGGAATTCCGACATTATGAATCAGATTTTCATATCTCCTGAAATCGCAGGGTTATTAAAAAGTCTCCAACAGAAATTAAAGATCGAGATTGCCTTGAAATCGGAGATCGGACTTCTTAAACTGGATCCTAAGAAAATCAATGCTTTGATGATGTTTTCTATACAAAACAACTTTCGATATCTGCTTTCTTATTTAATGAACCTATTTCCTAGCGATTTCCTCATGAATATCGATGAAAAACTCCAAAAAGAGTCCTTTTTCATTAATATTTTGGCTTATGATTCACAATTGAGCTATAGATTATTAAAAATCCTCGAGAAATCCAATGTTTATCTATTATTAGAAAAGGAATTCGGGACTTATTTCGAAAATTTCTTTAATTTTGATCAGGAAAAGCTGAATATTCGGGTTTTAATAGAGACTTTTAAGGTATTATTGATTTTGATAAGTGAAGAAGGTTATTATTCGCATTCGATATTCCAAATCACTAATGTCCAAAAGACTGAAGAAGCTTTATTATCGATATTTGGGAAATTTATGGAGAAAATCGGGAATTTGGCTTCGATCAAGGCTTCTTTAGATGCCATGATCAATGAATTCCAAGGTCTCGATCTCGAGGAAATAATCCAATATAATTATATAACGAAAAGCGCCAATAAACAGGATATTATCATAGGTTATATGAAGCCTTTATTAGGCTTTTTCTTGGATTTTAAGAGAAAACAATGGAAAAAATTCCAATTAGATGCGGATTCTTTGGAGGCTTTGATAAATAGGGTTTTTGATGAAAAATTGAGGAAATTCGAAGGCGATTTTCAACATATTTCAATGTTTTTGGCTTGGGGGATTTCGTTTTATTTGACTATATTAGAAGGATATGGAGTTTATGAGGAATTTGTGAGGGAATTCGAAGGATTTGAATTCATTTTCTATTTCTTGAAAATGAACGAAGAAGCTGAATTTTCACTTATAAAGGAAAAAAACAATGTTTTCCATATCAACATTAATCTAAAAGTCGATTTTGATGAGAAAAAGCAGAGTTTAGGATGGAAGTTTAATAATGAAGCTTATAATAATTTGAAAATCATTATCAGAGAATTGACTTTTGAGCGTAATTTAGCCTAAAATCGATATAATTAGTTTAAAATCTCTTTAAAATAGGTAAAAAGATTGAAATTTTTGATGTTTTCATGAAAAAAGCTCAACAAAGTCTTGATAAATTAGCCTCAGATTTCCCTTTTCTAAGTAAATTTCTCTTTATTTTCTTCTAAAACTCCCATTTTTCTCTAGAAACCGTGAATCTCCTAATGGATTTCGCTTCTTTAAACGAGCTTTCCTTTGATAAAAAGCAACAAATCCTTGATTTATTACAACCAATTCTCCTTAAAAACCTTTATTCTGATGAGGATTTTCGTTTCAAATCGAATTTAGGGCTTTTTGAGCTCTTTTCTTCTTTGGAATCTCTGATAAAACAAGAACAAAAAGTCAAGCTTTTCAAAATAAACGACATGTTCGCTCCTCATAATAATCAAAATATCCAGCAAAACTCCGCTTTAAACGCTTTCAATATCAGTCAAAGAATCGAAGGAGAAATCAGCTATTTATTAGAACAACAACCAGATGCCACTTTCCAAGTGAAATATAAGCCTTCTGAGAAAACAAAGACTCTTAATGAGAAAATCGATGATATTGTCTTCAGCGAATATTACGAATTGCAATATCCCGAACAAACGAAAATCAGACTTTGTTTCCAGGAATTTCAAATCCTCAAAATCGAATTAGAAATCAAGACTTTTTACGAATTTCTAATGCATATTTTGATTTCCTATAATCAATTCGTATATTCGCAAATCAAAAGCAAAAATCCTGAAAACTCTAATTTCAAAGCCCTCGATTTAACCTGGCAATTCAGTCTCGATGAAAAGCGAGATTCTCTGTTTTCCAAAGACCTGTTTCCTTTATATTTAATATTGAAAATCAGGGGTTTATTCCAGGATTTCCAAAGCCAAATCCAAGCGAAAATCAATAATTCTTCGAATTTCACACCTTGTAGGATCAATATCATCAGTTTTCTCAATATCTTCATCTCTCATATATTAGATTCTATGTCAGGAAGTAAAAAGGAAACAAAGGAGAAATTCCTTCCTTTAAATAATGGGAATTTGTTTAATATAATGACTGTTTTCTTGGAGAATTCGATATTAAAAAGCCTGATTTTGAAGATTTTGAATAAAATCCTCATTGATGAAAACGAAGTTTTGAAAATCATCAGAGGAATTTATATCGAATTCAAGGAAAAAGATCAGGCGGATCTTCATGAAAAGGAAAATTGTGAGGATTTATATTTGAAAGGATTAGATAAATTGTTCAGATTCACAAAAACCAATTATTTCATTTATAAATATATGTTAATCATCGAATTCCAAGTTGTGAAAATGCATGAGAATTTCGATGAAATCAAATCTGAATTCAAGGAAAATCCAGTTATTATCGATGATTATTTCTTCATGGTGACTAATAAATTCGAATTCTATGAAAATATCTTCAATAATGAACAAATCATCAATACAGTCCTCGGGAAATTGGAATTAGAGAATTTGATGCTTGATATTTCGAAGAATTTCTCATCTTTGGCTTCGAAAACCATGACAATATCGATAAATTTCGATAGTTTATTGAATATTTTGAAAAAGGAGTTCTTTGCTATAAAAACCACTTTTTCTGATAGATATGCGAAAATCCTCAAATATCAGCAATTATGGAATTTGATTCATACTATCAAGGAATATTTCGTTTCTAGAGCTGAAAGAGATTTGATTGATGAGACTAAAGACTCTAATTATGATGATAATTTCCATATAATTTATCTTCAGATGATTTCGGCTTTCCATGATCAAAAAAGCCTTAATGAGATCTTCATGAGGAATTATCATAAATATTCAATAGCTGAAAATATTGATAAAGATTTCAAAACTCTTTCCATAGAAAATTCCTTACAATTGTTCAAAATTCCTTTGAATTCGAAGGAAATCGCAAGGCATTATTTTCAAATTAATGAGAAAAACGAAAACCTTTTCAAGTAATTTTATTAAGAAAAAAAAAAGGCTTTTCATTGGTTTTTATTATCATTAGGATGTCATTTCTATTCCAGATCGATATTGCGAATTTTAGTAAGAAAAAAGACCTGAAAAATTAAAGATTTTTAATGAAAATATTAGTGTTGAATTCGAAATTGGGAGAAGTATATATAATAGGTCTCCGAAAAGAGAAAAAAAGGAAAACCAAGCTTCTCGAATTAACTTCAAAGAAAAACGGGATTCTTAGATTTAAAAATCTATCCAAAAGACAATATCTCGACCCTAGATCACTTATGGTTGAGAGAGACTTGGGAAAAAACTTCAAAGATCTCGAAAACGTGGTTTTCATCTTTTTAGTTACAAAGAAATGGCCTGAAAGCAATTATATCAATATTAAATTCAAAAAAGTAGGCTTTTTTTAAACAAAATCATTCAATTAATATATAAATTAGATCGGAATCACGGATTCTAATATGAGAGCGATTTTCCTTCATCAAGATTGTAATATATTTAAAAAATCCTTAAAAATAGAGCTATTTTTTTTTAGATTTGCAGAAATTATGTGAAGGAATCAATAACATCGATTCTGAAAAATACGAAAATTCTCTATTTCCGCAATTATTTTATCGAACTGGTTCTAACATCAAATCCGAATTAACCGTTAATAATTTAATCCAATTTATTCCAAACCTTTTAACCTATGATTTCGAGCTTCTTAAGGAAAATGACAATAGTCAAACCGAATTGCCAGCTCTTCTTTTGCCTCAATCTTTATCTTTTATGAGAGCTCAATCCTTAATGGTAAGTATCAATAAATCCTTGAATCATCGAATGATTAAAATCAATTTGAATATCGAGAAAAATTCAATAAAATGCCAGGAATTCATGAAAGATGCCTTTAATTTGACCAGCAAATATGAAATAAACCTGATATATCAATTTTATATTAATAGCTTCATCAAGAAATTCAATATTTTATTAGAAAAGGTGAATTTCATTAAAAACATCAGAGAAAACGACTTCGACTTGAAAATCGAATTTGATAGGGAAATCGATGATAAAAGCTCTGAATATGAGGAGCAAATCCTTCTTTTATTAGATATAATTCTTGATAATATATTAGATGTTTTCGAGAGTTTCTTTAAAATCGGAAATATAAGAGATTCCAGGCTTTTTAAGCTTCTTTGTGGCTTGAATTATGACTTCGATAATGAACATAATCCCATCAATTATCTAATCGCAGGGTTTATTTTCAAGGATTTGAGAGAAATCCTTGTGAAATTCGAATTAAATTCAAATAATAATGAGCTTTTCCAATATTCCCAGGAAGAGAAAACCCTGATTTTGATGGTTAAAATCATTGAAAAGCCGAATTCTAAGGAAAAAAACATCGTTTTCCTTAACGCAGAGGAGATTTTCAATAATTTATCTATTATTCTATTGAAAAAGGAGTTGATTTTCATAACTGAGGCCTTTATAAACGCTGCGAAAAACCCGATAATTGAAGAAATCGCTTTTGATAATAAAAGACTCAATTCCACGAATTCCAATTTGGCTTCGCTTTTGAATGTTTTACATGAGAAAAAGTTCTTCAAAAAGGTGGAATTCGCGAATAAGTTGAAAATCGAGGATTTTGAGAAAGAAAAGGAAAAACTCTTGATTTTCCTGGTTTTATTCGAATTCCTTCTTTATAAATCGATAATCACCTTTAAAATCGTGAATCTCTTCAATAAAGCCACTTTTATAGGGACTTCGAATCTGAAGTTCGTTTTAGATTATAAATCCAATGATCCTTCAACTAAAGACTCTTTATTGATCAATTTCCAATTGGAAAACATGAATTTCCTAAGGTTTTTAACTTCGAATTATAACACAATCGAGGTTTTATTACTTCAGAATATCGCAGAAATTCCTTTAGAATGCATTATTTCGTATATGGATTCTGTGATTTCTCTGAAAAAAGACGCTTCTTTGATAAAAATCAAACAGATTTATAAAGAAGACTTCAATACTTATCTCGCTAGAATGAAGATTCCATCCAAAAACGCCAAATTCCGTTCTGTTCTGATAAATTCCAATACTCTTGAATCTTTCTTATCCTTATCAGCTTCTATCGATAATGAAAATAAGACCTTCGAAATCTCCTTTGAGAAAACCGCAGCTTTAAGACCACAAAAATATTTCCTAAACATTTATATCAACAATTTCCTGATAAACGAAACTCAAGTTCTTATTGTGAAACCCAATGGAGATAATAGCTTCTATCCTATGATAAATGGATTATTCACTTATTCGAAAACGCTCTTTTTAGGACAAACAGCCACTTTTCTATTGAATAATTCCCAAAATGATCAAAATGAGGAAAGCGTCGATACTCCGAAAAGACTCCAATTGCGGAAAAAGCAATTTTCAAAGGATTTTCAAGAATATGTCGATTTCACTATCGAATTCAAGCCTTTGAAACTCAATTCGAAAAAGAAAATCGGGCTTTTTTCGGAAAGTCAACATTTCAGAGTCTTGAGGAATTTACATAATGAAAATCGAGATAAGAGGAAATTGATGATTGAGATAAATAAAGAGAAAACAGAGGAAAAACCCATGATAAAAGGAAAAAACAAGAAGATTCAAAGGAAAAAAATCGAAAAGAAAAGAAGAAGAATCTTTATTGTAAAGACAGGACCAATGAAGAAACCCAAGATGATGAAGAATAAGGATTTGAAAATAATGACCAAATGGTTGAATTCAAATGTGTTAATCGTGCAATTTTCAAGCCTGATTGTGTCAGAAATAAGCTTTGGATTCACGGAAAATGTGCCAGAACCGAGATTCATGGTTTATAAACTCAAGGATGGGGAAGATGAATATGAAAGGAAACAACCGATCAAATACATTTATGAAACAAGTATTTTTCTAATTCTAATTCTCATATTTTTTTTTCTAATGATTTTTTCTAATTTTGATTCTAATCTAATCTAATTTTCTAATCTAATCTAATATTTTCTAATCTAATCTAATAATTTTCTAATGAATTTTCCTTTTGATTTTTTATAAGAATTTTCTAATGATTTTTCTAATGAAAAAAATGAATTTTCTAATCTACTGCAATATTTTCTAATCTAATAAATTTCTTCTAGAAAGAGAAATTTTCTATCCTTATACCAAGACTTATCAAGTGGCTTTCGACAATTGTGCTCCAAAGGAAGTGAAATCGATCCAAGATCTCGAAGAAGAGAAAAAACACGATAATAAAGACGACACCGATGATATCCTCATCCAAAAGTCGAATTTAATCGGCTTTATGGATAAAATGAACCTTCGCGATTTCAACTCTTTTTTCAAGACGAAATTCGATGATGACATAATTCCTTTGGATATAAAGTCCGAATCCATCAGAGAAAACGAAAAAGAACTCTTAGAAAAAGAGGAAATTAAATCAATAATGTTAGAAAACACGTTAATTATGATCAAAGAAACCACTATCCAAAATGGCCTTTATTCCTTATCTGGTCAAATAAGGAAAGAATCTATTAGATTCTATGATCATGATCATAATGAGATCCAATATAAGGAAAAAGACCCGATTTCCATCCTTTTCGTTAATAACACTCATAAAGAAATCATAGTAATTTCTCTTTTCTCATCTAAATTTCCTAATGAAATTTCTTTATAGTTCAAAGGAACCATGACAATATCTACTGATAAAACCTCAGTGGAAATCAAATGGTGTCCTTTCATTAAAGGCTTATATAAGGTCTTTTTCAATGGCCAATTAGCTAAAAACTATGAATTATGCGTTATCGCGAATCAAGTGGCCAAGGCCAATTGTAAAATCGAGACTCCAGAGCTTAAATCTATTGGATTTTATGAGAAATTCAACATTATATTCGAATATAGGTTATTTCTTTCTTTCAATAACCTTAAAATAGCTATAATTTATTATAAAAAGAGATCAATTCGGCAATATATTCGGCGAATTGGAAAAGAAGCTGATTAGTCCCAAAATGAATGTTTCGAAGATAATTGATAAATCTCCGAAAAAAAGCGCTTTCAAATGCGTTTTTTCAGAAATTGACGCATGGGGAAAACAAAAGGCTGAAATTTGCTTTGAACTCAAAGGAAATATCGAAAATGTGGAAGCTGAAGAACATGTTTTACAAATCCAGATCATGGATGAATTAGTTAAAGGTCCTTTTATTGCTTATTTTTAAAAGGAGAAGAATAAATAAATTTATTAGAATTTCATTTGAAAATTGATGGATATTCATTAGAAAAACGAATAGAAAGACTTTATCAGGAGCTCCTGAATAAATATCCTTTAAGAAATAGTAATTTTCTTTAAAATTTGTCTTTTGGTTAAAAAAAAACAACAAATAGCCCACAACATCAATACAAAAAGAATGTATTTCGTTGAGGAATTGAAAATTCTCGATTCTATCGAATTAAGGAAAAACCTGCATATCAATTTCGAAGGCGAAGGCGGAATAGTAAAAAAAAAACATAAAAATTCATTTTTAAAATCAAAAATAATTAAAATTCATTAAATTTTATTAATAAAAGGATGCTGGTGGCTTAAAGCGTGAATTCTATGATTTGGTGGGGACAAGTATGAAAAATCCAGCCTATGGCTTTTTACTTCAAAACCCGAAATCGCTTCGTTATACGATAAATCCAGATTTATATAAGAATCCTGAAGGAAAAATTTATATGAAAATCTTTGGGAAAATCTTGGCGAATTCGATCTTAGAAAAGGAAATCGTGGGGGTGGATTTCGCAATTTCCATGCTCAAATTCCTATTCGATCTTCCTTATGTTTTCAATGATTTGCTTGATGAATTCGATGATGTGACCTATAAAAATTATGAAAATATCAGAAATATGTCAGAAAACGATTTAGCTGCAATTGGACAAAATTTCGCTATTTATAATCAAGCTAAGGAAGTTGAATTAATAGAAAATGGCACGAATATTCAGGTTTTTTTCTAAGGAATTCAAAATAATCATCAGATTTTTTTATTATATATAGGTGAATACCGGAAATGTGAATGAATATCTCATAGCAATAACGAAATTTCATATAGAAACAAGGAAAATAGAGGAATTGAAGGCTTTTAAAGAAGGTTTTTCTACAGTTTTCGATCCTAAGGTTTATTAATTATTCGAATTTAAAGAGAAAATTAAGCATTTTTCATAATTTTTCATAGATTTTACTTAAATTCATTCAATTGCGAGAGGTTTCATCACTTACTTCAGGCGAAAATCAAATAAATCCTGATAATATCATTAATATCACGAGATTCAGTGGTGGAAATGCTGTGATCATCAATTTCTTTAAGAGATATTTAAGAGAAACGACTCCTGAGGCTTTAGAAGGCTTTGTTAAATTCGCTACAGGTTTTTTAATATATGAGATCTTTTTTCTCTATAATTATTCAATCGGAAATAGGCTCACGATCTTTACCTTATGGTTGTAAAAAATCCACTATTAATGTCAGCTTTAATAGAACTGATGTGAAGAAATTGCCAATCGCACATACTTGCAGTAAAGCGATCGAAGTCCCTTGCTATACAACGTATGAAGACATGAAGAAAAAATTGGATCTGGCGTTTTTGTATGGATCGGAAGGATTTGCATTTGGATAAAAGTAGGAAATTCAATAAAATTTGGAAAAAAATCAATAAAAAAAAAAAAAATAGAGAAAAATTTAATAAAAATAGATATCAAAACAATTTAAAATCACTAAAAATTTTATTAA